>Ga0209639_1002541_pt1 | contig 13974 bp, 11 predicted proteins | sample EPASupsiteHSE605_FD_187268 | JGI IMG/M metagenome (GOLD analysis project Ga0209639, IMG submission 187268) | Bioremediated contaminated groundwater from EPA Superfund site, New Mexico - Sample HSE6-05 (SPAdes) (version 2) | ecosystem: Environmental > Aquatic > Deep subsurface > Groundwater >...
AATGTTTGCTATTCTTCTGTGTTATCAGTGTTTTGATATCAGTGGGTATAATTCAAGTGAACGAGCAATTAGTAAAACATCATCAGATACCATTCCATCAGATATCTATGATGGTTTTTTTGTTAGAGGTTGTGTTTTCAAACGAAGTACAACGTTCAAAGGGATTGGTGGTGTTATATATATCCAATATTATAATTTTGAATTGAATATTGATTCATGTGTTTTTGAGAATTGTAGTTCTAGTGTTAGTGGTGGTTGTGTTTTCTTCTATTGTATTGAGAAAGGGATTTCAGTTTCTAAAACACATTTTTCACATTGCTTTTCTAACGCAAGCAGTGTTTTGTATGTTTCAACAGAAGCTCAAAATCAAGTTTCTTCATCATCATTTGATCAAAACATCTTTCAATCATCATATTGTATTCATCAAGATGATGGATCATTTCAGAGCAATTATAACAACTTTTCACGAAATTCGGGATGTTTCAAGTGTGAAATATTGAAATCATTTGATATGAAGTATTGTGTTTTCAATTCTAATGATTGTCATAATGAGTATTGCATTTGTTTATCACTTTCTGATTATTCGAAATTTCATCTCTCTGATTCTCAATTCACCAACAACAGAGGAACATCGATTTATGTTTCGAGTATTGTTCTTTTCGTTTCAAGATGCAGTTTTGTTGGCAATTCAAATCCTGTGATAACAACTCTTGTTGATTTCGATTCAACTGGTCTCATCATGAGTTCAGAGAATGTTTTCGATGATTGTGTGATCAATGGAACAATATACTATGAACCAATTCTCACAACATACATTAGAGTATTGTTTTTCTGTGTTCTTCCAAATCTCATTTGTTTTGTAGTCACTAGATTCATGGAATCAAAGCCTCCTATAGTATCTCTGATTCTTAACTTGTATTCTAATGTATTTATTTCCCTTATTATATTCTTGAACATCAGATCCAATTATTTTGACACTCCAATTATTAAGTTATTATTTGTTTTCCCAGGTATTGATAACGAGAGTAAGTTTGTAGTTTATTTAAACAATTTTTGTATCATCTTAATGATATTTATTGCAATAATATTTAACACATTTATACCAATTGTTTGCCTCATTTTATGCATTAAAACTACAAATGATGGTAATGATGTTTTACATGAGATTCACAAGGATTTCATATCAAAAGAGGAATTTTTAAGTGAAGTTAAAAGAGTACATCAGCATTATCCACAAATTCTTGTTAAGGGGATAGTAAATATTGAGAATCTTGAATCACAAGTTAATTCAGATCAGGAAATATCTGTACCAATTCAATATGAATCATGGGAAGAAACCGAGGATTATCCCATTATTCAAAACAAACCAGTCATTCATTATAAGTGTGAACTTGATGGTGAGTGGGATCAAGGAATTCAAGATAGAATTAGTAATGCTGAAACTGATCTGAGGATGAAAATTAGGAACTCAAGCTCCTCATACGATATCGCCACAGAATTAAGTATCCCTTCTTTCAAAAAGGAGATATTTGCATCACAAGGAATATGCTTCCATCGAGCACTTGGCCATTGGGTTTATTCTATTCTAATGATTTTTGGATATTCCTATATATTCAATACAATGTGGCGGTCCCAAGTAGGGTACGTGTATCATCGATCTCATAAAAAAGTATCAAATGATAGTTCCCTCAAGAAGCGCTATTGTGAATCAGGGAGCATTTCTTCAATCCCAAATGAGGAAATTGATAACATCAAGGACACTCTGTAAAAATAAATAATTCAAAGAATGTAAAACAGTGTAAAATGTAAAGAGATGCTGGAAAGTGAGAAATCCGTGAATATGCTCGTAATATTATGAAGAAACTAGGAACATAATTTAGAATATGTGTTTTATATAACGGTAAGTAGTTTAAACAAATTTTAAAGGTGTTCCATTTTTTTCGATTATATCCAGTTTCCTTGGCCATTATTAATATGTATTGTTACTAAATATATTGCCAAAAATGATTTTAAGAATTATATCCCCATCCAGGCGACATAATTAAAATAATTAATTATCAATTATTCGAGTATCTAATTCCACCATTTAAATCTCTTTAAAATACAAATCAATGTTCATCCATTTTTCAAAACACTCCTTATACCACCAAAATTCACATTGTTTGGTAGTGAGAAACAAGTACTCATTAAAGTGAGCTACTAAAAATACTCAAATGGTTCTAAAAATTCTATTTGCTTTTTAAATACTTTACATTGCGTGTAAACAGCACATTATGAGTAACAACGGCGGGGCAGTTTATAAAGTTGTGGTTCTAGGTGATGCCAATACAGGGAAAACTTCGATTATCCGGAGATATATACAAGGCGAATTTAATGAGGTTCATAATGTCACCACTCTGCCAATTACTCAAACAAAGAAGTTAAATATTGAGAAAAAACGAGTTGAGCTTTCGATATGGGACACAGCAGGATCGGAAGAATGGGAGGCAATGAATAGCTCTATCATGAATGGTGCTCAAGGAGTTGTTTTTGTCGCATCTATTGATAATGAAGACTCACTTAGTAATGCTATTAATGTGTGGCATAAGAAGATTAATGAGCATAGCCACAGAAATGAGTATATTGCATTCATTGCAATAAATAAAAATGATTTGCCTGAAGAACAGAGAATTCTTCCAATGTCATCTACAGATGATGCTGCAGCTGAAATGAATGCTAGAGTTTTCTTTGTTTCCGCAAAGACAGGCGAAAATATACCAGAGCTCTTTGAAACAATTGCGACATCGCTATGTCAGCGATTTACCAGCAGCGTCGGCATTGCAGATGATAGTATCAATTGTAACTGTCTTATACTTTAACAATTCGGATAATTAATGTCAATAAATATACATTTTATTCACCAAAGAATTCGTTATGCACCAAACAATCAATGAATTGATCGCATGTATTCTCCAAAAGATCGGTAGTTTCCTTAATCATTGTAAACATTATTCTATCAACAATCCTATCAAGAGTAGGATCAGGATTGTAACCAGATTCACCCCAAACTTTATGATTTTCTTTCCTTTTGTATTCTAAAAACTCAGCTCTTTGGTTAATTATTCGCATTATTGAATCATGTGACAAATTTCCTCTATATCTATCCACCATCGATGATTGTTCCGAATATGAGGGTTTTAGTATCTCTTTGTCGATCTCATCTTCACTAGTTCCATCAGTAAAATACTCTTCCATTCTGCGTTCGTTTATAATACCCGATTAAATAAATGATTCCAGCCAACTACAAGAGCATATACGAGTGGTCTATGGAGCAGACCAATGATGAGGTTCTGATATCATTTCAATATCCAGTTACATTCAATCCCTCTTGTGTTGAATATGAGCTCAATGAAAGGAAGAATTCGATAATTGTTAAGATACCAGATCGTGTTCCTCTTGTGTGTGGGTTATTGTATGATGAAGTATCTGATATTAAAGCACATTATTTAGATGGCACTTATGTGATTAGCCTTAAAAAAATAAACCAAAATGATTGGGCAACTGTTGTTAAATCTGTTCATCAGAATAATCAAGCGATTGATCCAAAATCTGCCTTCATTCTATATCAGATATTGGCATCACATCCGAACCAAGAGGAGTTTGCATCCATAAGACTTAGTATGCTCTTCAGCTCTTCACAAGCGGGGTATGTTCCGGCTATGCAAGTTTATGGAGGATTGTTATTGGATACCGAAGGAAAACAATCGGATGGATTTTCAGTAATCAAAAGCGCAGCCGACTATTATGAAGATCCTGTTTCTTGTTTTCAAGTTGGACTTCTCTATTATTCTGCGAAAAAATTTGAAGCAGCTATTGATTATCTTCAAAGATCCGGTGATAGTGGTTTCAAGCCAGCCTACTTCTCATTAGGTCAAATCTTTTCCCCGGAATCATCTCTCAAGTTTAACAATAAGGACGCTTCCAGAGCAATGGAGTATTTCATGAAAGTTGATGAGGCAGCGGAAATCCCATTAGTATATGAAGAAATGGCCAAGCTTTATGCAACAGGACAGGGCGTTGAGAAAGATATTGAAAAGGCGACTCAGCTGAGGGAAAAGGCAAACATGATGAAATCGCAGCAAAATACAATCGAGAATCCTAATAATTCTATCGATCCATCAATTGGACCAGCACCTGAAGAGCCACTCACAATTCCTGAGTCTAAAGAAGAAGGTCCATCAATGAGGAAATGGGTTTTCGCAGGTGTTCTTGCATTTGCTGGATTAATTGGTGTCGCAGTATATAAAAACACAAAGAAAAAGTAAAATAGAGTTTATTCCTGTGATTCCTTTCCCTTCTTTGGATTTCCGAGGAGAACCTTGTGGATATGTGGAACAACACCGGCAGAAGCAATAGTGATATTGGATAATAATTGGTTGAGTTCTTCATCATTGCGAACAGCAAGCATAATGTGGCGTGGTGAAATTCTGGTCTTCTTATTATCACGAGCAGCATTACCAGCAAGTTCGAGAACTTCAACTGTCAAATATTCGAGAACAGCAGCCATAAAAACTGGAGCTCCAGCACCAACACGCTCACCATAACGGCCTTCACGAAGGAATCTGTGGAGACGACCAACTGGGAATTGGAGACCAGCACGAGATGATCTGGTCTTTGGATGTTGCTTCTCACCATCAACAGCTGTCTTGGTTGCAGTCTTCTTAACACCTTTCTTAGCGGGCATAAAAATAAATGATAAGAATCCGCGCCATTTTCCAAAACCGGAAATATTGAATTTTTTTGGGAGTAAATTGGCACTTTATTTTGTGAAGATTCCTGCCATTTTACTCCTGAATAATTTTGGAGACCTGATCACAAAATGGCGGGCAGATCATTTTTATTAATGTCTTCCAAGAAGCCAGCCTCTAAAACACCAACAGAGAAAAAGCCAGCTGTTGAAGGAGCCGAAGGTACAACAACTGCTGCTAAAGATAAGAAATTAAGGCACAAGAAGAGGGCAGAAACATTCTCATCATACATTTTCAAGGTCCTTAAGCAAGTTCACCCAGATATTGGTATTTCTAACAAAGCTATGATGGTTATGAACTCTTTCGTAACCGATATTTTCGAGAGAATTGCTCGTGAATCCGCTCGCCTTGTCGACATGAATGATCGTAACACACTTGGTTCAAGAGAAGTTCAAACAGCCGTTCGTCTTGTCCTTCCAGGAGACCTTGCCAAGCATGCCGTTTCCGAAGGTGGAAAGGCTGTTGCTAAGTTCAATGCTGAATAAAAATTTTTTTGATTCATTTTGGAATGGTTCTGTTGATAAGATTTCCCTCAAAAACAAACCATATCCAATTCCATGGGACCAATATTTCTCCTTTTATAATTTGGAAGTATTGGTACCATCCTCCATGGATGTTGATACTGCACATGCTTCAAATTTTTTGTATAATTGGTTTTTTGCTCACCGTAGCACAACCATCTGTTAAGGACTTGTCTAGTTTTAGAAATATATTCATTTCTTTATTGTACCCAGATGGAGATGAGAATCTTCCTTTTGCAGATATTGATCAAATTACTTCTTTTTTTGATAAATTCTTTGACAACTTAGAAAGATTGTTTTCATATTCTTTCATGGAATTCTCATTCGAAGATCCCACAGAACCATTTATGGCCTATATAGTTTGGAAAAATGGCTCACTCACGAAAACTCATGTTATAAGTCCAGATAGCAGGTTTTTCCAACATGTCCAGTCCTTTTCAATACAATCAAAGTTCTATTCTTCTTCAACACAAGGGCCAATAACAGGGTGTACTAATTGGGTTTTGGATGTATTAATTCAGAAGCCATCAGGTAGTTTTTGTTTCCAACCTTTCCCTTCATTACGCCGGAAATCATGTTCTGGACATATTATTCACGACTCTGATCAGCGAACCAAATCTCATAATTCATTTGTTAAAAGAAGAAACAAAAGGGGACAATCTATTCTCTATGATCCTACCAAGTACGTAGATGATCTTAAAAAGATAGAAGATATGTACAATAGAATTGACCATGGAAAGTTGCTTAATTATGGACAAAATTCTCAATACATTGAAAGAAATACACCATCATTCATTAGGTCATCAATTTCATTGTATCCACCAATAATCAGATTCTCCTTTCTTTTAGCAGCGTTTTCATGTTTATCTACTATCCTTGTTTTTATTAATGTTGTGATCAAATTCAAAAGATTGAATCATCTCGTTCAGGTTGATTTGACAGTAAGAGACTTGCCGCCAATTCAAAGATTTCATCAGAATATTGGTATGTGGGATCCATTGTTTTTGTTAACATCACTTACAGCTCTATTGTCATCATTCTACTCAATATTCGACACCCAGTATTTATCACAATACCCTTCACCATCTTCATTGCATATATTTGGGATTGGATCATTCTTACTCATAATCTCATGCCTTAGATGGTTCATTCAGATTCCTAAGTGTTATCGTGTAGTAATCATCATTCGAGAAGCTGTTTTGAGGTTGATGAACGTTGCATTCGCTCAGTCACCTATCTTCATTTCAATGATGTTTGTCAGTATTTTCTTATTTGGTTTCATTACTGAAATATCTTCACATTACATCTCTGTGTTTGAAGCAATCCTCGCACTCACATTTGGAGATAATATATGGGAAGTATACAATGCATACACAGATGGTTCCTCCGAGTATAATATTCATTCTTTCATATTTGTATCTCTAATGACAGCAGTAACAATGTGGCTATTCTTCACTACCTTCACAGCATCAATGACTTACCTGCACAAACATGTCATATCCAAGTACTACCAGAGATAGACACTTTACATGAAAATTGAATGATTTATTTTTTGCTTTGCGGTTTTGGCCACACTTTGATGTCAAGTACTGCTGATACTGCATCTGAAACCCCATCTGCCCAGACTCGTTCCTATCTTGAACGCAACAAGGTTCGCGAAGTTTTACAGAGCGCTCTTAACGAAATAATTGTCAAGAAACCCGAAGATTTTGCTGGTCATCTTTATACTTTAATGAAGCAAAGAGCACTTCCTCCATCAATTCATCATCTTGTTGGTCGTGAAGTTCTTGATTCCCGTGGTAATCCAACAGTTGAAGTTGACGTTTATGCAAGTTTCCTTGGAGAAGTAATTTTAGCTGCTCGCTCATCTGCCCCATCTGGTGCTTCAACCGGTTCTAATGAAGCTCGCGAACTTCGTGATAATGATCCAGCTAGGTTTAATGGCAAAGGCACAAAGAAGGCTGTTGAAAATGTCAACACAAAGATTTCACAAGCTGTTAAAGGATTATCATTCCAAGACCTTTACCAAATTGATAGCGCTATCTGGAAGTCTGATCCAACTGAATTAAAGGAAAACATCGGCGGTAATGCAACAACTGCTGCATCTTTTGCTATTGCTGAAGCTGCTGCTAAGCTTCAAGAAGAGCCACTTTTCATCTATTTTGCTCGTCAATTCCACCGTGAAATGCCAACCAAGTTCCGTCTTCCAACCCCATTCTTCAACATCCTTAATGGCGGAAAGCACGCTGGTGGCAAACTTAAGATCCAAGAATTCATGATTGCTCCCACACCCAAGTATCCATTCCCAGATCAACTTCGTATTGCTGCTGAAGTTTATCAAAAGTTAGGTGGAATTCTTGCTAAAGAACTTGGTGTATCATCAAAGAATCTTGGTGATGAAGGCGGTTTCGCTCCACTCTTAGACACTCCAGACCAAGCTCTCAACCTTATCGAGAGAGCTATTCGTGAAGCTGGTTATGAACCAGGCGAGGATGTTATGCTTGGCCTTGATGCCGCTGCCTCAGAATTCTATGATAGTAAGACTGGTAAGTATGAAATCGAAACAGGTGTATTCAAATCTGGTGATGAACTTATTGAATACTGGAAGGGTCTTGTTGAGCGCCATCCAGCTATCGCTTCAATCGAAGATGGTTTCGATGAGAAAGATTTCAAGCACTGGACCAGCTTCAATAACCAAGTTGGTGATCGCTTACAGCTTGTTGGTGATGACCTTTACACCACAAACCCACGTATTATCGAGCAGGGCCTCAAGAGCAAATGGGCTAACGCTCTTCTCCTCAAAGTTAACCAAATTGGTACTATTACACAAGCAATGAAGGCTGCTAGGTTAATCACTGATGCCGAACAAAATGTTATGGTTTCACACCGTTCTGGCGAAACTTGCAACTCTGTTATTGCTGATCTCGCTGTTGGTATTGGTGCTAAGTACATCAAGACAGGTTCAACCGCTCGTGGAGAGAGAATTCAGAAGTATACAAGACTTCTCCAAATCTACGAATACTTGGTTGAGAATAAGTTGCTCGAGGAATAAACCAAATGATTACACCATTTTATATTGTAAACTACTAACCATTTTGACCTTTTCTATTGTTCTCTGACATAGTTTTATATTCTTCACAAAAATCTGACCACATACTGTCAAAATTAAACTGTGTTCTTTCAGATCAATCAAAATTCGATTCTCCTATTAATTTTGAGTTAAAATGTAAAAAGATCAATTTTTTCAATGGTTCCAGGATCTCGTGTCCGGTTTTCTCAACATGTATCTGTTGAAAGCGCGAGACCTAGAGAATTGTTTCGGAGATCTCTACCTGAGGCATTATTTAAGGAAGAGAAACCTTTGAGAAGTTCAATTAAGAATGAAGACGAAAAATTGAAGGGGGTTGTATTTGTACTGCTAATTGTTGCTACCTTTTATATGTTTTTCTTCAAAGATCGGATCTTGATGAAAGAAACAAAAGGGTTTTATTATAATGAGCCTTTCTTTGGTGGATTTATATGTGGAGATTGTGTTTTCAATCAAGACATAGTTAAAATTTGTATGTTTTTGGTGATTGGAATCGGTACTCAATAAAAATGCGGTGTTTTATTCTTTTCCTTTTGTTAATTGCAGGAATTCTGCTTCCATGAGCTTTATCCTTTGAATCATCGATTTTCCTGCTGGTGTGTCAATACCAATCGCTTTAACATCTCGCTTATCCGTTTGTACTTGAAGAGCAATTTTCTTGACATAATCTTGAAGAGAGATTTGCTTGGATTTGAGCATTCTTGCATTTTCAAGATGTTTCTCTTTGAGTACCTGCTGCTGATTTAACAGTTTTGGAGGCGGTGCGATATTTTTGGAGGTAAATATTTGGATAACAGCATTTGTTTGATCAAAAAGGGCTTTGATACATTGATTACTCATCCATCTTTCAAGTTCTTGAGGCTCCATTGTACGGAATGGGAGACCATCAAACTTTGGCAATGATTTATTTAGTTCAATCAGCTCTTCTTTGGGAACCTCTTCCATTTTTCTCAGTCCGCTCGAATCTTTTGTTGGTATTTCTGTTGGTTTCGGGGGTGGTGCAGAAGTCTCCGGCTCTTTTTGAAGAATTTTCGGCGGAGCTGGAGGCTTTATCGACGCTCCTGAAGCAATTTTCATAAATTTGATTTTGTGAGAACATGTTTGCCCTTCTACAAGAGCAGAATTCAACTCGAAAAGCAATTCAATTGAGAAATTCATACCCTTCGGAGCGTTTTCAGTGGGTTCAAGCACAAACGATTTTTGAATTTTCGAATGTGTAGCAAATAAAGAAAAAGGAATTCTGACCCTTCCAACTACAAGGGTATTTGTCGAAAACAGGCTCTTCTTTGTCATCTCAAGTTCAAAGCCAAGTGATTTCTTTGAGATTAACCTTTGCATATAATCTGCATTCTGCCTTTTAATTATAGGCCATGAGTGAGAAAACTCATTATCACCTTCATTTAAAACACCAGATTCAACTGGTTCAACAGACTCATAAATCGAATAAAACCTAACCTTATATGTGACATTCTTTTCATTGCATCCAGCAATTTTCCTGAGCGTTATCTTTATGTCATTTGCAGGAATGTTGTCATTTATCACTTTCTTCAGAATGGATACTTCAGATGTTTCAAGAGGTGGTGGTGGGTAGTGTTTCTCCAAGCACTTTGATAGTACTTGACAGCTTTTATGAGATATTTCGGCAGCTTTTCTGATAGCAGCGATCGATTCTTCATGTTTTGCTCTTAAAACGACAGGATACTCGGTGTTAAGGGCAATCCTACCTTCATTGCATTTTTCGATAGATTCTATAATAGAATCATCAAGTAATTCAGGAGGACTATTAATATCAGATTGAATATAATCACATAAAGTTTTAAACTTAGCCATGTAATCTTGCGAGATCTCTTCATCACCATTAGACCGCGCAATAGACGCTAATTGAACATATCTCATGCCAATATGATACAGTCTGTTGATTCTCTCCATATCATTCGAAACTTGCATTATAAAATTTGCGCAGTTAAAAGTGCGAATCCTTGTTTTATTGTTGTTGAAGCATTATTATGTAATGAGCAGAAGAGAAAAATCGTCATTATCTAGATATAGTTGCTTTTTTAAATAGGATCAATCCCTATGACATTCCTCGAAAAAAAGCATATCATTACCTATAGTAAATCGAGATTTGGTTTACTACTCTTAAAATACCCATTTGAGCACCACCAAAATTAATCCAATTAAAAGGATTAGTCCACTTCCAATTCCTAAAATATAAGATGATAAAAGAATAAGGGCTGTTAGAATCATTATCGAAACTTTTTCCTTCAGGTAGCTGAATTTCATGATTATCTGAAGTATAGCTATTGTTGCAACAGTGACTACAAAGAGTTCTGTAATGCATTCAGATCGATAAACAGGGTTCTTAAAACTAGAAAAATCGAGTTTTCTAAACCAGTCAAATTGTCTGGTATTGTTATTATTCATTCGTAACAAATATATTGGAAATATCGTTACCCATAATCTCCAAAATGTGTGCATTGCAGGGTAGATTTTCTCATAATCTCTCTTAATAGAGTATCGATTATTGATTTGGTTTCGATACATCCCAAATATGTCACCTTCAACTTTCACTTTCTTTTTGTATAGTGATTTCTGAAACTCTTCAGGATTGGTTATTGTTAGTGATGTACGATCATTCAAAAGCTCCTGATTAATGATGAATTTACCTTTGATTTCAGATTCAATTGTCAGTCTAACATACTGTCCATTAAGATTAAGACCATGAAGCTCAGAAAATGTTTGGTTGTTATTACTAAAGGGCGATATTCCATATTCCAAGGTAAACACAGACTTTTTTGTCTCACTTTGAGTTGGCACATGCCCTATTTGGAAAAGGTCAAACAAAGAGTGCCCTTTATTTGGTTGGGACATGGTATAGAGGCTAACAAAGGTGTTTTCTATGCCTATCTTCACTGGTACAAGCTCCTGGATGCTCATTATATAAGTGAAATGGTCTGATTTTAAATATCAATTAAACTTTGATGTTTAATTGGGCCATTTACTGGAAAAAGCGGACATATGTACAGATTTATGAATACTGGGTCCATCAGCACATTAGAAAGGATTTAAAGTTAATGCACACCTTAAAAGTATATCAGACAATAAAACTATTTCGGTTCAAAACACATTTGGAGAAAGAAACTATATGAATCAATATTACAAAAGGGAACTTCGAAGAATGCCTCTGGGAATAATTTGTTATTGTATGTACTCTGTTAGTATATACACAATATCTGAATTCACTAATCCAGATCTATATGCAGAAGGTTGATTCATGTTTGATTTGTACGCAGTTATAAAGATCTTGTGAATTATCTCTTTTGATTTGATATAGTCATTATTCGAAATCTTCATGAAAAGATGATGATACTTTTTAAAATCCTCTTTTTTAGTGACATCGAAATAATTTCCCAGAGAACTGAGAAAATTGCAGCATAAAGATCTGCAATGTTCAAATGTACTTTCATTTGTATTCAAAAATGCCTTAATAAACTCTTGATACAAATATTCCACATTTTCGGCATCAATAATAAAAGGACATCCTTTGGATGAGAACCTTGAAGGAATCGAAACAAAAGTTCTTATCTCTGTGTATTCTGACAAATAGTAGATGATATTATGAAATGTATATACCTCTGTTTGATCTTTAAAAATACCAAGTTCAAGCATTATTCTTTTGAAATCGTTGATAACTGATCGTGACATGGGATACTTCATAACAATGATTCCTACAATAGTTCTGTCTTCAAGAAACTCAACAAACTCTTGGATTCGTTTATCATCAGGTGAACGAACTGCAAAAATAACTTCGTTTTGGTCATTTTCGATATACAATAAACTAGACTTATAAACAACGGGATGAGATCCTTTTCGATGAAATAATCCATTTCCAACAAGATATCCATATAAGCACGGTAAAACAAAAATTTGGTCTACAAAAACACTTGTTCCTATTTTTGAAGCAAAGTTCATTTTAACAACATCCTTCATTGAGAACTTTTTAATATCGATTAAATCTTCCAGATCACAACTTGGAATGTCGTCCATTTTCTTAAGTAAATAGTCTATCATTCACAATACGAAATTTTTCAAATTACAATATCCCATTTGAAAATGACAAAAAATCCCATGACGATAATCAACCGAAGTTATAGGTTGATCAGTTGTGGTTAATTACATGACAAACATTTGAAGCAGCCCCTCCATCACCAATATCCTGAAAAATCCCAAAAACAGGAAATCTTTAATTTACTCAAGAATTAACAATGCGCAGATGGAACATTCATAATCTCTTTTAAAATCTTACGTTTAAAAGTCTTCTCCATTTTGTACTTGTTATTGATATGTAAGTATTGAATATTCTTGATTAGCAATTTGATTTCTAACTTTTTGGTATTTGTATCCAGAAAAAAGGTTTCTTTTTGGAAAAGTTCTCCATGAAAGACAAACAGATTAACTCAGTTATTGAAAACCTAAAAAATGAAATAGGATATATGAAATAAAAATCTTTCATAATCCGTTAAATTTAAGTTTCTTCTCCATGATTCTCATACCATGCCATTTGGAAGAATGCACTCTTGAGTGATTGTTTATGAGACACTTTCTTTTTGTATCTATGGTTAACATATCGGATATTGAATCTCCAGAATGCGTTAAAAATATATGAATACCCGAATGCCAATAAAACCATGTATAGGAGTATTCCAACCCTAGAATGAAAACATATCCCCCTTGATGCAAATAATTCTCTCCTAAATGAAGGAACGCTAATATCAGTAACATATGAATAATCAATAGTCTTTTCCTTTTTTTCTTTTGGGTGTTAATTGATGAAAATATCCTCTCTTGTATAACATCATCAAGCTCACAATCAATTTCGCATTTATAATGAATAATTGATTTGTTTGGAATCATGGGACAATCTTCAGTTTCTTCCCAAGAACCATATTGAATAAAGACAGATATATCTTGATCAGACTCATTGATATTGTTTCTATTTTTTTTTGGTGTTTGTTTGACTTTTATGACAGGATAGTGTTGTTGAATCCTTGAGATCTCATTCATCAATGAGTTAATCGAAATATAATTTTTATTAATCTCATTGAAAACTCCATAAACATCATTAGGAGGATCACAACATGGATGATGCATCAAATTACAAATTGGATCCATACAACAATTATTAATGTTCTGTTCATAATAATAATTAGATAGATGATAAATGAAGAAATTGATAATAACAAAACCTATCATAGAAAATGCAATTACAATGAAAATGAACATTGTGGTCATACTATATAAGTGTATTGTAAGCAAGACACCATCTGTTCCATCAACTGTATATGTGAATAAGAATTTGATAGCTAGGAGATCAAAATAGAATTTTCGAAGATTCAAAGTGATAATCAATGAAAAGTAGATATTAACACACAAACAATGGACTAGTGATACAATTGGAGGCTTTGATTCCATGAATCTAGTGACTACAAAACAAATGAGATTTGGAAGAATCAAGAAGAACAAAACTCTCATGTATGTTGTGAGAATTGGTTCATAGTATATGGTTCCATTGATCACA
>Ga0209639_1002544_pt1 | contig 13959 bp, 14 predicted proteins | sample EPASupsiteHSE605_FD_187268 | JGI IMG/M metagenome (GOLD analysis project Ga0209639, IMG submission 187268) | Bioremediated contaminated groundwater from EPA Superfund site, New Mexico - Sample HSE6-05 (SPAdes) (version 2) | ecosystem: Environmental > Aquatic > Deep subsurface > Groundwater >...
GAGCCACGTGACCGAGTCCGTGGTCAGCCAGATCCTGACCGAGCTCGACGGGCTCGAGGAGCTCAAGAACGTGGTCGTGCTGGCCGCGACCAACCGGCCGGACATGATCGACCCGGCGCTCCTCCGGCCCGGACGGCTCGACCGGCACGTCTACGTGCCGCCGCCGGACGCGGAGGGCCGGAAGAAGATCTTCGAGGTCTACCTCGGAAAGGCCGGGGATCTGCTCGCGAGCGACATCAACGTCGACGACCTGGTCGCGCGAACCGAGGGGTTCGTCGGTGCGGACATCGAGGCCCTCGTCCGCGAGGCGAAACTCGCCGCGATGCGTGAGTTTATCACCGTCATGGGCGAAAAGACAGATCAGGAGCGGGCCGACGCGGCCGCGAACATCCGCCTCACGAAGGCACACTTTGACGCCGCGCTGGAGAAGGTCAGGGGCTCGCTCGACCGAGACGCGGTCGAGGCATCGGAACGACAGGCCTGGGAGATGATGTACAACCAGGAGCAGCGGTCCGTCCTCGAAGAGGCGGCGGCCGTGGTCCGGCGAGCCGAGCTCGCGACCATGGGCGTGGCCCCCGAGAACGAACTGCGGCAGCAGGCCGATGCCCTGCGGAGGGCGATCTTTGCCCGGAAGAAGGACTTCGCAGCCCTCCGCGACCAGACCGCGGCCCTGAGAGAACGTCTGGACACACCGAGATAACCGAGACAATCAGATGAGCACCCACGCACACGACAGGGATGAAGAAGAGATCGAGACGCTGGTCAGGGAACTGATCGGACGCCTCCTGCAGAACCGGCAGGCGGGGGGGCAGGGACGGATGCCGATCGCGATCGGGTTCAAGATCTTCTACGGCCCGGAGGCCGAAGAGGAGATGCCCGAGGTGATCGAGCAGGTGCCCGAAGTATCGACGATCGAGGACAAGGTCGTCGTCGTGACCGAGGTCCCGGGGATCGCGCCCGAGAACATCAAGATGGGCATGACCGGCCGGACGCTCCAGATCTTCGCAGAGGAGGACGGCCGGAAGTACCACACGACCGCGCCGCTGCCGCCGTGCGATCCCGGTTCGGTCAAGACACGACTCAAACACGGGATCCTCGAGGTCATGCTCGACGCGGCCGACGTGGCCGCTCAGAGCTGAGACCGTACCATCCGCCCTTTTTTTGAACCGTATCCGAGACGGGACGGTCCGTCCGGCAACGAGGATAGGTATATGTCCTCGACGACCACTGTTGGTCGCCGGATTCCGGGCAACGCCCGCGACGGCGAGGGGACGCAGATGACAAAGAGGACGGTCGAAGACCTGGATGTGGCCGGCAGGCGGGTGCTCGTGCGGGTCGATTTCAATGCACCGATGAAGGACGGAGTCATCACCGACGACTCCAAGATCAGAGCCGCATTGCCGACGCTCAGGTATCTGATCGAGCATGGAGCAAAGGTAATCGTCGCCTCGCACCTGGGCAGACCGAAGGGCGAGGTTGTTGAGTCTCTCCGCACGGGTCCCGTGGCGGAGCGCCTCTCTGTCCTTCTCGACCGACCGGTCGCCGCGCTTCGGGACTGCATTGGGCCCGAGGTCGAGGCCGCGATCGCCCGGATGCACGACGGCGACGTGGCCATGCTCGAGAATCTCCGGTTCTACCCGGGTGAGGAGAAGAACGACCCGGCCTTCGCCGAGGCCCTCGCCGCACTCGCGGACCTCTATGTCAACGACGCGTTCGGCTCAAGCCATCGCGCCCACGCCTCCATCGTCGGCGTGCCGCGCCTCCTCCCTGCAGCCGCGGGCCGCCTGATGGAGCGGGAGCTCCGGATGCTCGGCGGGCTTCTCGAGCATCCCGAGCGCCCGTTCGCCGCGGTGATCGGCGGAGCGAAGCTGAGCAGCAAGCTCGGCGTCCTGAAGAACATCGTGCCCCTGGTCGACGTCCTCCTCATTGGGGGCGGGATGGTGGCCACCGCGTACAGCAGCCGGGGGTATGGCGTCGGGGCTTCCCGAGTCGAGGAGGGACTGCTCGACTATGTTCGCGAGCTCACGGAGCAGGCGGCATCGCGGGGCGTTCGCCTGCTCCTGCCGATGGACGTGGTGGTCGCGGAGAGCCTTGAGGGGCAGGGCGCCGTGCGGACGGTGCCGGCCGACGCGATCCCCGATGGATGGGTGATCGTGGACATCGGGCCCGAGACGATCGCCGAGTACTCGCGCGTGCTCGGCAGCTGCCGGACCGTGGTCTGGAGCGGGCCGATGGGGGTCTTCGAGACCCCGGCCTTTGCGAGGGGCACGCAGGCCATCGCCACCGCGCTGGCCGGCCTCGACGCCGTCACCGTGGTCGGGGGCGGCTCGACGGTCGAGGCCGTGACGAAGATGGGCGTGGCCGACCGGATGTCTCACGTCTCGACCGGTGGCGGGGCCACGCTCGAGTTCCTCTCGGGCGAGGCCCTGCCCGGTGTGGCCGCGCTCCCCGATCGGTAACGGCGACCGGATGATATATCAGGTCCGACCGGAAGGGAGGAGGCATGAGCGAGCCTGAACGACGCCCGATCCGGTCGATCGGCGTGCTGACCGGCGGCGGGGACTGCCCCGGTCTGAACGCGGTCATCCGGGCGGTCGTCAAGACCGCCCACCGTCACAACTACTCGGTGATCGGCATCCGGAACGGCTGGAAGGGGATTGTCGAGGGCAAGGTCGAGCCCCTCACCGACTGCTCGGTCACGGGAATCCTCCCCAAGGGCGGAACCATCCTCGGCACGTCCAGGACCAACCCGTTCAAGAACGAGGAGGACGTCGCCCGGATGCTGATGCACCTCGAGAAGTTCGGGATCGATGTACTGATCGCGATCGGCGGGGACGATACCCTGAGCGTGGCCGCCCGCCTGCACGAGATGGGCATCCGGGTGATCGGGATCCCGAAGACCATCGACAACGACCTCTCCTGCACCGACTACACCTTCGGGTTCGACACCGCCGTCGCGATCGTCACGGACGCGATCGACCGCCTTCACACGACAGCCGAATCCCACCAGCGGATCATGGTGCTCGAGGTGATGGGCCGCCACGCGGGCTGGATCGCGACCTTCTCCGGTATCGCGGGCGGGGCCGATCAGATCCTCATCCCCGAGGTTCCGTTCGATTTCGACGAGGTCTGCGACAGCCTCCGGGGCCGGTTCAACCGCGGGAAAAAGTTCTCCATCGTCGTCGTGGCCGAGGGTGCGAAACCGAAGGAGATGAGCGAGGCCGTGACCTCGTCCGAGCGGGTCGACGAGTTCGGCCACGAGCAACTCGGAGGGATTGGACAGCTCCTCGGAAGGGAGCTCGAGCGGCGACTCGGCGTCGAGACGCGGGTCACGGTCCTCGGGCATGTACAGCGGGGCGGGTCCCCCACGGCGCACGACCGCGTCCTTGCGTCGCGGTTCGGCGTCAGGGCGATCGAACAGATCGCCGAGGGGAACTTCGGCGTGATGGTGGCCCAGCAGGGGGACCGGATCGTTCCCGTGCCGCTCGCGGATGTCTGCCGCCTCAAGACCGTCGACATGGACCTCTTCACCATGGCGAAGATCTTCTTCTGACCCCACGTCTTCCCGGGCCGGAGAGGCGGGAGTCGTTTTTTTATCCTGTTGCTACCACTGGTAATCATGGCAGCGAAGGATCGGGTCATCGTCCCCTGCGACGTCCCGTCGGAGGCGCGGGAGACCTACATCGAGAACTACCGACTCATCACCCACGACAGTGGTCGGCTGATGCTCTTTGCCGGCGACCAGAAGGTCGAGCACCTCAACGACGACTTCTATGGCGAGGGGATCCACGAGGACGACGCCGACCCCGAGCACCTCTTTCGGATCGCGAGCCAGGCACGGATCGGGGTCTTTGCGACCCAGCTCGGCCTGATCGCCCGGTACGGGATGGACTACCCGACCGTCCCGTACCTGGTCAAGCTCAACTCGAAGACCCATCTGGTCAAGACGAGCCAGCAGGACCCGCTCTCGGGCTCGCTCTGGACGGCGAAGCAGGTCGCGAAGTTCCGCGACCGCTCGGGCCTGAAGATAGCGGCCGTCGGGTATACCCTCTACCTCGGCTCGACCTTCGAGCCCCAGATGCTCCGCGAGGCGGCCGAGGCGATCTGCGAGGCCCACGATGCAGGGCTCCTGGTCGTGCTCTGGATCTACCCGCGCGGCGCCGCGGTCAAGGACGAGAAGGACCCGCACCTGATCGCCGGGGCGGCCGGCGTGGCCGCGACCCTCGGGGCGGACTTCGTCAAGGTGAACGCTCCCAAGAAGGAGGGCGAGAACCCGGCCCTGCTCCTCTGCGAGGCGACGAAGGCGGCGGGGCGGACCAAGGTCGTCTGCGCCGGCGGCTCGTCCACGGACGAGCGGAAGTTCCTCCAGAGCCTCTACGACCAGATCAACATCGGGTGCGCGGCCGGGAACGCCACCGGCCGGAACATCCACCAGAAGTCGCTCGCAGCCGCCGTCGCCATGTGCAACGCGATCTACGCGATCACGGTCGAGGGGAAGACCGTCGAGGAGGCCGCGAGCCTCCTCGCGGCACCCTCCGCGTGAGGCCGGCATGGTCACGCTCCGCGAATATCTCGACGGCACGACCGCCTCCGAGGACGTCAAGGACCTGATCGAGCTGATCGCGGATCAGGCAGCGCCGATCCGGGCCGCGTTCATCACGAACCAGGCGTACGCCGGGACCGAGAACGTCTCGGGCGATGATCAGGTCGCCATGGACGTCTGGGCCGATCGGCACCTGACCGAGGTCATCGGGGCTTCGGGGCTTGTGGCCGAGCTCGCCTCGGAGGAGCAGGAGGGGATCGTCCGGTTCCCGAAGGCGCGAGGCACGCTCGGTCTTGTCATGGACCCGCTCGACGGCTCCTCCAACGTCAAGGTCAACCTGGCCGTCGGCACGATCGTCGGGGTCTTCGATGGCTCCGTCCTCCAGCCCGGGGAACGGCTGAAGGCGGCGTTCTACCTGCTCTACGGTCCCATGACCACGCTGACCCTCTCTGTCGGCGAGGGGGTCCAGGTCTTCTCGCTGGCCGACGACGGCCAGTACCGCCTGCTGCACGCGGACCTCCGGATGCCCGACGACGGGAAGCTCTACGGCTCGGGCGGAGCGAAACCGACCTGGACGGATGCGCATTGCCGGTTCATCGAGAGCATCGAGCAGGACGGCGGCAAGCTCCGATATTCGGGAGCGTTCGTCGCCGACTTCCACCAGATCCTCACGTACGGCGGTGTCTACTGCTATCCGTGCGTGCCGGGAAAGGAGGGCAAGCTCCGCCTCCTCTTCGAAGCGAATCCGATGGGATTTCTCGCGCACCAGGCGGGCGGCGTCTGCACGGACGGAGAGCGGCTCCTGCTCGAGGTCCAGCCCGAGCGCGTCCACCAGAAGGTGCCGATCTACATCGGCAGCCGCTCGATCATCTGCCGGGTTACCTCCTGCTGTCGGTGACGCCCGCGGCGCCGCGCGCTGATCGGTGTCGCGGGGAAACGGTGAAGACCACGGGTGTAAAAACTACTCCTCCGTGAGGGGATGAAGACCACCGTTTCCGTTCTTGGGGCCGGCGTCGGGTCGTACCCGGGGCTCTCCCGGGCGCACCCGCGCCTGCTCGAGGAGGCATCCAAGCGTTTGAGGGAGCAGGAGGGAGGGCTGCTCGCCGACTCCTTCGTCGCCCGCTGCGCCGACGGCCTCGAACTGGTAATGACCCACACGAGGGGCGTCGGCGATGAGGAGATCCTCGACCTGGGCCGCGACGTTCTCCAGTCGTGTGTCGGGATCGCGGCGGGCATGAGGCTTCACACTGCGGGACGGGGGTCCATCCCGGTCCCGGTCGAGATGGAGTTCGAGGAACGGGGGTCGGAGCCAGTGCTCCTGTTCATGGCTGCCGGGGCTCGCGAGGGCGCCGGGAACCTTCACCTCTTCAGAACCTTCGCCGATCCGTTCACCACGCCCGGGCTCGTGGATAATCTCTCCATGCGCGACGGGTTCGTCTTCGAGGTCCACGATCTCGCCGGGCGCCGGAAAGCTCTCTTCCGGACGCCCGAAGAGTCGTACGCTCTGCTTGCCTGCATCGGGGAGCCGGCACGGTACGTTGTTGCGCGCGTCTATTCGAAGGACGGAGCAATTGCGGCCGCTGCCTCGAGCGGGTGGCCGGGGCGGGGCGAACACCTCGGCAGTACCTATCAGGTGACGCTCGTCCGGGCGGAGTCGGGATTCCCCACGGTCGGCGAGTGTCTGGCGCCGTTCATGACGCCGTTCCTCGTTGCAGGCGGGCTGACGACGACAACCTACGCCCCGCTCATGCCGGTCGCAGTCTGCGACGCGAACCGCACTCTCGGCGACGGCCCCCCGCGCGCGACCTGCCTCGGGTTCCAGGTCTGCACCGGCCGGTTGATCGGGCCCGCGGACATGTTCGACGACCCTGCCTTCGACCCCGTCCGGCGGAGATGCCTCGAACTCGGAGAGATGCTCTTCGGTCACGGACCCTTCGAGCCCCACCACTCTCGGGCAAGGGAAGCGGAGACCACGACTCGGCTCGTGGCCGGTCCGCGGCCGCAGGACCGATGGGAGCCACTTGGGTAATCCCTTTTCACCGAACGCCTTATCTCGGAGAGAGCCCTCCCCGTCACCGGGATGAGACGATGGCAACCGTCACACAGTACAGCGCGGTCAACCTGATCGCGGACGCGAAGGTCGACACGGACCGCTGGAGCCGAATTCCGGACGAGGCGACGATCGACAGGACAAGGAGGGCGATCGAGGCCCGGAAGATCCGGGTCGTCCGGGCCGCGACGGCCGACGCGGCACGACAGGCCCTGCTCGACCTGATCCCCGAAGGGGCGGAGGTGATGAACGGCTCGTCGACGACCCTGAACGAGATCGGGTACGAGCAGCTGCTGAAGGAGAACCCGAAGAGATGGCGCGATTACCACGCCGCGGTCACGGCCGAGAGCGATGAGGAGAAGCGGAACACGCTCCGGCGGAAGGCGGTGACCGCCGACTGGTTCCTCTCGGGCGTCCAGGCGATCGCGGCGACAGGCGAGATCGTGGGGTGCGACAAGACCGGAAGCCGTGTCGGCGCCTGGCCGTACGGCGCCGGCCATCTGGTCCTGGTCTCGGGGGCCAACAAGATCGTGTCGACTCTCGACGACGCCCTGGCCCGGTGCTGGGAGTATGCGCTACCCGTCGAACAGCAGCGGGCCAAGCGGGTCTACGGGACCTCGAGCGAGATCGGAAACATCGTGATCCTCGAGAAAGAGATGGACCCGGACCGGGTCACGCTGATCCTGGTCGACGAGAGCCTCGGGTACTGACGCGATCGGCGAACTCCTCGATCAGCCGCCGCGCGATCGAGCCGGGCGCCGGAAGCGAAGGCAGGGCGTCGGCTGCGAACCAGCCTGCGGCCTCTACCTCCACGCCGTCGGCCCGCACCTCGCCGCCTGCATACGTCGCGGAAAAGCCGAGCATCAGCGAGTGGGGAAACGGCCAGGGCTGCGATCCTGCGTACCGGAGATCGGTCGCCGCAACGCCGCACTCCTCGGCGAGCTCGCGCTCGACCGCGTGCTCGGCCGTCTCGCCGGGCTCGACGAAGCCCGCAATGGCCGAGTAGACACCCGGCGGAAAGCGCGGCGAGCGCGCCAACAGGCATTCGTCATCGCGCTCGACAAGCACGATCACCGCCGGAGAGATCCGCGGATAGACCGTCCCGCCGCAGCCCGAGCAGATGCGGGCGTGCTCCGTCGGGCTCGGCATGGCAGGACAGCCGCACCGCCCGCAGAATCGATGGTCCCGGTCGAACGCGGCGAGCTGGGCCGCCCGCGAGGCCCAGCCCAGTTCCTCGTCGTCGACCATCCCGGAGAGCTCGCGCAGGCCGACAGGCTCGAGCGTGCACGGGGGTGCATCGCCCGTACCGAGGAGCACAGCCGAGACCGACAGACCTTCGGAACATCCGAGGGAGAGCACCCGAGCGCCGCCGGACGGGGGCACCGGGCTCAGAATGCTCCCGGTCATGCGGTCGAGGAGAACGCGATCGTCCTGCAGGTAGACGTAACGGTCGCCAGGCCCGGATTGCCCGGGTCTGAACGCAAGATCGAGCGCGTCGAGCGCGAACGGCGTCCTAGATCTCGACGACGTCGTCTGCGGTCCTCCCGGCCGTCCGTCGCTCGGGGAAGAGGCCATCGATCGCGTCCAGCACGCTCGCGACCTTCGGGTTCTCGAAGAGCCGGCGGAACGCCTCGAGCTCGTGGCCGCTCATGATCATGAGCCCCTTGCGCTTGATCGGCAGGCCGCTCTCGCCGATCGGGTTCAGCTCGAGCGCCAGCGAGGCCGGGCGGTTGCGGGTCTTCGGGAGTTTGATCAGATATACGCCGGGCACGGTGGTGTTCTTCCGTTCCCAGTCCTCTCCATTCTCGAGAAACGTTCTCAGGCTGTCACTGATCTCCATGGCGGTGTGATGGTCCCTCATCCTAAAAGTTTTTTTGTACCGCTCTCCGATTCGATACAGACTTATCGGCGGAGGGTTATTGTACAGAGACAATGGATACCCGTCTCCTTGACCTCCTGATCGGGGTCGTCGCCCTGCTCGTCATGATCGTGCTGATCGTCGGCCTGCCTCTCGTCCTGCCACCGGGACCGGCGTACCTGCTCGCCATCGTGATCTTCCTCGTCCTGATGAGCGGTGCCGGGTACGTAGTCAACGAGAAGATGCGCTAGGCGTCTCGTTGCGCGGGGGGCTTCCCTTCTTCTTCCGGTAATACCCGAGGGGGCCGCCGATCCGCTCGCAGAGAGCATCGCGACGGACGCAGAGTCCGTTCGTCTCCATGGTCGCGCAGGACGGCGGCGTGTACTCGGTCCCCGAGCGGCCCGAGATATGCTCGACCTGGTAGAGTGTCTTCTGGATATCGAAGTCGGGGGAGCGCTGGTACACCTCGACGATCTGCGTGATATCGAGCCCGATGGTATGAAGGAACGCGGTCAGGGCGAACCGGCCCATATGCGTCAGGTTCGCACCGCCCGCGAGCGCCATGATCAGCGCGGCCATGCAGGGAGGATATCGCGACTCGTCGATCGGCCCGAGGTCCCGGAGCATCTGCCCCTGGTGGACGGCGGTGAGCCGCTCGATCGCGGGGCCGAGGAGGCTGCAGACCTCCGCCGGCAGTTTCGGCAGTCCGCGGGCACGGATCACGACGCGGATCCGCTCGCGGAGCAGGACCTCGATCTCGGAGTCGTGGATCCCGACACATCCGTTCTTCACCTCGCGGTTGACCAGGCGCCAGCCCGGTTCGCGCAGGCCCGAGACCATCTCGACGTACGTTGCGAGCGGGACGGTGCCGTCGCGGAGCTCGAGCCCGAGACGCCGCGCCACCTCCTCCCGCTTCGCCTCCTCCGTCTCTCCCTCTTCGTCCCTCGTCAGGTAGAATGCCGACCGGCGCGCCTCGAACGCGATCAGGCGCTCGATAACGCTCCGATCATTGATACAGGAGGCGATGATCCGTGCCATCCCGTACGCATACAGCAGCTGGAGCGAACTCTGATCCTTCGAGGAGGAATTGGCAAAGTGAGCCTCCAGTTCGCGTGGCGGAACCGTGATCGCGGCCTCGAGCCGGTCGGCCGCCAGGTCGATGATCCTGCGGCCCGAATCGCTTGCAAGAAAGGACTCGAGACGATTCAGCTCCGACCCGGCGATCTTCGCCTGGGCCTCCTGTAAAAACGGGTATCGGGCCAGGTCCTTCTCGTCGAACGCCGGCCGCATCCGGTCTCCGGGGCTCAGTCGGCCTCGATCCGCGGGGCGAGCAGGTAGATCACGCGCCCCTTGCCGCCCGCGATCTCGAAGGTAAACCGGACCGGGTGGTCGACCCCGAGCCCGATCTCGATCTCGCTCGCGCGGCTCATAGTCTTCGCCATGTCCTTGAGATAATCGAGGCTGAAGAGCGAGCGCGCCTTCACGTCGGCGAGCGACAGGAGATCGTCCGGGCCGAGTTCGAGCCGGATGTTGTCCGTGTCGCCCTCGGCCTCCATGAAGAAGACCCGTGCCTCGGGGTCGATCCCGAGCGCGATCTTGTCCGAGACGACCGCGGCCGCCTTGATCGCGTTCGTGAGCTTCGCCCCCTCGATGACGACCTTCCCGGGCAGTTCCAGGGTCGGTGCGTTCGGGTCCTTCCGGATCGTGTTCGGGTCGAGAAGGGTCAGCGAGTACTGATAACTCTGGAACGCCAGGTTCAGGCGCTGCGACCCCTCGGGGATCGAGAGCATGAGCTTCTCGCCGCGGTTCACCATCCCGACGATGTTCTTCAGCTTGGTCACGTCGATCCCGAGCGCGGACTCCGTGGCCTCGAAGACCTCGAAGGCGTCCGGCCCGAGCTCGAGCGAGACCATCGCGACGTTCGCGGTGTCGACCGCCCTTGTCCTCATTCCTTCGCTGTCGACATGGAGGCGGCACTCGCTCACGAGAGCCGCGATGGCGTCGGCCGCCTCCCTGAAGACATCTGCGTCGATGGTGGCGCGTAACATGGATACCCCTGACACTCTCTATTATTGAGTCATTAGTGTATGGACACTGTCTAAATAATTAGAGTGTATCCATGCACCGATGTGTTTCTATTATAAACTGACTAGTCATAGTTTTAATGATATCGCACCGGAGCAGCAACCGGAAGGTTGATACGCTCTGGTTTCCGTGAACGCGTCACGGGAGAGGCGCCGTTCGGGAGCAGACTTACATCATGGGATCGCAGTGGGGACGGGATAAGGGCTATCGGATGGCCATGCGCGAGGGCTACCGCTCGCGGGCCGCATACAAGCTGCTCGAGGTCCAGCAGCATGCCGGGGTAATCCGGGAAGATGACAACGTAGTCGACCTCGGGGCCGCGCCGGGCTCATGGCTTCAGGTGATCCGGACGCTCACCGAGGGCCGCGTGCTCGGGGTCGACCTGAATCCGATCGCGCCGATCGACGGTGTCGAGACGATCGTGGGCAACCTCGCCGACCCTGCGATCCAGACGCGCGTCAAAGAGGCGCTCGGTGTCGTGAACGTGGTCGTCGCCGACGCCTCGCCCAAGCTCTCGGGACAGCGCTCGTACGACCAGGCTCGCGCGGTCGAGCTCAACGAGCAGGCGCTCGCGTTCGCCTGCGCGACCCTCAAACCAGGGGGCAACTTCGTTGTCAAGTCCTTCCAGGGGGAGGACTTCGCAGAATTCCTGGCAAAGGTCCGGACGGTGTTCCGGTCGGGCCGGACGTACCAGGCGAAGGCGAGCCGGAAGGGGTCTCGCGAGATCTACATCATCGGCAAGAACTTCATCGGGTGTGATGCCGGTGCTGACTGATCCGTCCGGCCGGACCGTCTCGAATATTCGGATCAGCCTGACGCAGGCCTGCAACCTCAACTGCATCTACTGCCATGCCGAGGGTGAGAAGAACCCCGAGCAGGAGCTCTCCGCCGAGCAGATCGCGGAAATTCTCAGGGTCGCCCAGTCCTTCGGGATCCGATCGGTCAAGTTCACGGGAGGCGAGCCCCTGATGCGCGCTGACCTCGCGCAGATCATCCGGTCGGTTCCGCCCGGGATGGAGACCTCGCTGACCACGAACGCGACCATGCTCGCGGACCGGGCGCAGGAGCTCAAGGAGGCCGGACTCAATCGGGTCAACGTCTCGCTCGATACGATGGACCCCGAGCGGTACGAGCAGATCGCGGGAAAGCCCATGCTGGGCGAGGCCCTCGCCGGGATCGAGGCGGCCCTGAAGGCCGGCCTGACTCCCGTCAAGATCAATATGGTTGTGCTCTCGGGGATCAACGAGGACGAGGTCGACACCTTCATCGACTACGTACGGGGCAATCCCAATCTGGTGCTGCAGCTGATCGAGCTGATGGACTTCCGCGACTGCGATCACCACGGCGACGTGAAGGGGATCGAGGACCGGATCGCGGCCATGGCCGACCGTGTCGAGACACGGCGGATGCACCACCGGAAGAAGTACTTTGTTCGCGGAGCGGAGGTCGAGGTCGTCCGGCCGCTCCACAACACCGAGTTCTGCGCCTACTGCAACCGGCTTCGCCTCACCTCGGACGGGAAGCTCAAACCCTGTCTCCTCCGCTCGGACAATCTGGTCGACGTCCGCGGGCTCCACGGCGCCGCGCTCGAGGACGCGTTCCGCGAGGCCGTCAAGCGGCGCTCTCCCTACTTCGCCTGAGATGTGCGGGATCGCGGGGGTGGTGGAGCTCGACGGCGGCCCCGCCGACACGGCACTCCTCGAGCGGATGGGCGCCCTTCTCGCCCATCGCGGGCCCGATGCCAGCGGGACGGTGGTAGAGGGGGCGACCGCACTCGTTCACCGGCGGCTTGCGATCATCGACCTCTCGGACGAGGGGTGTCAGCCGATGACGAGCGCGGACGGCGCAACCACGATCGTCTATAACGGCGAGATCTTCAACTATCTCGAGCTCCGCGAGGAGCTCAGGGCGGCCGGGCACGAGTTCCGCACTGAGACCGATACCGAGGTGGTGCTCGCCGCATACAACGAATGGGGGCGCGAGTGCCTTGCCCGGTTCAACGGCATGTGGGCCTTCGCCATCATGGACCGCAGACGAAACGAACTCTTCCTCGCCCGGGACCGGCTCGGCGTCAAGCCGCTCTACTACGCTCTCGCCGGCGACCGCTTCCTCTTCGCCTCGGAATGCAAAGCCCTGCTCGCGGACCCCGCAGTGGGTCTGTCGCCGGCAGAGCCCGCCCTTGCCGCGTTCCTCGCCTGGGGGATCCTCGACCATTCTGCGCTCACGATGTTCGAGGGAGTCCTCCAGCTCCCGCCCGGTCACTGGATGGCAATTGGAAAGCGCGGAGTCGAGGGGCCTGTTCGCTGGTGGGAGATCGCGGTCAATCCCGCCGTCACGTCACCGCCCGCGATCGAGCGCGACACCCCGGCGCGGCTACGTGCGCTGCTGACTGACGCAGTCCGCCTGCGCCTGCGCGCCGATGTCCCGGTTGGGACGTGTCTCTCGGGCGGAATCGACTCCTCGACCATCGTGGCCCTGATCGCGCGCCTGCTCGCGACCGAGCACCCTGAGTCGGTCGGCGAACAACAGCGGACCTTCTCGGCCGTCTACGCCGATCCCCGATTCGACGAGCGGAGGTTCATGGAGGTGGCCGCAGTGTCGGCCGGCGTGGTCGGCGCGTACGTCGAGCCCTCCCCCGACCGGCTCCGGGCCGACCTACTCGACCTGGTCTGGGCCCAGGACGAGCCGTTCGGCTCGCTTTCGATCTATGCACAGTACTGCGTGATGCGCCGTGCAGCCGAATCGGTCACGGTCGTGCTCGACGGCCAGGGCGCCGATGAGCAGCTCGCTGGATACCTCGCGTACCAGGGGACGTATCTCTCCACGCTCGCTCGCCGAGGGCGATCTGTTCGATTCGTCGAGGAGGCGCTCGGAACGCTCCGGCATCACCGGGGCTTCTTCGCGAATGCGATCCGGCAGCTCGTGGTCCGGCGAGGCCGACGCGGCCTTCTCAGAGTCGACGCTCCGCCCGTGCATCGCTACGCCGGCGACCTCGACCGTGTTCTCCTGCAGGAGACGACCGTGACGAACCTGCCCGCGCTCCTTCACTACGAGGACCGGAACTCGATGCACTTCTCGATCGAGGCCCGGGTCCCGTTCCTCGACTATCGAGTCGTCGAGTATCTCGCGTCCCTCCCCCTCGACCAGAAGCTCCGCCGCGGGGTCACGAAGTACGCGCTGCGGCGTGCGATCAAAGGGCTCGTGCCCGAGGCGATCCGCTGTCGAATGGACAAGATGGGCTTTGTCACACCCGAGGAGGTCTGGATGGGCCGCGAATTGGGGCCGCTCGTCGAGGAGGTCTTCGCCTCGGAGTCGTTCCGTTCGCGCCCGTACTGGGATGCGGACGCAGTTGCGGCGGACTTCGCACGGTATCGTGCGGGCAAAGCCCAGTACTCGTATGAAGTCTTCAGGATCTTCGTGACC
>Ga0209639_1002545_pt1 | contig 13955 bp, 9 predicted proteins | sample EPASupsiteHSE605_FD_187268 | JGI IMG/M metagenome (GOLD analysis project Ga0209639, IMG submission 187268) | Bioremediated contaminated groundwater from EPA Superfund site, New Mexico - Sample HSE6-05 (SPAdes) (version 2) | ecosystem: Environmental > Aquatic > Deep subsurface > Groundwater >...
GTTTGGATATCCAACGGCTATATCAACCCGGAACCTCTTCTCGACCTTTGTCCTTATCTGGATGCAGCCAATATTGATTTGAAATGTTTTGAGGATGCGATGTATCGTAAGCTTACGGGCGGCCGGTTACAACCCGTCCTCGATACGTTGCTGACACTGAAAGAGAAAAAGATCTGGCTGGAGATTACCAACCTGCTGATTCCCGGGTTTTCGGATAATCCGGAAATGATCACACACATGTGCGAATGGCTGTCTGCCAATGGCTTTGAAGATACTCCGTTGCATTTCAGCCGGTTCTACCCAAACTACAAGCTAAACGACGTGCCGCCTACCCCGGCTGAAAGTCTGCTTGAGTCAAAGGCCATTGCTCTGAAGGCCGGATTGAAATTTGTCTATATAGGTAACCAGCCCCGGTTACACGGCGAAGATACCGTTTGTCCCCAATGCGGACATACCTTGATACAGCGGTACGGATATACCGTTGGTGCCTATGAAATTCAGGATGGGAAATGTAACCGATGTGGAAAATCGGTTCCGGGTATATGGCACAGCTGACACCTGTTACTCTTTTTCCCGGATAATGGTTGCTGTAAAAACAGAGATTTCGGCCTCCTTCCATCCGTTCCACCCGATACCCGCCTTGTCACGGGCGCAATGCCCCAGAAACGACTCCTTGCTCCATCCGGTTTCGGTGGCTACCTGAGGCAGAAACACCCCTCTGTTCATCCCTTTTCGTATAAAGATGCCGTGTACCCCCATTTCGATTTCGGTGATATTCCGTATCTTCCTGAGAGGAGAAAGTACAGAGATCTCAATGTCCACCTCTTTCAGCTCCTCCGGGGTGACCGGCCTGAAACGCGAGTCGCGGGCGGCAGCCCATTGAGCCATCTCCCGTACATTCTGTAGCAGCGGCTTATCCTCTTCCATGTGGCCGTAGCACCCCCTGAGTTCTCCCTGATTATGGATACTCACAAATGCGCCGCATCTGGTGCGAAGGGCCTGAGGATACGATTCGATGGCAGCAGGCGGAGTGTCCGCTTTACGGAACAGGCGCCCGATGGAATCCCTTGCCTCTTTCAGCAGCACCTGCTTTTCGGCTTCCGAAAGCGTGAATCGCTCAGCCTCCTCCTGCTTTTCGGTCACGGAAATAGCCCAATACCCTACAACCTGATTTCGGGAACCCTCCTCTTTGGCATCTCCCGAATTCTTATAACAGATTTCGTTGTAACAGAACGCCGGTTCATTCTCCGTCATATAAAGAAGAGTAAGCACTGAAGTCCAACCGCACAGACTGGTAACCAGCTGGGGTATATGCTTGTGTGCATTGATGTCTAAAGCCGACAACAGGTTTTGTGCACTGTTGGATATAATTGCCTGTCCGGTTGCCGAATCGACGGATTTGGCCGCTTCGTATGCCGGATAATGGGAGAAGTCGGAGCTTATCACAAACAAATTGTCCTTGTTAAGATAGGGCTTCAGGGCGGAGGCCAGCCGTTTGCAAATCTCCGGCGAGTTGGTGCCGATTATGATTGGAACAATCCGGTAGCTGTTGTGAAGCTTGTAATGCAGAAACGGCAGCTGTACCTCGATACTGTGCTCATTCAGATGAGGCGACGGGTTATCTGTAAACAGTTCGGGATAGACCTCGGTCAGCATCTCTCCGATCTCCGTATCCACCAGCTCCCTGCCGTACGGCATGATAAAGTCGCCGTCGCAATACACAGACGCCCCGTTGTAATGGGCCTGGTGCGACGATGCAATCAAGAATACCCTCCGGTAAGATGCCTTGTCGTCCAACTGATTAAAAGCCGAAGCAGCCACTGTACCCGAAAAGATATAGCCTGCATGGGGACTGATAACAGCCCTCACTCTGCCCTGCTTTTTGGGTACAGCCATGCTGAAAAGAGACTCCAGTTCCCTTTGCAGCACATCCGGATGGGCCGGATAGAACTGACCGACCACCGCAGGATGCCTGTTTATTTTGATATCCTTTCCATTCATACCCAGTCGATTTGCCTATAGAGGTATTTATATAACAATTGGCAACCCGGGTTTGATTTTGATTTATCCCACGATAAAATACCTGTAACGCCAATTTATCTGGTCAATGGAACATATAGATGTCTTGCCCAGAAATAGGTTGATCAAATAAAAGTTAAAGAGCTGGACAAGCTAAAGAGTTATTCAAAATCGTTTAAGCTTAAAGTCTTACGCGATTACGTTGAAAGCGGAAAAAACCGTCAGGAAATAAGTATAATATATAGTATTGATCCGACGCTAATTTCCCATTGGGTTCGTATATTTAGAGTTGAAAAAGATCCCTGATAATCATATATAATGAATTATCAGAGATTGTCTTTGTGTATACCTATGTATTTAATTTAATTACATAGTTGTAATAGGTTAGATTATAAAAACATATCCAGGCTAGTCAAAAGGACAAGAAATCTTTTCTGTAAGGAGCAATCTTTCTTTCTGATGGTTAGCCTGGATGATAGTTCAAAAATCTGTTATTGTATACGTTTTATTTACCACAGAGGGTTTTGAACTAACTTTTTACTGATCTGGATTTCACTCAAAGGTATTGGATATAAATAATACTTCTTTTCAAACAAACGAGTTTCGATGCGAGTTCGCTTGTAGAAGTCGGCTTTCACATTGTTTTCTCCAAACATATTCATACCATGTATATCTCCCCCTTGTTTGCTCCCTTCTTCTTCGGCGATCATCCATCTGCGTACGTCGAAATAGCGTTGACCTTCGGTACAAAGTTCCAATCTGCGTTCCATTCTGATTGCTTTGCGCTGAGCCTCTTGGTCTCCAATAATCTGAGGTTTTATTACGGCTAGTTTTGGTATTCCGGCTCGTTCTCTAACCTTATCAACATACTCGATAATTCTGTGATCGGACGGCTTCACTTCATTCAGCGTTTCTGCGTATAACAGATAGAAATCAGCTAAACGGAAAATGATAGACGGACGATAGTGAACTTTGGGATTTGTACCTTGATTGTATATTTTCCGACTGGCACGTTTATAGCAAAGGTAACCTGTATAAGGATAATCAGGACCCGTTTGAGCTCCGTTTGGTGACCCTTGGTAAAAATTAATTTCCTTATTGCTTACATGCCATTTTCTTCCCTGATAAAACACTGTTTGGTAAAAGCGAGGTTCTCTGTTTGTCCACATATTATATATGTCGATGCCGTTGATCTTTGTAAAACCCTCTTCTATATACAATGGAGATTCTTTGATGCTTAGTCCATCCTTCATGTAAAAGTCGTCGACAAGTTCTTGCATGATCGACATGTTTTGCTTGCCTTTTACTTCACTAATGGGAGTTAAATATTTATCATATCCGTTGTCGGCAATACTAAGAAACCATGTTTTAGATGATGCCCAGATAATCTCACTATTATAGGACATAAACATTTCGTAAAGAGATTGATCCGGATCGTAAGTTCCGTCTTTTTTATACGATTTAAAAAGATGATAATTGTCTGCATTTGCAAAATTGATAAAATCTTCAATGGCAGTTAATGCTTTTTCCCATTTTTTGGGATCCGGATCGGGAAACAGTTTTTTTCCATCTTCTGGATTTGTTATAGAAAGAGCCTCTGTAAATCCACCATTAAATAGAGGACTGGCAGCATAAATAAGTGTTTTTGCTTTTACTGCACGAGCAACGCCCTTGGTGGGTAATGCCAACCGGTTTACTTCAGTTTCTATATCCTTTAATCCGCCATCTTCCTTGATTAGGTCATCCATTTCACTACATATATAGTTTACAATTTCATCTACGCTGTTCCGACTGAAATCTTGAGATTCAGCGTTAGGATCTACTGCTTCTGTTACAAGGGGTACAGGTCCGTACAATTCAAATAAAAGAGAATAATAATAGGCTCTTAAAAAACGAGCCTGAGCAATTAACTCTTTTAACTCATTTTCGTCCAGAAAATCGGTAGTTGTCCCTGTTGTTTCTATGACATGTGCATTCTCAATAAAAATATTGGCTTGTCTAATCAACTTATAGATTGTTTTATAGCGGTGGTATCTAGCATTTCCTTCATGAAAACCTGTTTCATTCACATACCTGGTACTGTTTCCTTTACCAAATTCTACTTCATCTGTTAATGCGGTCCACGGATTTTGAAATCCTAATTCTGAAGATAAATCATCTACACAAGATACATCCGAATAGTCGGGAATAGCCGTGAAAATATTTCGATGCCATTGCCTTGTTTTATCCGGTTTGTTAAAAACCTCTTCTTTGGTTAGCTGACCAGCCAACTCGTCTGAAACCGCTAAATAGTCACAACTAAACATGAGTTGTGTAAATATTGCAACGACTACAATTTGTATGTATTTTTTATTTTTCATATTAAGTTATATTTAAAATGTCATTTCTAATCCCATTGTATATGTTCTAGGTAAAGGATATCTCATACCGGCGTTTCCGTTTCCAATTTCCGGGTCCCAAATCTTGACATCATCCCACACTGCCAAGTTGTATCCCATAACATAAACTCTGGCTGCTTGCAGAAAAGACTTTTTCAAAAGTTTTTTATTGAAATTGTATCCGATTTCCACATTTTTCAATCGGATAAAACTGGCATCCCGCATCCACCAGGTACTTGGTGTTCTATTGTTGGAATATGCTTCCGAGTGTGTACGTGGAAACATTACATTCTGACTGGGATTTTCTTCTGTCCAGCGATCCAAAGCTTGTACACGTACCGAAGACTCATCAACACCCCAGTTGAATGGGAAAAATCCGGGAGCATTGCTCGTGCCGAGTACGGTAGAAGTTTTCCCCGTTCCTTGAAAGAATATACTTGCATAGAATCCTTTAAACGAGATGTTTTGTCCGAATCCATAAACAAGCTCTGGTATGCTGGGGTTACCAACATCTTGTACTTTGTCAAAATCGTCAATTACGCCATCCTTGTTTTGGTCAATATACTTTATATCTCCCGGTCTTATTCCCGAGCTAAGAGATGAGTTTGGAACTTCAGGTTTTAATTGGTAGTTTTTGCTCCCATTGGGATTCGTTGTAATTATAAAATCATCGTTTGTGTATAAACCGTCAGCAATGTGAACGTTCCATGAATTTAACCGGGTTCCGGTTCTGTTCATCCACTCATATTTTTGAGGAATTTCATCGTATTCTACGATTTTGTTTCTGGCAAATGTAACATTTCCTCTGAAGGTTAATTTAACCTCTCCCACTTGTTCGTTGATAATTACACTACCGTCCATCCCTTTATTTGAAACTTTTCCAAAATTCTGCCAAGGACGTTGTTGGAATCCAGCTGCCGCACCCAATGTATTCCTTTGCAGGAGAATGTCCCTCCTGAAATTGTCAAAGTAATCCGCTTGAATATCTATTTTCCCTCCAAAAAATCCAAGATCAATCCCTAAGTTTTTCTTTGTTTCAATTTCCCATCCTAGCTGGGTAGCGGCAAAACGATTTTCTATAATTCCAGAACCAACACCATTAAGACCACCGTCGGTTCCAATACCAATATTGTATCCCGGGGCATCCGTTTTTAGCGTTTCTCTGTATAAAAACCGGTCTCCTCCGGTCGCATCATTACCTGTACGTCCGTAAGATGCTCTGAGTTTAATTTTACTAACAATGTTGGTAAATGATTCAGGTATAAAAGCTTCGTTTGTTAACACATAAGCAGCTCCAACCGCTGGGAAAAGTCCGTATCGTTTATCTTCAGAAAAAGTTTCACTACCTGTATATCCAAAACTACCTTCGATAAAGTACCTGTCATCGTATGAATAAGTAGCACGACCTACAAAACTTTGTTTTCTAAAGGCAAGCGCTTCATTGTGATTTTGTTTTTCTTTTTGCATATATAAAATCATCCCACCTACACTGTGTTTTTTATTAAACGTTCGGTTGTAGTTTAATGATCCCTCAATGTAAATCTTTCTGTCGCCACTGTTACTCTCTTTGGGGTCGCCCAAGGCATCAGTGCCGTTTACCACTTTGTCAAATTTCAATTTACCGTTTTCATCTCTACCTCTTGCGTAATATTGATTAGGGGTTTTTTTTCTTTCAGAATTATACTGAGAGTATGAATCGAAACTTATTCGTCCAACTACAGATAGTCCCTTTGTAATGAAGTCGAGTTTTTGATCCAGTTTTACAGTTGACTGAATGCTTGTTGTCCACTCCTTTGTATATCCGGAATTGACTAGTAAATTGTATGGATTAACGCGATAACCCGAAGGGCGAGGATGTCCGGGAATTGTGCCGTCCGAATAGACCATCGGTATTAGGTAAGGAGGTGCAGTTGACAGTCGGGTGAAAATGAATTCTGTGTTTTCTCCCGGATTGTTTTGTTGAGAATACTGCCCGCTTAAATCAATACTTAATAACGTGGAATTAGTCACATTGATATCTACGTTACTTCTTAAATTATAACGTTTAAGACCAATGTTTGTTTCGTAATTTTCCAAGTTGTTATTTTTAAATATACCCGCTTCATTGAAGTAAGCACCTGATACAAAATAACTGGCTTTGTCTGAACCACCTCTTACATTCAATGTATAGCGTTGATTGGAGGTTCTGTCATTTAACATACTAAGCCAGTCCGTGTCCGGGTAAAGATCTGGATCCTCTTTTGATGCATATTTGGCGATTAACTCATCGCTAAAATACTGGGGTTGTCCGTCATTCCTACGTGCTTCGTTGTATAAATTAAGATAATCCACAGACCCTATCAATTCAGGCAATCGGGTAGGAGATAATACGCCGTATTCTCCCCTGAAGCTAATTCTTGGTTTGTCTTTTTTACCTCTTTTTGAGGTGATTAATACAACCCCATTCGCCCCTTCGGCTCCATAAACCGCTGTAGCAGAAGCATCTTTTAGTACGGTGAATGTTTCGATTTCGTCTGGTTCAATATCTTGCATTGCTCTGGGGGCACCATCTACTAAAACCAAAGGACTGGTACCTCCGGCAAAAGAGCTTGTTCCTCTAATCCAAAATTCGGCATTGTCGTTTCCCGGTTCTCCACTTCGCTGAATGGCAATAACTCCAGCCAATTGTCCGGCAATGTTGTTGGTTAAATTTCTGGTAGGAAGTTTTAGTTCAGTAGCACTAATTGTGTTTACAGAACTTACTACACTATTTTTTCGTTGTTTACCATACCCAACCACCACAACATCGTCTAAAGATACACTTGATTCCAGTAGGCGAATATTGACAGTTGATTCATCTTTAACTTTTCGTTTTTCGTTATTATATCCAATATATCTGAAAACCAATACATCACCACTAGATGCCTGAATTTCATATTTCCCATCTATATCGGTAAGTACCCCTATTGTACTGCTTTCTATTGAAACTGTTGCTCCAATAATGGGATTTCCATCTGTGTCGGTTATTAATCCTGTAATTTTAAGCTGTTTCCCTTTTGCCTGATTAATCGATGGCACGTTGGTTTTCTCCTTACTATTAATTTTTGCAATAGCAATGTAGTCCTCAATTTGTTTATAGGTGTAATTGTTACCCAATACAACGCTTAGAGCTTCTTCAATATTGTTGGTTTTTAATTTAACGGAAACAAGCGTTTCGTTGGAAATCTGGGCGTTGCTGTAGGCAATTTTAATACCCGATTGTTTCGAAATTTCATCTAATACATTTGCTGTTTTTTCGTTTTTGAAGGAGAGGCTAATCTTATAGTTTTGTTTCAAAACAGATAGATTAGCATTCATTTTCGGTGAAATACCGATTAATAGAAACATGAATAAGTTAAGAAACAAAAATCGTTTTAATGTTTTTTGTTCCTTAATTGTGTGATAGAAAAATTTAATTTGCATAAATTTGTAATTTACAGGTTAATACTGAAATGTTGATTTTAAATTAGTCTGTGAAGGAGGTGTATCTAGTCCATACTACCTCCTTTTTTTGTGGTGTGTTATGATTTCTTTTTTGTGTTGTTTCCTCCTTTATATTTTTTTACATTAATACTGTTGTTATCTATTTCAAGCTCCGCTTCTGTGGTATAGTTGATTATATTTATGATTTGTTGAAGAGGTGTTTCGCGTTCTATGGCAAGCGAGAACCGAATTTCTTTTAAACTCTCGTTTTCGAAGTTTACATTTATATGGTGCCAGTGTCCCAATTTGGTTAATATTTCTTCAAGGGTTGTATTTTTAAAAATGTATTTGCCTGACATCCAGGAGGTATATTCTTCTGTATTTACAGTTGCAACAGCGATTGTCTGTTTTTCTTTATTGAATGAAAACTGTTCGTTGGGGGTAATGATCCGCTCTGTTTTGTTTGCTGTAACACAAACCGATCCAGATACCAATGTAGCTTCTACTGTATTTTCAGACTCATAAGCCATTACATTAAAACATGTACCCAGCACTTTAACATCTACGTCTTCTGTTTTTACGATGAAAGGTCGTTTGGCATCTTTAGTTACTTCAAAATAAGCTTCACCACGCAGTGTTACTTCGCGCGTGTCTGTGTTAAAAAGAGATGGATAAGTAAGTTCGGAATCAGAGTTTAAATAAATTTTAGTTCCGTCCGATAAAACCAATTGATAGCTTGCCCCACGGGGAATGATCAATCTGTTTGTCTCAGTCGTTGCTGTATTGCTTTTATTCGCATAGTTGTAGGTAAGTTTATCCTCAGAATCTTTTTTGATAATAATGTTTGATTTATTAATAGAAAAGGCTTCATTATTTAATGAAATTTGTTCGCCATCGGCAAGTAATAGCGTGGGTTGATTAAAATTTCTTCTATCTGCTTGTTTAAATTTGAGTTTATTATCCGTATACATGTATGTGCCGGTACAAATAAACGCTAAGAGTATAGCGGCATAACGTAAAACGTAAAAATATTGGCTTTTTTTTCTTTTAGCAATGGTTTGAGAGAATACATTTTGCCAGCCTCTGTTTACATCAAATACACGTTCTTTGTGTTTCAAGCGTGTAGTTTGATATAATCGCTTTATTTGTTCATATTCTTTTTGATTATCGGCCGATTCTCCAAGCCAACTGTTTAGTGCTTCGTATTCACTGTCGGTTGCCTCGCCTGCCAGTACGGCCAGCATAATCTGATGTAGTAACTCTGGTTGCATATCTCTTGCTGTTTTTCTATATTGACAAACGGCAAGACGAAAATGGGTAGGTTAATTAGAGAAAAAATAAAAATAAAATAAACAAAAGATGCTCCAGCTCTTCTTTCATAATTTTAAATGCTTCACCAAGGTGGTATTTCACAGTGTTTGCCGAGATTCCCATAATTTCGGCAATTTCTTTATACTTTAATTCTGAAATACATTTGAGTAAAAAGACTTTACGACATTTTTCGGGAAGCTTTTTGAGTGCCTGTTGCACCTCTTTTTCATAGATAAACTCTTTATCCTGGATGGCCAGTTCTTCTTGCCATTCTAAAGCTAAACTTTCGATGAAATTTTCGTGAAGCTGATTGTGTTTGTAATAATTGATGCAACTATTACGTATTGCCCGATAGGCATAGGGTAGAAATAGCTCACCCTCGAGGGTGAGATGTTGTTTTTCCCAGATGGAAATAAAAAAAACCTGAACAATGTCTTCCGCAGCTTGGTCGTCAGCTATAAATTTACTGGCATAATTACACAACGAATTATAATGATTGCGAAAAAGAGTCTCAAAAGTCTGAGTGTCGTTTATGAGCATTTAAATTGTGATTTTTAAGGTTATTATCCTTTTGTAAATGAGTAATAAACGTAAAACAAAAGCCTGTGTGGCTAGGCTTTCCTTTTTTTATTTTTTACGTAGGGAATTTTTATTTTTACGAGCGTCCTTTATTCTTACAAGCGTTCTGTGCCATATCATTTATTTACACAATAGAACAACTTTGTCCTTAAAAATTGACTTTTTAGTAGAATGTTTAGACGCACATTTGTCTCCGTACGGACTTCTTCGAAACGAGGGAAAAGGTGTCTACTTTGCCATTCGGATTGAATAAACACTAATTTTTCAGAATACTCCATTCCCCCATCATAATCTTGTTTCCCAGAAAGTGCATCGGAGGCATTTTGCGTATGGGGCATGTCGATTCGATGTTCGCTTTTTGCCAAAACCTGATGGAAAAAACGAAACATCCAATTGTTGTTTATCAAAATCTCTTTTCGGGAACCGGAAGCCGAGATACAAATAAAAATGAAAAATATAGGCAAAATGTAGCTCCTCATAATGCTTTTTTTGCAAATATAGAAGAGAATATAAAATGCGAACTGCTAAAATCGTCCTGTTTAATGTACCCAATCGTCTAACTAAGGCCGAAATTGATATTCGAAGAAGGGGCTCCAGTTATCTATTCTAACTGTTTTGTTTTCAATCGTATCTTTAATTTTATCTCCCTGCGAATCGCTGATATACCCTCTGGCTCCGGTAACGAGACCTGAGGGCGTTTTTTGCAAATTGTCTTTCCATATCGAAAGATTCGCGACGAAGGATTCTCTGACAATTCAAAACGTATCTGATTCATCCCCAGATTGATTTGCCTATTGAGGTATTTATATAACAATCGGCAACCCGGGCTTGATTTTGATTTATCCCACGACGTATTTAGCTTTGGGCAATTTGTAAATGAGGTGAACAAGTGTCCAGGAGGTGATAAATACAATGGATGCCGAAACCGGGATCTGTAAATAGACCGGCGTACCTATTTCTACGGCAATCAGGTAAGCCGGACCTACAAAGAAGTAGTGGCACATATACATACCAAAGCTGCATTTGGCAATGCTGGCAAAAATAGCGATCACCTTAGCCGAGGTAAGCCGTATTTTCTGTACAAAGAGAAATACTGCCACCGTCATCAACACGGTATTAAGCGAACAGTAGGTCCAGAAAAGCTCCAGTCCGGCATTGGTCACATCGGGATTGGAGCTCATGGTGCGGAATCCTTTAAACGTGACGAAATAACCAGCAGCAAACATGGGCACAGTGATAAGCAATGTTTTGGTCCACGACCAGTCATTCCCTTTCTTCAAATAATGACCCAGCAGCAGGTAACCGTTAAAGCCGGCAAAATAATAAAGCATGCCAAATTGATTCCAGTCGCAGGTACCCAGCACGAAGTGAGATACAAACTCCTGTACATAGGGCAGGATAAGCGTTACACCCCATAAGCCCAGGAAAAGGCGCTTCGAGCGGTCGGATGCTTTTTCAATCCAGGCAGAAAAGACAGGCATATACAGGTACAGACCTATCAGCAGGTAGATATACCACATGGGGCAGGCAAACATATTGAAGTTAACAGGAATCAGGGCAATGGCTTTCAGTGCGTCCATCAGCGAGGCTGAAGGTTCGCCGCCCCAGGGGAAGAATACAGTCACCAGCTGGGCCGATCCACCTGCAAACTGGATAAACCACGGGGCAAGGTTGAATAATATAGACCAGACCAAAAATGGATAAAGCACCCTCGAAATCCGTTTTTTATAAAAAGAACCCATCTCCTGTTTAACAGGCAGCAGCAGCAAACCGGTCATCATCACAAACAGAGGTACGCAAGCCCGCACCAGAGAGCCGAATGCCGATCCCCATAAATTAAAATCCGGATTGGTCCGGGCTTCGACAGAAGCATTGAACGGATCGGCACTGTGACTGATCAGAACCATAAAGATTGCAACAAAGCGAAGTACATCCAGCCATACGATATGCGGACGCTGATTTAAATTAGATGAGGTCATTTCTTGTAATTTATGTGTGTAATAACTTAATTAGGCGTGAAACGCGACGAAACTACTTAAAATCCGGAATAATAAACTTATTTTTGTGAAAAATATGTCAAAACGCCCCAAAGATGTCTGCCGAAAACATAACATCCTTCAATAAGTTGTACAACGAATATTACGACCGTTTTGTACGCTTTGCCAATGTGTATGTAAGAGATGCAGCTATTGCAGAAGATATCGCCGTCGATGCGTTGATGTATTATTGGGAAAACCGCCAGTCAATCAGCAACGAATCCAATATCCCGGCCTATATCCTTACCATGATTAAGAACAAATGCCTGAATCAACTGCGGCATCTGCATATCCGCGAAGAGTTTTCGGAAAACATCAGGCAATACCAGGAGTGGGAGCTGGAGACCCGCATCGCCACCCTGGAGGCCTGCGAACCCAGCGAACTGTTTACGGCCGAAATAGAACAACTCATCCAAGAGGCACTCCGCCAGATGCCCGAACGTACCCGTGCCATCTTTATATTGAACCGCTACGAAAATAAATCCTATAAGGAGATAGCCCAGGAAATGAATATATCGTATAAGGGCGTAGACTACCACATCGGCAAGGCTCTGAAGATTCTGCATGTCCACCTGAAGGACTATTTACCTTTTTTCTATTTTTTTTTCAATTAGACTAGGAACATTCTTTTCTCAAGTGCTATACATACTGAAACAAATCATGTGGATGTATGGACAAGGAAAAACTATATAGATTCTTTGAAGGAAATGTCACCGTAGAGGAGGGCATGGAGATCAGGGACTGGATGGAAGCTTCGGCCGAAAACAAACGTATTTTTATGAAGGAGCATAAGCTGTTCAACGCCATCTTGCTGCAAGACAAGAGACGGATCGCCGCTGTGCCTGGGCAAAGCATACTGCGAACCATCCTGAAGTCCGACTGGTTAAGAGTGGCTGCCATCGTATTGATCACCCTCTCGCTGAACGCCGTTTACCAACACTATGTAGCCGATAATAAAGAATTGGCTATGAGCATCGTGTCCGTTCCTGCAGGTCAGCGTACCAACGTAACCCTGCCGGACGGAACCAACGTATGGCTGAACGCCCGGACAACGATCCGGTTTCCGGAAAAGTTCAGCACCCGCAACCGTACGGTCGAACTGATGGGCGAAGGCTATTTTGATGTTGTTAAAGACAAAGAAAGGCCCTTTATCGTTAAAACGGACAAGTACAGCATCGAAGTGTTGGGAACCAAGTTTGATGTGGAAGCCTATCCGGACGAAGAAAAATTTGTGACCACCCTCATGCAGGGTAGTGTAAAGCTCACCTCCCAGGCATCTCCGTCGCACCAGGTAACACTTAAACCGGAACACAAGGCAACGCTGAAGGACGGACGGCTGGAGGTTTCGAAGGTGACCGATTTCAATCCCTACCGCTGGAAAGAGGGACTCATCAGCTTCAAAGATGAATCCTTTCTTACCATCATGAAAGACCTTGAAAAATACTATGGGTTCAAAATCATAATCAACAACCAGGATGTACTGAAGTATTCCTACACCGGATCATTCCGGCAGACAGACGGTGTAGATTATGCCCTCAGGGTACTTCAGAATGATATCAGCTTCAGCTATAAGAAGGATAACGAAACCCAGATAATACATATAAACTAAATAATTCTATTAATCTTTATGAATCTATTGCCTATGATAAAATGAACTGTTAGCCTACAAAAATGCCGATAAGTGCGCCAACACTTACCGGCATGCATTCAACACAATTATTTAAAACTGTATTAAATTATAAATCAATACAAATGTATGAAGAACGAAAATTTTTCAAGCAGACTTTGTCATAAAAAAACTGGATTTAAACAAATATTTAGAACTATGCGAATAACTACTTTCCTACTTTTGGTTTGTGTTTTTTGTTCACATGCTAAATCTACCTATTCCCAGGATGCCCGGGTGAGCATTCATATGAACAATGCCCAGCTCAATAAGATTCTTTCTGAAATTGAGAAGCAAACGGAGTACTTGTTCATCTATAACAACGAAGTAAACGCCAACCAGGCGGTATCCATCAACGCCAGTCAAAAAAGGGTAGCAGATGTGTTGAACGATCTTTTAAAGGATCGCAACATCTCCTTTAAGATTGAAGGATCTCATATTATTTTGTCGCGGAAAAACCACAGCGAATTAAAAAACAGCGAAGCTGCAGTACAGCAACAACAGCCGTTCAAGGTTTCAGGTACG
>Ga0209639_1002548_pt1 | contig 13943 bp, 11 predicted proteins | sample EPASupsiteHSE605_FD_187268 | JGI IMG/M metagenome (GOLD analysis project Ga0209639, IMG submission 187268) | Bioremediated contaminated groundwater from EPA Superfund site, New Mexico - Sample HSE6-05 (SPAdes) (version 2) | ecosystem: Environmental > Aquatic > Deep subsurface > Groundwater >...
TAACAATAAATCTATAAGTATATCTGGCAAAGAGTTATTAATGAAATAAGAAAAAAAATCAAAAATAACGGATTTTTATCGTTTTGGTCCCCACCGCAACATTTTTTCCCATCGCCACAGTACTATAGCTACATTAATTCATATTGCAAACACTTCATTGTTTTTAAAACAATTCTATTTCAACAATTGAATAATTTAATAATCCCGGGGTTGTATGTATGGAAGCATTCCCAAAAGAAAGAAGGTTCATTCTCTCATATTCACAATTCTATAATTTAATGTTGGAGTGGGGTTGAAATTTTTTATGGTTTTTCTTATTGTTTCATATTAATTCGCATTTGGGGGATTGGAAAAGAATCAACTCACTCATTCATTTCTTCCTTGAATAATGAGATATTAAACATTATCAAATGGATATCTCGATCAATTTCTAATCCCATGACAATTCACCAATCATTTCTTTTCGGTTAATATCAGCTTTTTGTTTAATTAGATATTCAACAACACCCAGATGACTAATTTTAGCATAATAATGAGATCTCACTTGCTTTAGAATTTCATCAACTCCATTTTCTTTCATGAAATCAAATAAAGGAAGATGGAAAAACTTTGAAGCTCTACAAAACATTTTTGTGTAATTGGTTTCCATTTCACAAATGGAAGAGAATAAAAAAGCTACCACAGACAACCTTTTAAATCATATTATTTTGGATCTTGGATCAACTCATTTATATATGTTAAAAAAATTGATGGATCTATAAAAAAGCAAAGCATAACAAATCAAGATGGTCTGGCTCATAACTCCACTCAAAATGACTCCATTTTACTTCATAAAACAAATAAAATGAAACAATTAGATCATAAATCACATCATACTTAAGAATATTCTCAATACTGGATGTTTGAAAACCACATTCAATGCATTGATTTTTATCATTTTCATTATTGAAGGGTGAATTATCCGTTTCAGAAGGAGTGAAATGTAAAGAAAACAATTTTAATATTTTTTTATATTAATAAACGAATGTTGACTCATTTACTTAGGTATCTCATGACTTTTTCCACTTTTCCTTATTGATTCAGGGACTTTGAAAAACAATTGTTTCAAAATTTATTTCATTTTAATACGAATTTGAAACCTGTTTCCCTGATTTTTTGGTCAAGATTCTTGTGCTACATTCTCTGGTGAAAATAGAACACAATAAGAATTCTCAGTCACTTTAAAAATGCAATTATATTCTTTTCAATTTAAAACGAAAAAACACCCAATCATTGGTAAAAGGCAGAAAAATGGTATATACTTTATGAAAAAACCAATTAAATTATACCTCTCCTTTATTCTTGAGGAATTCAATAATAATAGATGAGTATGCTAATACCAATGGATTTCTTCCAAATCTATCCTTCGCATTTAAATCAGCTTTTTGATTAACTAAATATTCAACAACACAAAAATGATCTTTCCATACAGCCGTATGAAGAGGGGTGCAATCAAATACATAATATTAGTATCATTATCTTTGTCATTTAAATCAGCTTTTTGATTGACAAGATATTCAACTACACTCAGATGTCCTTTCTCAGCAGCATAATGAAGAGGAGTTCGATTATCTTTATCCTTCGAATGAATACCAGCTCCTTGAATAGTTAAATACTGCACAATGCTAAGATATCCGCCTTTTGCAGCTATATGAAGAGGAATAACTCGAAATAATAAAATTCTTCATCTCTATCTCTTGCATTAATGTCAGCTTTATGCTCAACGAGGTATTTTACAACACTTAGATGGCCATTATAAGCAGTATTATGAAGAGGAGTCTCAAAATATTCAACAATACATCATAGTTATTTTTTGCATTTATATCAGCTTTTTGATTAACTAGATATTCAACAACTCTAAGATGACCATTAATAGCAGCATAATGAAGGGGAGTGTCAAAAAATCATAAAACTTAGGATTATAACTCTTTGAATCTATGTAAGCATTATGATTATGAAGATATTTAACAACACTAAGATGACCATCAGAAGCTGCATGATGAAGAGGAGTTGAACGAAATACACAAATTCCACATGACTACCTTTTTGATTGATGTCCACTCCATTTTCGATCATGAAGGTTAACATTGTTAAATGACAAAACTGAGATGCACTGAAGACGCAATCTATTGTAAGGGATTGCTGCCCTTGGCACAAATGAAATAGATCAAAACAACCGCTACAAACAACTTTTGATATTACTCCATTATTAATCTTGAAACCTTTCATTAGTAAATGTCTAAAACACTTGATTGAACCAAAATACCCAGAAAAGGATAAAATATCGAGATTTTCTTTTAAACTCCACTCAAATGGACTTATTTTTTTCATAATTTGCAAATTGTTGAAATGTAATAAATTGTCAACGTCATCATATTTGAGACAATACTCAATACTTGAAGGAAGAAAACCATACTCGATCAATTGATCAATATCGTTTTCATTCTGAAATAAAGATCTTTCGTAGCTCCAAGGCATGGATTTTTCACTGATATAATTATCAAAATCATCAATCTCCTTCCGAAAATAATAACCTAACAGGAATGTGCATTCCTTATTCAAGAAAGGTTTGATCTCTTCAAATGATAAAATACCTCTCTTGAACAATCTATATATCAAAACTGGGCATTTTTCTATTTTTTCCACCATTCTTAGACGGAAATCTGAGATCTGGCAATAGTCGATAGATAATCTCACGGCCATTTCGAGTTTATGAGGACGAATCTGTGGTAACATAATAATTCGGTCCACACAAAACTCTATATCATTTATTTTTATTTCATTTCCGTCTCCAAAGAGAAATTGTTCAAAATCAAGTAAATCTTCCATTATTACAAATTGACAATTTTCCATTAAGGTTTCAATAATTGGTTCATGAAACCATAAATATCTTTTCTCATTCATTCTTGAATTCAAGATGTTACTTATTCGGTTAGATTACTAAAGTGCTTTGAAATAGAAATCTACTTAATTGTTCGCTGATTTGAAAGATATTGAAAAAAAATATCTCCTCACATTATTAATGCTTAAGAACAAAACATGGAATATCTTTTGGTGTTTACTATCATTAGCTATAACATTTCCATTTTCTCAGTATTGGGGGCTGGAACTATTTGGACAGTAAAAATTTAATTTAAAAAGATAAATATTTAAGGATTTATATATTGTTTCGCATCATTTGAAACTTCAAATTGGTACATTGGATACTTTGATTTTAGCAAGGATGATATTTCTGTCTCCATTATTGGATTCTTCGACTCAATTGTAGCAAACTCAAAAATTTTCAGTGCTTTTTTGAATCCAAAATCAAAATTGGTAATTAAATGTACCATATCTTGAAGAGAACCAGAGTAGTCTCCAAAGAATGATTTACCTTGTGAAAGAGAGAAATAATCTTCAAAACCAATCGGATTCATATCTCCACAAATTGGATTTTCCATAAGAACTTTTTGAACAATTGGATTTGATTTTTCAAGTGCTTCAGATACCATTTTGTTCATATGTAATTGAGCCATATACTTGTATGGAGTATTTTGAATCTTTAAGTAGCACTTAAGAGCAGGTATAACCAAATTGAACCAAGAAAACACAACAATACACAATGCGAGTAACTCTGGATCTCCACTATTTAATGAACGAAGTGCTACTTCTTTGCTATATGTTTTCTCCTGTTCCATGATACCCATTCTGAGAATTCCTTTTGCTCCCTTGATATAAAGTTTGTCTTTTTCTATTTGTGAGAAATAGTCAAGAATCTCAAGTAATACACGAGGTTTTCTTGAAGCAGCTCCAATATATGAAAATTGACTCTTCTTATAAACATCAAAATGCTTAATAACTCCTTCATACATTTTGCGTGCTGTAGCAAAATCTCTACATCTTAGAGACGAGTGTGCAGAATGAAGGTAGTATGTATTAAATTGGGTTTCAAAAAGGAGTTGCTTGCCTTGATCTTCTCCTGCGAATAAATTTGCGATCCTTTCTGCTTCTTCCCTATCCCCAAATAAAAATAGAGATTTGACATAAATGATATTAGAATTTCTATCAGCCGGATCAGCCATGTATAATTCATTTGAGGCGACCATTGATTCTTTAACAAATCCCATATACCTTAAGAGTCGTGATTTCAAAGAATATAGTTCAATGCATGTTGGTGTATGTGTGATTCCACTCTCTAAAACTTGAATGGCTTCTTCGATTTTCCCTTTACGATACAAAACATTGGCATGGAATAAATGAACCATTGGTACTGCATTTAAAGGTACTTCTGTTTTCAAAGCAACATCGAGTGCCAAATCAAGAGATTTTTGAGGGAGATCTTTTAAGGATACATATACGGCTGGAGAAGCTTTGATTAATAGTGGACCAATAAACTCTAATAGTAAAGGAACAAACCGTGAATCACTTGAATCCATTAATTCAAGAATTCGCACATGCGCATAGTTGCTTTTAATTTTCGCTTTAATCCTAAATAGTTCTGGAATTATTGATTCAGGGGGCAGTATTTCTTCTATAATTTGGAAATAGTCCCCATTTTCCGGATAATAAGTCAATAATTGATCGATACATTCAATAGCCATACCAACATTATTCATATTCTTATAACACTTAACTTTAATCTCAAGTATTTGAACAGAATCTCGACACAAGGGCATATACTTGTTGATATATTCAAGGCATTGCTCACATTGTTTCATTTCGAAAAACAAATTACTTCGATATATAATAAATTCAGACCTGAAAACGTTTTCATCTTCGGACTTGGTGGGTGGCCATGCATTCTGATATGTATTCAGGAAGTTTTGTGCATCAGTTATCCTATTATTAAGGTGCAATCCGAGAGCATATCTCATAACACTATAAGTAGATGTATTTTGCTGGACCATTTTTCTAGAATCATTCAGAAAGGTTTCATATTTCCTTTCATAAAGATTAATATTACAAATTTCACTCAAAATCATGATGTCTGAGGGATCATGCATAGCTGCAAGCCTATAACATTGAAAATACTGAGTCAAATCTTCCATTTCTTTGTATAATAAACCTGCTATTTTCCAAACTAGACTATTCTTCATATCTAATTTAATGGCCTCTTTTATTGTGACAATACACTCGTCTTTTATGTTTCTATCTTTCAGATGAGTAAAATACGCTTTATAAGCTAGGGCCTCAGCGCATTTTGGATTTTTCTTTAATATTTGACCAGCAAGCTTTAATCCGCCTTTAAATTCCCTATTTTGTTGCAACTTCTGCAATTCCCCAATTCTTTTTAATTCTTCTTTATTCCGAGAATTCATTGGTCAAGTAAAAGTGGTTTTTACAATATTTACAAAAAATTATCGTTGGGACAACTCCCCAATTTTCTGAGGGGATAGGGATCTCATATAGTTCGGGATATCAAATTGAAGCTTGGGGCAAATATTATAGTATTTCACAAGCATTTCTTGGGTTTTATCATATCCTTGTATGATATATAAAGGCATATTATTATTTCCAGAATAAGATGTCCTCTCATTACACAAGATTGATTCATGTACATTGGTTAAGGCTGTATGAACATATCCATTTCCTTCTGATGTGAATTCCAATACATAGCCTTTATTCGAAAAAATCCTATTGTGTAATACATTGTGAAAATATGCATCTAAAGGTACAGAATTCTGTTCAATGTGTTCAAAATTAATTTGGGATATGAGAGTATCAAGAAAAATTATGATTCCATCATAATCTCCAAAGAACATTGATGTTATTATCAAAGGACGGTATGTAAACCAATATGCTTTATCTTTGATAAGCATTTTAAGTTGGTCAACTGATGACCAAACATCTCTCATATTCTTTGGGTGGCGCACAAATGTCATCTGTCTCCTTGGAATCATTGATGTGAATGGGTCTTCCCGAAATATAGTACTATGGCAATCAATTAGAAGAATTCTGTCATATACAGTTTCGATTTCACATAAAAAATCATAATACAACATGAATGGTAAAAACTCGCTTTTTTTGGCATTTAGCTGTCCAACATTAAACAAAAACGCCCTACTTTCTCTAATGAAGCTCTTGATATCATTCGAAAGTAGTCTGTCCGCATCTTGATCTACGAGTACAACAACTGAAGCTTGAGATCGAGTGGTTCTCAGCGACCTGAGAAACGGCACAATACCGGTTATATCAGATATCATGCTTGTAATAATTAAATCACGTGTGGAACTGTCAGAAACAGTTGATATGGTTTGAAATCTGCATAATGGATACTGATGGTAAGGGAAATGAAGCATGTGTGAAATCAAAACATTTTTGTTAATTTCTTCTAACCAATTTGTGGAATAATGAAGAAGAGGATACGTAAGATTGGGATACAATCTGGATACACGCATTGGGGTGCGATGAATAGAATATTGACGATCTTTTCGATAAAAATTTACCATAACATAAAACCCAATTCCATAAATTGCTAGAGAAGCAACAAAGAGTTCTACAAAAAAAAATATATGAGAGTTACTATATGTCATCTTCATCTCTGTTTTGGGGAAAACAGAGACCGAATATACTCATAATCCTCAGTTTGGTGCTTAAACAAACCGATTTATAATTTAATGTTTGATAAAGAATCACTTCAAAACAGACTGAAAGAATTAGATCGAATAGAAGAGGGATGGAAAGAAGAGCAAAAGAAGATGGAGAGTCAGATAGAACAATTACTAAAAGAAAAAGAGGACTTCTTTAAGATTAAACCGGAATTACTTAAAACGCTTCGTCTTCTTGAAGCCGAGCTTGCATGCGCTCAAGCGGATAAATCAGCATCGAATAATACTAAACAAGAGTCTCCAGTGATTCCAGAACATGTATCTGAAACAATTGACACTTCAATACCGAAAGATTTCAAGGAAGAGTCTCCAACATCCGCACCTTCGGAGAAAAATCCTGTTATAATGTTGAAATCGGAAGAAAAACCAGTTTTACCAGAAGATAACGAAGAACCAGAGTCCAAAGATGCTCTTGCACCCAAAGGGCGATCCAAAACCGGCAAAAAAGGAAGAGCAACAAAATCGAAGCAAGAGTCAATAGTCCTTCCACCACCAGAAGATATTGATATGAATATTCCATTTGATTACTCCCTCAAATGGACCCTTAACGCTCATTTAGATTCTGTAAGGGCAATTTGTTTTCATCCCACCCTCCAATTGCTTGCAACAGCATCCGATGATGGAACCATTCGACTGTTTAATTTGGACCCTCCAAAACCTGCTGGAAAGAAAGTTGTTAAGAATAGACAGCCTCAAAACTATTTATCACTTAGAGGTCACTCATCACCTATCATTTCTTTGGCTGCAAAAGATAATTTCTTATTTAGTGGATCTGTTGATGGCACAATCAATATTTGGGATTTCTCTAATCCTAAGTCTATTCAGTTATATGATGTTTTTGGCCAAGTGAATCATCATATTGTTCAAACAATAAGTGTATGCAAAGATTCTGTTTTTTCCATCGTTTCACATGAAAATTCTCCATATGTTGTAGCATTATCATCAGATGGTTATGCATGGATGATTAAAGTATCTGATTTCTCAGTTGAATCAATCAAAATAGATGAACATCCATCAGCGGTGAGCTTTTCAATAGATGGTTTAATGTTCGCCATTGGATGTATGAATGGAACCGTATTTATACAAAAGGGCTCAGAAACAATTAATAGAATAGATACTCCCTCACATATATATTCCATCACTTCAATCTCAGACAGTCTTCAATATGCAATTGCTTGTGAAGATGCAATGATCAGAATAATTAATATTGCTAATGAATCTATTGTTAAGGAAATCAGAGTACATGAATCGCCAGTATCAGGGATTATATCATTCCTTGGAAGTAATTTCTTGATTACCACCAGTCATGATAAAAGTATTAGAGCATGGAGAAATGTCACATATGATAGTGTATACTCAGAATCACTCCATAAAGATAAATATGGTGAAGCAGGATTGTGTTTGGCTTCAACAACGAAGAACAACCAGGGCTGTTTCTTCGCATCAGGAGGAGCTGATGGGACTGTCAAGGTATTCTCAAAATCCAAGTAAAAATACGTTTATTGATATAAACCGATATAATAAACATGATATCTCCAATAGAGCGAAATAGAGAAAAACTTAGGAAAACAGTCACGCAACTAATACAAATTGTTGGCAGGGACGAAGAAAAAGCTAAGGCAATACTTAAACAAATTGAATTGATCGCCCAACACGTTAATATGATGATTTTGCAGGATCAAGTTCAACCTGTGGTTCTTCCACCGCCAAGTGCATACCAAATCCCCACCAATGATGAAAAAATGCGAATTGCCTACCGATTGCAGGGTTTCAATCCAAAAGACAACCATGTTACACAGGAAATTACAAGAAGGTTCGGTTCAAATCTCAAACAAGGAGAATTAGTTGGAATAGCTCAAGTAATTGCAGAGAAAGCACAAATAAAACTTGACAGGGATGCAAAAAGGAGAAAAAATGTTCTTCTAAAATGGTTCAGTGAAAATTGGGAAACAATTACTCCATTCTTAGACTACATTGTTCTTGAGGATAATGACAATAAAGGAGGCGAAAACCAAAAAGAAACAGAGGACTCTGATTCAGCAGAAAATGATTCTAATGAAGACGAATAAATGTTATTTACCACCTGCCTTTTTGGTAATTTTAACCCTTGGTTTATTCATGGATTTGAGAGCACTAAGTATTTATTAGATTTTAACACCAGAATCATTTTCCCAACTCGTTAACCCAAAAGTTGAGCCTGTTGTTCAATGTGGCTGGGTATCGAAATTGAATACAAAAGGGAAAGAGGATAAGAGGTTTTTTGTAGCCACCCAATCTGCGTTGTATTTATGCAAGAGTTCTTTTTTTATCCGATCTCTGAGTATCTCAAGGAGATATGCCTGGGTAGATATATATGATTTTCAAATGCTGAATGAGAAATCTTTTTCATTTTTCTTTTTTCAAGCGTCAGTAACTGTGTTAAAGCCAGAGGCTCAAAAATTTGTTTCTCCAGTAATATCTGTGATAAGATCTTTGCTTCCACCCCAGCATGGATTTAGAATTCATCTAATATCTGGAATGCAAACTGTGTCTTCCGCTCCATTGCTTACTCAGTTTGTTGATCTCTACATCTCTTGTTGTCATTCAGTGAAAATTGATGTAGATACTGAGTTGTGCTTATCCCTAAGACATAGTTTGAGGAAAAAGCAGCCTTTATGCATCATTCAAGGTAATTATAATGGTGAAACCTTACGTGCTTTCCTCAGATCCCTTTCTTTGACAAGAAATATTCGGCACTTAATTATAGGGGGAGAATCATTTCCTGATCTATACCTGTTCCTATCTCAGGTTCTAAGAGGAAATCCTTCAATCAAATCAATTACTTTGAACAATTATAAGGAATCTGCTGGGTTTGTTTACTTTTTGAAGAGCCTATGTGGTTCATTTTTATCAACTTTAGTTTTTGATAATATTCTATTATCAAGAAATATGGTAAATCTATTAGTAAGCCACTTAATTGGGACTAGAATCGAAAAAGTAGACTTTCATTCGTGCTCTCTTGGTATCGATTGCTTCAAGCCATTTATTGACTCATTCGTGTCTTTAACAAGAATATTATCATTTTCTGTGTCTGGTGATAAGAATCCCTCAATGATAGGAGAGATCATTCGAGCCACAAATATTTGGAATTTGACTTCTATAAGTTTATCTCAAATGAAATTTGATATTTCCGAGTTTTTTGCTTCTTTGAATGGAAAGAGCAAAGCATTACTCGAAATCAACTTATCCAAGAATTTTTGTTCTGGCGGATTCAATGGTGATTGTATTATGCCCCCAAGACTCTCTTCCTTAATGTTATCTGAAGTTAAATGGCATGATAATAGTCTGATTACCCTATTAACCGCTCAAAAATTTTTTTCGCCAATATTTATTGAGCTGAATAACATCTCTTATGATTGTGAAATCAAATCATTATCTCAGATTGATCCCACTCATAATTTATACAAAATATCATGGAATCACAATCCGTTAAGTCCAGAAATCATAAAGTTTTTTGGCTGCATTCCATCATTAACACACTTATGGTTAGATTTCTGCATTTTGGATGATTCAGATGGTGTTTTGATTGAGATATCAAAAATGCTTGAAAAAGTACCCATAGAATTTTTTTCTGCCAAGCAAAGTTTTTCGAATTGTGGATTACGATTTATTGAAACAATAAGTTCAATTGCCCAGAATAATCCAACCCTCCAAGCATTGTTAATAGACAATAATAATATTGGTGATGAAGGCCTCAAAATTTTGAAAAATATCATAATGAATAACAAATCAATAACATCTATATCATTTGATGGATCGAATCCAAAGCATGCACCAAGCTATCTTCAATTTCTTCATGATATTGTTGGTGCTCCGCATTTATTTACAATGACCAAACCCAAAATGGATATGATTGCATTATCAGAAAATAGCCCAAAGAGAACGCAAAAAGATATCAAAACTCTATGGGAAAGATTAGAAATGCAAATACAACAGAATATTAGTGATCATAAAAAAAGTATAAAAGCAAGTGAGCTGTCAGTACCTACAGCAGTATCATCGACATCTGAATCACCAATTGAGTGGGACATCAATATAGAGATTGGTTTTGAATCTCCTATCAATGAGTGGGATTCTCTAAAAAGCGCTTTCTCTCTCGAAAATCTCACAGGAATACCACTTTCGAAAAGAAAAGAGGGACTGATTGAAGAAGAATAAAGTGTATGTAAATTTACTTATCGGTGCGGTTATTAAGTCGTTAATCTAAATGAATCAGCCTAAACAAGAAGACTGGATAATAAAGATTGTCGATATGGAAGAAGATATGGTCAATAAAGCTAAAGATGTAATTATTGCAGCCATGGATGCTGGTTCGGATGAAAGACAAATCGCTGCGAAAATTAAAACACAATTTGATACTGACTACGGAAAGATCTGGCATTGTGTAGTCGGTAAGTCTTTTGGAGCTTTTGGAACCCATGAAACAAAGAATTTTATATACGTATACTACAAACAAACAGCTATACAACTTTGGAAGTGTGGATATATCTATGAGAAGAAGGACCAGCAGCAATCTGAAAAGTAAATATTCTTAGCATTTCTTTCTTTTTTTCTTCCCTAAAAAACAAATTTATGGATAACAAAAAAGTAATCGATCAACTCTCTGCTTACTTGAGCAAAATCGAAGATGTACGCGAATCTGATGCCGATGCAATTTGTTGGTTTTTTGATGATTATATTACCTTCAAGATGCAGCTGACAGACTACATGGTAACTAGATTGATTAATATTAAAAACTATAACACAAAAAACGAAGTTCATTCGGTGAAAAATCTGATTTTCTTAATAGATGCTATAGTAAGGAATTGTGATAACCAGTACCGTGAGCTTTTTTCCAAAAAGATTGTCAAAACTGTGCAATCTGCCGTATCATTAAATGATAAGCCTCTCAATGCTATTATTAATGATATAATCGATATATGGGCAAAAAATGAGTATTTTTCCGCAGATGTTGTCAGTCAATTATATGCATTATTCAATATCCAGAAGCCATCTCAAGGAATTTCTAGATCTAACACTCCCGTAGACGATATTATTGTGGTAGATAACGAAAAATTCGAGAAGCTTTTCTCAAAGCAGTTCCCGAAAAAAGAATGTGTCGAAAGAAGAAGATGGTTTAAATCGCTTGATGAGTGGCGTGAGGACTGCACGAGCAACACTGTTGTCGCTGTCTTGGAAGAGTAAACATTTGACCAACTTTTTACGAAAATACAATGCAGGAAGTCATAAGTGCCCCACAGAGCCCAATGGATGATACAAAAAAGTTGAAAGGCGCTGTAAAATTGTTAAAAGGGCGATATGAAGCATTAAAGCTGGACAACGACAAAATATCTCAAGATAATGAAGCAAAAACACAAAAAATTGAAATTTTTGAGGGTATCATTAATAATTTAACGTTAGAAACCGAGAAAGATAAAGAGAGCATAAAAACTTTGCAGAAAGAAAACGCAGAACTAAAAGATTATCTCAAAAAGAATCGACAGAATAGTAATATTGATCAAATCAAGAAAGAATTTGAAGAAGAAAAGAAAAAATACCTCAGAAAAATAGAAGTTTTAGAGAAAAGAGCCGATAATGATGGTATTGTTGATGAAATTCTTAGCAAGGTATCTGAGTTGGAAGAAGAACTAAGTAGAAAGGATAAAGTTATACAGTCGCTTAATAATAAGACTGCTGAATCGAAAACACCTGGTTTTTTTTCAGAACTTAAGGGTATTTTTGCTACTCCAAATGAACAAGAAGTGGCATCTCTAAGGAATCAGATATCTCAATTACAAGGAGAAATCGAGAGGCTTAAGAAGTCCAAAGAAACTGCGCCGACTGTTTTATCAAATGATAAAGAACCAAAGCCACATGATCAATGCTCAACTCCAATTCGACAACCAAAGATTTTTAATGCTCATGTCACACCAACTGTCTCAGGAACAAAGAGAAATGAAGATTTCCCGATATTTGGAGATTTTTCCCTGCCACAATCCTGCGAGCCTATCTCTAGGAAAGATTTTGGTACTCCCAAACAAACAGATGATTCTGTCCTTGACTTTGATTTTGAAAACAGTATGATATCTTTCCCGGCTCCTCCTTCAATCCAAAGCAGGCCCAAAAACAATGAATTATTGGATTTTGATATGCAAAATATTTCTTCATCAGATTTTAAGGAGAAGACATGTGATTATTCCAGAATTAGAGCTAAGATTGAAAATAAATTATCATATTATGATAATCAGTTTCATGATTTATTAATGAAATTGTCCAATATGGAAAATAGAATAGGATCATTTAAATCAATATTATTTAGAATTGATCAGCAGAATATTAAAAACAATGAATTATCATCAATTAAATTGCAGATAGATAACTTAACTGATCAGAAGCGGAAATGTGATGAGAAAGTTTTTGAATTAGAACAAATTATTAAAGAGAAAGATGACGAAATTAGCCACTTATTGGATGATTTTTCTGAAGAAATGAATCAAAAAGAAGAAAAATTCCATAGTTTGCTTTGTCAAAAAGATAATGAAATCGAGGTTTTGAAAACATCATCTACGAAAGCAGTTTCAATTCATTTTATTAGTCACTTCGATTCCGAGGAATCAGATTTATGTTTATCTGACCAGGGTGAAATTCAGTCATTAAAATCGAAGATCTCAACATTAGAACAATCAAGTGAATCATCACAGAGATTACATAACTCAGAACTTTCATCTAAAGATGAAGAGATTCATTCATTGAAATCAAAGATTTTTGCATTAGAACAATCAAGTGAGTCATCACAAACATCTCTTCGATTGGAGCTTTCATCTAAAGATGGAGAGATCCAATCATTGAAGTCGAAGATTTCTTCATTTGAACAATCAAGTGAATCATCACAAACATCTCTTCGATTGGAGCTTTCATCTAAAGATGAAGAGATTCATTCATTGAAATCGAAGATCTCAACATTAGAACAATCAAGTGAATCATCACAGAGATTACATAACTCAGAACTTTCGTCTAAAGATGAAGATATCCAATCATTGAAATCAAAGATTTCTGCATTTGAACAAGAGAGAGAAGAGAACAAAAATTCTATTGAGTGGGAGCTTTCATCTAAAGATGAAGAGATCCAATCATTGAAATCGAAGATTTCTTCATTAGAGCAATCAAGTGAATCATCACAAACATCTCTTCGATTGGAGCTTTCATCTAAAGATGGAGAGATCCAATCATTGAAGTCGAAGATTTCTTCATTTGAACAATCAAGTGAATCATCACAAACATCTCTTCGATTGGAGCTTT
>Ga0209639_1002549_pt1 | contig 13943 bp, 8 predicted proteins | sample EPASupsiteHSE605_FD_187268 | JGI IMG/M metagenome (GOLD analysis project Ga0209639, IMG submission 187268) | Bioremediated contaminated groundwater from EPA Superfund site, New Mexico - Sample HSE6-05 (SPAdes) (version 2) | ecosystem: Environmental > Aquatic > Deep subsurface > Groundwater >...
GTTTGACCAACAGCCGCTGGGGCTGGATTTACACACTGAATTCGACCGGTACATTTACAACACCGCTGTATGCAGGTGCCGGACAGAACAACATCAACAATGGTCTGCATGTGGGCACTGTGACTTACAGCTATAATGGCACCGGGCTGAAGGTGGAATTTGAAACGTTCGGCGGTTATTCGCTCAGCGAAACCCATGTGTATGCTTCTTCGGCATTCCCGACTACCATTGCTCCGGGCCAGTATGGGCATTCAAACACAAAGCCGTCATCGAAGTTTGATGCTTATTACATTGAGATTGATGGCCCAATGCCCGTATATGTGATTGCCCACGCTGTGGTTTGTTCAAAGCAACCTGTTTCAAATTAGCAAATATCTCAGGTTAAACGTCAGGTTTCCAACTAACAGCTTCCGGTCAAAAGCCGGAAGCTTTCTTTATTTTCATTGACTGTTAAATACATGATTCCAGGGGTTTTCCCGGTAAATTTATCATTTTTCATATTGCATTTGACGACATCGTATTTGTACTTTTATTATTCAATCCCTGAACTATGAAAGCATTATTTAATACCCGAATGCTGTTTCTGATATTTTTTTCGCTGTTCATGCTGAATTCCTGCGAGCGTGATCCGGCTGAGGAAATGCCTTTGAGAAGCATGGAAACAGCTGTACCAGTTATTCTTCCTCAGGACTCGTTGTTGTTTGTTGATCTGATTGGCGGTAAGCAATACATCATGGGTCAGGTCGCACTTTCGTTCGATGAAACCAATGTATATGTCAAAGTGCACGCATACAGCAACTGGTATCTGGAAAATATTCATTTGTGGATCAGCAACAAATTACTGACTTTGCCTCTGGGGAAATCGGGTAATCCGCAGATCGGACTTTTCCCTTATAAAATTTTGAACCTTGCCGATGTTTCGGATTATAGTTTTACTCTTCCCTGGGCGGCATTGGGAGGCTACACTGAAAATTGCGGTGCAACGATGTATGTAGCGCTGCATGCCGATGTACATTCTGCTACAGGACAACCCGGATTCGAAGGGGCCTGGGCCAGTGGTGCTGCCATTAACGATCATGGCAGCTGGGCCATGTATTTTGCTTTCCGGCCCGAATGTACAGTACCTGATATCAGTCCCTGCTGTCATGCCTGGGCCTACGGCCCGCTTGCATTCAGCGATGCCGGGTTCGATGGTAGTCTGGGCGGATGGATTTATTCGTTAAGCACGCCTGGAACTTTTACAACACCGTTGTATGTACAAAATCCGCTCAGCGAAGCCCCGTTTTTTATTCATGTTGGCAACGTAAGCTATGGATATAATGGAGCCGGGCTGAAGGTTGAATACGAGATGTTTGGTGGCTATTCGCTCAGCGAAACACACGTATTTGCATCGACTGCGATGCCGCAGAGTGTAAATCCGATGATGTTTGGTTACACTCATGCTGTTGCTGATCCAAAGTCCGACGCATATTATATTCCATTGAAAAATGAACCTCCTGTTTATGTTATTGCACATGCAGTTGTTTGTTCGAAATTACCCGGACAATACTGAACCCCCTGTTTTAATGCATGATGCAGTACTTTTTCAAATAAGCTCCGGAAGTAATTTTTCCGGAGTTTTTTAATTTGGTTTTTTGAGTAGTTTAAAATATGTAAAATGAAATATTCAATCTATGTAAAATGAATTTTATCCAACCGGTAATAATAAGCTTATCCACGATTTCATTATGTTATTTAACGTCTCAGATTTGCTTTCACGTTTGCGTATTTGTAAATTGAATAGTTCAATTGCACACCCGTGAAATCAATGATCAGCAATCGGTTTTTGCTTAAAACTTCTGGTTGTATAACAAAGTTGCATTGTGTTTTTCATTCTGAATGTACCAGTGAAGACAGAACCCACGCTGATGTAGGGCATGGGATTTTTAAAAATCCGGAAAACAATACTGAGTCTATCCTGACGAGAAAATCGCCGATGGTGAATATTGATACCGGTTATTGTAAAATCAGCTTTAGCAGTTGTGATCTCCCTGTGCACAATGAAAATAAAAAGGGATTTGCAATGAAACGATCCGGTTTGTATGCGACTTCCGGCTTGTCCAATAGCTTTTTTCTCGGAAAGCCTGAACATGCGTATACGTTTGATGATGCCGCAGCCAGATATACACTGGTTCATATCAGCGGTATGCCGGATTCCCTCATTGCCCGCGCAACAGGTTGAGTTACTCAGCAACAGCTGATTTTTCCGGGTTTGAAGGCTGTCTGAAAAGGCAGCCTTTTTTAATGGGAAAACACAAAAACATTAACAGATATATTTTTTATCGTCATTTTCTGATTAGAATGTCAGTTTTACCAAAACCTGATTAAATCAACTGTTTCGAAAGTTTTAATCTGATTTATTGTGCCAAAAAGCTGTTCTGTACTGCTGTCAGTCGCCGTTTTATCCACCATGTTTTCAAAGTATATTTAACATGGACTTGTTTTGCTGAATATGAGTGCCGGCAACAGATTTAGTTATAAAAGCTGCATATGTTATTATGATTGGATTCCTTGTAATCGGCTTTCGTTTTTAATAACTTGAAACATTAAAACATTGAGTCATGAAAACGATTTCCAACTTTTGCTTACTGCTGATGTTTGTTGTGTTATCAGCATTACTACCGGGATGTGAAAAAGATTCTTTGGACGATATCAGCCCGGCCGTCATGACGCGTGAGCAGGATCTGCCCTTAACGCCGACGAATAAATTCTACACTGCGTATGCCTTTGGTGAATTGTCATTCATTGATGCAGGCTTGTCCGATACAGAATGGGGATGGGTCTCCAAATATCAGAAGAAGGATGACACATTGATATTTCCTTTGTATATCAGGGATGAACACTACGATTACGGTGATGGTATCAATGTTGGTGAATTCAAGGTGTATTATCTGAACAATAAAATAGTTGCGGACTTTAGCACCCGAAGAGGTTTTGCATTGACAAACACCAGTCTTTATGCTTCTCACGAAAAACCGGTCACATGCGACCCGGCCTGTTTCACCGAACATCATTCTTTAATCAGAAACAATTTTGACCGTATGTCTGTCTATAATCCAAAGCTGCCGGTATATATCATCGGACATGCAACAGTGGTCAAAACGCAGTAAGGCTCCCATATTATAAACATCAGAGCTGTCATCACAAGACAGCTTTTTTTATTCATCAGAAATTCATATTTCTCAAAAAAAGCAGTTGCAGATCAAATAATTATATAACTTGCATATCAAATTCTAATGTATGATGAGCCGATTACTTGTTGTTTCATTTTTTATTGCTTTATCGTTTCGCGCGCTGACAGCCACGTACACAGTGACCAACACCAATGACAACGGAGCTGGTTCGTTGCGCGAAGCCATTTCTTCGGCCAATTCGGCTGCCGGCGCTGACAATATTTATTTCAGTATTCCGATAAGCGATCCGAACTACGATGCCGGAACAGGCACATTCACCATTTCTTTGTTGTCGGCACTGCCCATGATCACAACCGGATACATCAATATTGATGCGACTTCGCAGCAAACAAACCAGGGGAATACCAATGTGCATGGATATGAAATTGTGTTGCGCAAAGGTACCGGCACATTCGATTATCCGCTTATGCTGGTTTCTCCCGGCAATACTGTGAAAGGCTTTATCATTCAAGGTTTTTCCTATGGCTTGATGATTTATAATTCAACAGCCACCGGCAACACCATTACGCAGAATTATATCGGCACAAACTATTCGGCTACCGCAGCGGCAGCGACTCCCAACACGTATGGAGTTGCCATTGCAAACGGAGCTTCGGGAAATACCATCAGCAACAATGTTGTTTCGGGCAACACCATGTTGGGAATAGGCATTAACGCATCAAGCAACAATACTGTATTGAACAACCGCGTTGGCACCGACAGCAGTGGGACTATTGCTGTTCCGAACGCATATGGAATCGGCATTCAGAACGCTTCTTCAAATATTATCGGCAGTCTGACATCTGGTAATGGCAATCTGATTTCGGGAAATACCACTGCAGGAATTGTGATCGATGGTTTAACAAGTACAGGCAATCAGATCTTTGGAAACCGCATCGGAACTGATATTACAGGGACTGACAGTTTGCCCAATGAAAGCGGAATTATTTTGTCGTATGCCAGCAACACAATCATCGGCGGTTCAACATACAGTCACAGGAATATTATTTCAGGTAACCGCGGTGCTGCTATTGTGATGAACGGAACCGGCACGCGCAATAATGTTGTGAAAGGGAATTTTATAGGTCCCGATATCACTGGTATGGCGCCATTGCACAACTATTCCGGCATCAATATTCTCAGTAGTGCCAACAGTAATATCATTGGCGGAACATTGCCGGCAGAAAGAAATATTATTTCCGGAAATCTCGAAATGGGTGTGTACATCGAGGCTGCAGACAGTAATATTTTAATTAATAATTTTTTCGGACCTGATTCAACCGGACTCGATGCTTTCAGAATCGGCGGTGACACGTTGTTACAGAGCAATGGCGTTGAATTCAACACCGTGGCCAAACACAACCGGCTTGGCGGATACACGTCTGCGGAGCGCAATGTGGTGTCGGGCAACCGCGTGTATGGTATGGTCTATTACGGTAATTGCAGCTACAATCCGGTCATTGGAAATTATATCGGCGTGGATGCTTCCGGAAACAACGCCTTGCCCAATGCCACCGGAATCTGCGTTGATGGCGGCTCCAACCACAATCCGATTGTCAACAATGTGCTCAGTGGAAATTACAGTTACGGAATTTTTATTGTCACCACCGGAACATTTTATAACACAATGACCGGAAATATTCTAGGACTCAATGCCGCCGGAACCGACACTGTGCCTAATGATGCCGGTCTGCTGATCGGCGGTGGAACAAAGTATAATATCATTGGCGGCACAACGCCGGCCGAGCGCAATATCTTTTCAGGCAACCGTTTCGGCGGAATTGAAATTGCCGATCAGGGAACCAGTTTCAACACCATCCAGGGAAATTTTATCGGAACAGACATTACCGGATTGCAGGCCAAACCTAACTTATACGGCATCAGCATTATTTCGGAATGTTCACAGAACACCATTGATTCGAATGTTATTTCCGGTAATGCACATTACGGATTGTTGTTTTTCGAAAATGCCGACAGCAATGTTGTAACGCGCAATTACATTGGTCCCGGTGCCGACAGTACCACAGCCCTTGGAAACGGAACAGCCGGCGTGGTGCTGTGGAACGGATCTTCGTACAATCAGATCGGTGGCGCTGGACTCGGCAATGTGATTGCACACCACGATTCATGCGGCATTGCTGTAAAAGACAATACTACTTTGTATAACACGCTTTCTGAAAACAGCATATACGAAAACACACTCATGGGTATTGATATTTTCCCGGAAGGACCAAATGTGAATGATGTTGATGATGTTGATTCAGGGCCCAACGAATTGATGAATTATCCGATTATTTGGACCCCGGAATATATTCCGTGGGCTCAGCAATTGACCATTGCTGGCAGCTTTCAGATGATTGGTATGGCGGACGGCATTGTTGTTGAGGTTTTTGAAGCAGCTCCGGATTCCCTGATTAATTGTGGTGAAGCAAAACGTTTTATTGGCAGAACACTGTGCAGCACCATGGGCGAGTGGCTAATCACGGTTCCATGGACTGAAGCCGGAACTGTTATTACTGCAACAGCAACCAGCATCAGTGGCAGTACATCGGAGTTTGCGCCCAATGTTACAGTGATAACATCGTTGGATGAAATGACAGAAAATGTTGTTTCTGTTTATCCGAACCCTGCCAATGATTATATTCGTATTTCCCTTTCTGGAGCTGAAATCAGCGGCATCTCTGTTTTTGCATCGGATGGCAGAAAAGTTTTTGAGCAAACCGGTCTGGATGAAAATCATTATGAATGGTCATTCGAAAACGTGTTGCAGAGCGGTGTGTATGTAGTCCGTGTGTTGACAGAAGATGGAAAAGTGTTGGTTTCGAAATTTGATGTGGTGAAATAAACTTGTAATTCGATGTCATCCTGAGCCCTGCTGCCTCCTTCGATACGTCCGCCAGCTGGCGGACACTCAGGATGACAGCTGGGCACAGCGTGACAGCCAAAAGAACGTAAAATATAAACAATGAAATTATTTTCAATCATTTTCCTGTGCGTTTTCGCACTGACATCGCAAGCCACTGTGTACACGGTGACCAATACCAACACATCCGGAACAGGAAGTCTGTATGCAGCAATAACATCTGCGAATACCGCTCCCGGTGCGCCGCACAGCATAGTGTTCAATATTCCGGTGAGCGATCCGAATTATAATGCGTCGCAGGGTGTATGGATAATCAACATTACAAATTCATCGAGATTACCGTACATTATCGGCTCCAATATTACGATTGACGGAACAACGCAGACAACAAATGTGGGTAACAACAATCCTGAAGGACCTGAGATTGTACTGGCTGGCGGAGGAAGTACTGACTTCTGCTTTTTCGCCATGAATGCGGCCAACATTACCATCCGCGGTTTTAATATCCGTCAGTTTACATATGGAATTCAGGTCTCAGGCAGCACTTCGACGGGTTGTGTCATTGCAGGAAATTATATCGGCACCAACGAGGACGCCTCTGACACTGCCGGTTGCTACATTGGTGTTGAATTTCTCAACTATGCAGGCTATGCAACCATTGGCGGATTGAATGCCGCAGACCGTAACATCATCAGTGGCAACGAGCACATCGGGCTCCGGTTGCTGAGTTCGAGCCACAATACAGTAATCAATAATTACATCGGCATTGATCGTACCGGCACTGTTGCATTGAGAAATTACGATGGATTGAGTCTTGAAGCATTTACACAATACAATCAGATTGGCGGTAACACGCCTGCAGCGCGCAATGTGATTTCTGGAAATGTTGCCTACGGACTTCCGTTGATTGGCTACGATACGCAGCATAATATTATTCAGGGAAATTATATTGGCACCAACGCAGCTGGTACTGAGGCGGTTGCAAATACCTACGGAATTTTGTTCGACGATGGTTCACATTACAATACCGTTGGAGGTCTCGGAAACGGAGAAGGGAACCTGCTTTCGGGAAATTCCGGTTACGGATTATTTTTATACAACAATGGCACAACCGAAAACTGGTGTTACGGAAACCTGATTGGCACTGACTTTTCGGGCACATCGGCCGTACCGAATGGAAACGGCGTTGTGATTGATGGCATTGCAACCCGGCATATACTCGACAAAAACGTGATATCCGGCAACATTCAGAACGGTATTGCAATACATATTACCGGAACCAACGAACATCATATTACACGGAATCTGATTGGCACCGACATTACCGGAACACTGCCGCTGGGCAATGGTGGCGATGGAATCCGCATCGCAGAAGGTGGACAATATAATATGATTGGCGGTCCTGATTCGGGAAATGTGATTGCATACAATGGCGGAAACGGAATCACCGTGCTGACTGCAGCTGATTACGGAAATACTTTTTCTGAAAATCTGATTTACGGAAACGCGCAGTCAGGAATTGATTTATATCCGCAGGGTGTTACAGACAACGATGCTGGAGACAGCGATACCGGCGCCAACCAGCTGATGAATTTCCCCGTGCTGGATTCCGCTTCATTCGATGCAGGGTCAGATAAAACTACCGTGTACGGACATCTTAATCATCCGCTGGCGCAATATTGCCAGATTGAACTCTTTGGCAGCAGTGGCGATGCCAGCAGTCATGGACAGGCAAATGAATATCTGGGTGCTGTATCACCTGCATCCGGCGGCAATTTCAGCTTCGAAATCATGAATGTAATTGCATGGGATTTTGTTACTGCTACTGCTACCGACAGCAGCGGCAACACTTCTGAATTTGCGCTGAATCTGGAATTACCAGGCCCCAATGCTATTGCTGTACATGAAAAAGAAAATATTTTTAAGGTTTATCCAAATCCCGCAAGTGATTTTGTGTTTATTGAAAACCGCTATGGTGGCGGATTTCGAGTGGAGGTGTTCAACGTAGCTGGTCAACGGATATTGACGAATGTATTTTCTTCATCGAATGCTATATTAAAGGTTGAATCATTTAAACGGGGAGAATATTTAGTTGTTGTAAAAAGCAAAGCTGAATCCAGTGTATTCCGGATTCAGCTTCAATAATGAGTTGAAAAATACGCTAACCATAAAATGTTTTGTCGCATTTGATCTCGTAATACTTACCTGAAATCATCATCCACCGTGTCACCCTGATAGCTATCGCTATCAGGATGACACCATGCGTGGTGTTTTTTAAACAATTTGATTTTTACTTTTTGTACTACACAAACAGGTTCAGATTCCCTTCCGTTTTTTCGAGGTACGAAGCCACGCCGCCAACCTGCACACCATCCATCAGTTCTGTAGCTGACACACCCATCACATCCATCGACATCTGGCAGGCGACGAATTCGACACCATTCTCCATCGCTGTCTGAATCATGTTTTCAAGTGCATCGACCTGCTTGCTGGCCATGCGTTTGCGCATCATCGAACGTCCGATGCCGGCCATGTTGAACTTTGACAAAGCCAGTCTGCGACTCGATTTTGGCATAAGTATCCCAAACATTTTTCCAAAGAAATCTTTTTTAAGTGCAGGTTTATCCAATCGTTTAATAACATTCAGTCCCCAGAAGGTAAAGAACAAGGTGACTTTTTTGCCCATAGCTGCAGCGCCGTTGGCAATAACAAACGATGCAAGTGCTTTGTCAAGATCGTCGCTGAAAACAACGAGTGTGGCGCTGGTGCCTGTAGCGTTGGTCTGGAGCGATGGTGCAATTGGTTTGCCTTTCGAGACAACAGCGGTAATTTCGCCACCGTTTTGGGAAAGTTCAAGAATTTCATTTCCCGTAACTTTGGCCCATGCAGCAACATCCTTATAGAAACCCGCATCGGAAGCGGTAATCCGAATGGCTTCGCCTTCCGGAATTTCGTCCATCGATTTTTTAAGTTTCAGAATCGGGCCAGGACACTGCAATCCACACGCATCAACTATTTTGATTTTTTCTACAGCAACACTTTTTGCCACCGGTTTCTCTTTACTACCCTGATAAATATGATCGTCGATTCCGATGTAATCGTTGGCGAAAATATCTTCGTTGCTTTGTTTTTGACTGGCTGTTTCGTATGTTTTCAATCCGCCGGAAAGATTATATACATTCTCAAACCCGCTCTGGGTCAATATCCTGCATGCTACGTGCGCACGCAATCCAACACCGCAGAATGCAATGATTTTTTTATCTTTCGGAATTTCATTCAGATGATCGCGCAATTCATCGAGTGGAATATTCACGGCGCCATCGATGCTGCCCAGCTGGTGTTCGTCGCGTGTGCGGATGTCGAGCAGAAAAATTTCGTCGCGCGATTCCTTGTGAACTTCGCGCCAGGAGATTGGTTTAGCAACGCCGTTCAGAATGTTTTCGGCGACCATGCCCGCAATATTTACCGGGTCTTTTGCCGATGAAAAGGGCGGGGCATAGGCATGTTCTATTTCGGCCAGATCGTACACTGTTGCTCCATGCTGTATGGCTGTCGAAAGCAGATCGATACGTTTGTCGGCACCTTCGTAGCCCACAATCTGTGCACCCAGCAGGCGACCGTTATCAGGTGCAAACGAAATTTTGATGGTCATCGGCAGAGCGCCGGGATAATATCCCGCATGTGAAGATGAATGCGTTGTGGAATCGATATGCGGTATATTCAGCTTCCCGAGCTGTTTTCCGGAGACTCCGGTTGCCGCTACCGTGATGTCAAAAACTTTTGCAATGGCTGTGTTGACAGAACCCTTGTATGTTTTTTTATTTCCGAAAACAAGATTATCAGCTGCAATGCGGCCTTGTTTGTTGGCCGGACCCGCAAGATAAGTAATCATTGGCGTGCCAGTAATCGGATTGGTAAATTCAATGGCATCACCGACGGCATAAATATGTTCGTCGGTTGTTTGCAAAAATTCATTCACCACAATACCGCCCGATGCGCCAATGGCCAGCCCCGCAGCTTTCGCCAGCTGACTGTCGGGCCGCACGCCGATGGACAGAATAACCATATCGGTTTCGATGGTTTTGGATGAATTCATTTTTACTTCGATGCGGTTGTTTTTCTGCGCGAAAGAAGCAACGGATGACTTCAGATAAAACTCAACATTTTTTGTTTTCAGATGTTGATGTACCATCGCTGCCATCGAGTAATCGAGCGGCGACATTACCTGTTCGGCCATTTCGACAATGGTCACCCGCAGCCCCGCTTTGTGCAGGTTTTCAGCCATTTCGAGACCAATAAAACCAGCTCCCACAACCACAGCATGACGTGGTTTTTTTGTTTCAATATATTGTTTGATTTTGTCGGTATCGGGCACATTGCGCAGCGTAAAAATTCCTTCAGACTGAATGCCCGGAATAGGCGGTTTTACTGGCTCTGCACCAGGCGACAACACCAGCTTGTCGTATTGTTCCGTGTAGGTTTCACCGCTCTTTATTTTTTTTACCGTCACTTCTTTTTTCTCACGATCAATGGCAATAACTTCGGAGAAATTGCGCACTTCGAGATGAAAACGCTTACCAAATGTGGCTGGAGTCTGCACGAATAAATTCTCGCGTTCCGGAATGGTTCCGCCAATATAATAAGGCAATCCGCAATTGGCATAGGAAATATATTCGCCCCGTTCAAAAACGATGATTTCGCTTTTTTCGTCCAGTCTTCTCAATCGTGCTGCCGTGGTGGCTCCACCGGCTACTCCGCCTACAATCAGATATTTCATAACAATGTGTTTTTACTGCAAAAATTTTCTGAATGCAAAGTTAGCGGGTTACAAAACGCCGTTACGGGCAGCGCTTATGATGTATATCATGTCGCATCACTTTTTGAGTGACAGACCATGATTTCGGAAGATACGTGTAATCAATCAGCAACGCATTTTTTTAAGCTCTTTAACCGCAAAGCCAACCACATCCTGCACAATTTTGCGGAATTCGGTTGCCGACACTTTTTCAATATCATAATCCAGTACAATGCAGACATCAGCAATGTCTTTGGTATCGGTTTCAATAAAAAGTCCGGGATGTCGTTGTGTTGCAAAATCAAGAATCAGATCATGCAGCTTTTTACTGGCTTCGCTGAATTCGCAATTGACATTGAGAAGTTCAAGTGTATTCTGCGAAATACTGAATTCAAGTATGGCTTTCTTCAGCGGTGAGATAGGTACGAAGATGGCTTTGAGCCTTGATCCCGGCTTTTGAATAAACAGATATTTGTAATCCGGATGTGGCTCACCGGGCGTATAATCAGCCTTTCCGTATTTTGGTCCTGCCAGCATATCCGGATGCATTTTCTGTACGGCCTGACAGGCTTTGGTACCAGCTTCAAGATGAGTGTCCTTCGGCTTTTCCAGAATATGTTTGTACAACGGAATCAGAATAACAAACATGGTACACAGGGCTGTAAGCGACTCTGCAATGGATTCTCCGGTAAAGCCGTCAATCGAAATCCAGATAATGGTTCCGGCTACAGCTACCAGTGGCGGTATAATGTCTGTAGCACTGAGTTTGCGATAATGATTGTTGTTCATATGCTGAATTTGACCAGTAAAATTAATGAATTTCTGAATCAGCTGCTTATTGCACCAACAGTGCATTCAACTGAACCGCATTGCCCGAAAAGACATTCACATCAACGGGCGCATCAATACCATCGATGCTGGCTTTGTCGCTGAATTGCCAGAACTCCCATTCGCTGAGTGTTGCCGGGCGGCTGGTGTAATAATGTGCAATCCAGAGCGGATACTGATCTATTTCAGTGTTGCGGAAATGCAATTCGTAAAACTTTGCATTGGTGTAAATTAGCGGCTTTACGTCGTAATAGCGTTCAACAATCTGCAACCATATCAATACATTTTTCACCAGTTCGCGGCTGGTCATGTTGCGTGGAATTTCTTCAATATCGAGTACCGGAGGCAGATCTCCAATGGTCAGTTCAACTTTGCGGCAGAAATGATTTGCTTGCTTTTCGGCATCCACAGCGGGTTTGAAGTAATGATAAGCACCCCGTAAAATGTGATTTTTCCTGGCCTCTTTCCAGTTTTTTTTGAAAGCCGGATCCACCATTTTATTTCCTTCGGTGGCTTTGATAAAAGCGAATTCCACCGAAAATGGCTCTGCTTCAAATGCGGCGACTTTTTCCCAATCGATTTCGTTTTGGTACCTGGAAACATCGATACCGAAAATGGTGTAGCTGTCAGGGATTGAGACTCCCATGACCTGAGAACTGGCTTCAATCTGGCTGCTGAGACCTGTGTTAAGACCGATCCACGAAATAATTCTTTTCCCGGGAGATGTAAATACCAGAAGCACCACCAATACTGCAATTGATGCCAGTACGACCCACATGATGCCGTTAGTCCTTCTTCTGCGTTTGCTCATTCAGTCAATTACTCGCTGTCTTTGCCGTGGCAAGCCTTGTATTTTTTTCCGCTGCCGCAAGGACATGGGTCATTGCGTCCGACTTTCTTTTCAACGCGGACAGGTTCTTTGCTTGCTTTGTTGGCGCTTGGATCGTGGTATTTCGGGTGTTGTGCATCCGGAATATCCGATTCGCGGCTGGTTTTCAGATTGGAATTGGATGAACGTTTTGCCTGCTCGGCTTCGGTCAGGTTGCGGTCTTCGGCAAGCGGAACACGGCCATGGGTGAGGAAACTCAGAATGTCTTTACTGATTTTGGTCAGCATGACTTTGAACAATTCAAACGATTCGAATTTATAAATCAGTAAGGGATCTTTTTGTTCGTATACAGCATTCTGAACACTGGTTTTCAAATCGTCGAGTTCGCGCAGATGCTCTTTCCATGCGTCGTCGATAATGGCAAGCGCCAGACTGCGTTCAACGCCGCGCATGACTTCCTTGCCCTGGCTTTCGACCGATTTTTTAATATTGGCAATGGCGTTGAACGATTTTTTACCATCGCTGAACGGAATTGCCACATTTTCATACCGACGGTTTGCATTTTCGTAAATTTCCTTTACAATGGGATACGTTTTTTGCGCGATCAGATCACATTTTTGCTGATATTCGGCATAAGCTTTCTGATAGAAGGACTCTGCCATTTTATCAGGATTTTCCGAAAAGAATTCCTTTTCAGTGATATCAGGTTCAATGGCAAAAACTTTCATGAGCTCGAAGCTGAACTCTGTAAAATCGCGCGAATCCTGACCTTCGTTTACAATGGTTTCAGCAATATCGGTGAACATATTCGATAAATCGATAGCTAATTTATCACCATATAACGCATTGTGACGACGGGTATAAATCACTTCGCGCTGCGAGTTCATGACGTCATCGTACTCAAGCAAACGTTTACGAATTCCAAAGTTGTTTTCTTCCACTTTTTTCTGTGCACGCTCGATGGCTTTCGAAATCATGCTGTGCTGAATCATCTCGCCTTCTTTCAGTCCCATGCGGTCCATGACACCTGCAATGCGGTCCGATCCGAACAAGCGCATCAGATCATCTTCGAGTGACACATAAAACTGCGATGAACCCGGGTCTCCCTGACGTCCTGAACGACCACGCAGCTGGCGGTCAACACGACGAGATTCATGACGTTCGGTACCAATGATGGCGAGACCGCCTGCTTCTTTAACGCCAGGCCCGAGTTTGATGTCGGTACCACGACCAGCCATGTTGGTGGCTATGGTCACACTGCCTGCCTGTCCGGCTGTGGCTACGATATCAGCTTCTTTGGCGTGCAATTTAGCATTCAATACGCTGTGTCTGATTTTTTTCATCGTCAGCATACGGCTCAGCAACTCCGATGTTTCAACCGAAGTGGTACCAACCAGTACCGGACGTCCGGCTTCT
>Ga0209639_1002550_pt1 | contig 13942 bp, 15 predicted proteins | sample EPASupsiteHSE605_FD_187268 | JGI IMG/M metagenome (GOLD analysis project Ga0209639, IMG submission 187268) | Bioremediated contaminated groundwater from EPA Superfund site, New Mexico - Sample HSE6-05 (SPAdes) (version 2) | ecosystem: Environmental > Aquatic > Deep subsurface > Groundwater >...
GCCAGAATCTTCGGTTTCCTGATCCTGGCCATTACCAGAGGTGTAGCAGTGGCCATTCCTTCAGGCAGGTTATGCAGAGCAATGCCAAGGGCGATGAATGTACCCAATTGACCGGCGGATTGGTGCCCCGCAGCAATAGCCATTCCTTCAGGTATATCATGAAGTGCTATGCCGGAGGCAATCAGGATACCCATCCGTTTCAGACGGCTGTATCTATGATTGGGAAGTTGACGGTTTCTTGCTTTGAGCAGTCTGTCAGCAGACGACATCAGTATTATACCGGCCAAAGTCCCGCCCAAAAGCAGTTCCGGTTGTTTGAAGGATGCAGCCAGCGGCAAAAGATCAAAGGCGACTACAGCAAACATGACGCCCCCTGCCGCGGACAGCAGAACGGCTAGAAGCCAATCTGGAGGGTCTCCCAGGAAAAGTACAATCAGACAGCCGGCTGTTGTGGCCAGCCCGGCAATTGTACTGATGTACAGCAGATACAGCGGAGATTGGAAGTCCAGGAGCATTTTTTCACCCGATTCTTTCGGCAGATTGTCAGCAAATTTGACAGGGCCTTATGAATCTTATTTTCAGACTTCAATAAATATTCGCATTGCCTAAAAACTTCTGAGACGCACGGAATAAAAAACTTCTTTAATGGTAAAAATAACCATATAAAGAAGCTTGTGTATTTAGAATTTAAAAGGTATGGGAGAGGGAAATTAAATGTTAGAATTTGTGAATAAAAGCATAATAAAGTTAATTGTCTGCCTGGTCTTGTGTTTCAGTTTCTTGGTGATTAATCCCTGCGGCCGGTCAGCAAACAGTGCTGAAACAGAAACGTATGACAGTACAAGTCTCATTCGCTTTCATGTTATTGCGAATTCGGACAATGAACAGGATCAGCTCCTGAAATATGCGGTAAGGGATGAAGTTTTGAAGGCTGCTTCCCCGAACCTGGCTGAATCACAATCTCTGGCCGAATCCAGAGAAATCCTTCTGAGCATGGAAGGCCAGTTACTGGAGATTTCCAGGAGCGTAGTCAAAGAGTGGGGAAAAACCTATCCGGTGACCCTTGATTATGGTGTATTTGCTTTCCCAACAAAATCTTATGGTAATATTGTACTCCCGGCGGGAGACTACGAAGCGGTTGAGATCAAGATAGGAAATGCTGAAGGGGCTAATTGGTGGTGTGTTTTGTTCCCGCCTTTATGCTTTGTTAATGTCGAGGAATCCACATCACTTCCTGTTGACGGCAAGCCTGCTGTGCCGCTGAATACAGCGGCCAAACAAAAAAAGCCGACCTATCAGGGGAAAGAAATCGGCTTTTATCTGGAGCGTTTTTTCTAGTACTTTATTAACCCTATAATGATCATATAGTGGCAAGCAATTTTCCGCAATAAAGCGTTGCCGTCAATATATGAAGATTAGGTTTAACATGGTACTATATCCCAAGGATCTCTTTGAGTCGGCGGGCCTGAGTGCGGCTGACTGGGACTTCGCTTTTGTCCTTGTCCTGTACGATCACAGTATACGTACCATTAAAGTAAGGGACAAGCTCCCTCATTTTTTTTATATTGACCAGATAGCAGCGGTGGGTTCTGAAAAAAGTTTTTGGATCGAGTCTGGATTCCAAATCCCGCAGCGTATAACGAGTCAGGTAGAAGTCAGCTTCTGTTTTGACGTAAACATTGTCCTTATCTGTGGAAATATATATAATTTCTTCCGGCCGTATCAGGATGGTTTTCCCGTTATATTCAGCAGCAATCACTTCCAGGGGTTTGAATTCAGGGATATCCTCCTTGACCGGTTCAGCTTTAGGTTGACCTGGAGCAGGCGTTTTGCGCTTTCTTACCGTATTTAAGGCTTCTTCAAGCCGCTTCGGATGAATCGGTTTGAGAAGATAATCGTAAGCATGAACACTGAACGCATCAAAAGCAAATTCTTCATGGGCGGTCGTAAAAATCACCGCTGGTTGTTTCGGGCTCTGGGAAAGCTTTCTGGCAAGTTCAATGCCGTTTAAGCCGGGCATATTGATATCGAGAAAAATGACGGAATAGTCGACACTATCAATCAGTTCCATGGCTTCAAGCGCGTTTTCTGCTTCCCCGACAATTAGCACGTCTTCAAATGATTTCAAGAGATAGCGTAGTTCTTTACGGGCCGGGGATTCATCATCAACCAGCAAGGCTCTTATTTTCATATTTTTTGACCTCCCTGAATTCTATTTCTTTGGGATAAAGCATATTATCTTTTTAGAAATTTCTTTTTAGCGGACATTTCTATATTCATTTTAGAAAGGAGAACTTCCTATGAGAAAAATACGGCTGCTGCTGACTTTCGTTCTGCTGATCGCAGCCATTATGCTTCTGGTCGGCTGCAATATCCTGAATGACCTGATCAAGGAAGGGGGCGGTGATGCTCCTTTAAGCAAACTTCTGGATAAGACTGCTCAGGAAGATACGGTCGAAGTGACTACAGATTCTCAGCAGACGGAACAAACTGTAAAACTTTATTTCGCAGATGCTGACGGAAAAGTCTTAATGGAAGAAAACCGAACAATTCCCAAGACACTGAGCCTGGCCCGCGAAACAGTAAGCCAATGGCTGCTGGGGCCGGCCGGAAGATCAAGCGCTTATCCGATGGTAAACCCGCAGACGGTGTTATTGGACATTGGAATCAAAAACGGCATTGCCACAGTAGATCTTAGCAAGGAATTTCTTGAGCCTTACAGCAATGTCGCGGCCGAAACTGCTCTTTACGGTTTGGTCAATACCTTGACTCAGTTTCAAACTGTCCAGATCGTAAAGATTCGGGTCGAGGGGAAGGACATTCAAACCTATCGCGGAATCGGTCTGGAGAACTTAAGGTACCGTAATGATTTGATCGGCTACGCCTCAGGAACCGTGCAGGATGATGAAGTAACTGCTAAAGTATCCCCAAGCGGAATCAATCTTTTCGAACAATGACTTCAATATTTTACCATTTGTTGAAAAGATCAAGATACGTTATGATATTAATTATATAACACCTATCGTTAAAATCATCAATAATATTTGAATTATGAAAATTTTACTAGTGTTAATTTCCGGAATATGGTAAAATACTTTAAAAATGATATGTGCAAATATATACTTATATATAGGGGTTATCTATTTGATTTTTGAGGTGGGGTGTTCGCATGTTAGAGAACAGAGAGTTAGCAGGTCATCTTGACCATTTGCTTCAGAGGCTCACCGTTTCTACCCAAAGGCAAAAGAGTGATTTCGCAGAAAAGCTTGGTATTTCCCGTCAGCAGTTTGAAGTTTTAACGATTATTTTTGAAAAGGGCCAGATTACGATGGGTGAGCTTTGCAAGGAAATTTCTTCAGCCTGCAGTACGGCAACGGATCTGGCTGACAAGCTGGAAAGAGCCGGCTATGTGGAGCGAATCAGGGAAAAACGGGATCGCAGGATCGTAAGGCTTAATATTTTACCCAAGGGAGAAAAACTGGTCAAATCGGTAATTGAGACTAGGACCGAAAGGCTTGAAAGTATTCTGGAATCTTTTGAACAGGAAGACCGGATGCGTATTATCGGCATTCTGGAAACCTTATCCGATAAATATGAGAGGCTTTCCAGAAAAGAATAAAAGTCGAATACAACGGTTATCGAACATTTTTGTCGAAGTAATATCTTCCTGGCAAAGATGTTTTTTTTTGACGGCAAACCTTTTTTAAAAGTTATATTTCTTGAATCCCGTATTTGCGCTATACTGAATAAAAGTGTTCCGGACAAAAAGCGGAGGTAAATTGTGAAAGAGATTCATGTCAACGAGGTCATTTCCGCAGTGGAGAAACTGTGTATTGAGGCGAACTGTATTCTGAATCAGGATGTTATTGATGCGTTGAACAAGGCTCTTGGCATTGAGGAATCCTCACAGGGCAGAGAAGTGCTTCAGCAGCTTTTGGAAAATGCGGAGATTGCAGCCAAAGAAAATATACCGATATGTCAGGATACCGGGATGGCGGTATTGTTTGTAGAAGTTGGCCAGAACCTGCATGTTATCGGCGGAGATTTGACGGGAGCGTTGAATGAGGGCGTACGCAGGGGCTATGAAAAGGGTTTTTTGCGTAAATCTATCGTCAAAGATCCTTTTAACAGGATCAATACCGGAGATAATACACCTGCGGTTATTCATTATGAAATCGTATCAGGGGACAAGATTGGGATTACGATTGCACCGAAAGGGTTTGGCAGCGAAAACATGGGTGCCTTGAAAATGTTTAAGCCTTCAGATGGTTTGCCTGCAGTAAAGAATTTTATCGTGGAAACGGTGGATAAAGCCGGGCCTAATCCCTGTCCACCCATCGTGGTCGGAGTTGGACTCGGAGGTACGATGGAAAAGGCTGCCTATTTGGCTAAAAAAGCTCTGCTTCGTCCGATCGGGGAATCGAATCCGGTTGAAGAATATGCCCGGCTGGAACAGGAGCTTCTGACCCAAATTAATCATTTAGGAATAGGTCCCCAGGGTTTTGGCGGCCGGACGACAGCGCTGGCCGTAAATATTGAGGTATTTCCGACGCATATTGCAGGGCTGCCCGCAGCTGTAAATATTAATTGTCATGTTACCCGACATCGTCAGGTCGTTTTGGAAGGGAGGGTTTCTTCCTGTGAGTAATAAAATGGTTGAAACCCGGAAAATTTCAGCACCGCTGGATGATACAACTGCTGCTTCTCTCAGATGCGGGGAAAAGGTGCTGATCAGCGGAGTCGTCTATACCGGAAGAGATGCGGCTCATAAGAAAATGACTGAGGCCTTAGCCCGGGGAGAGGGACTGCCCTTTGATATGAAGGGACAGGTGATCTATTTTGTGGGGCCCGCCCCAGCTCCTCCAGGCAAAGTCATCGGATCTGCCGGACCGACAACCAGTGGCAGAATGGATGCCTATTCTCCTGGTCTGTTGGCTAATGGTCTAAAGGGGATGATTGGCAAAGGGCTTCGTTCACCTGAGGTCATACAAGCCATCAGGGAAAACGGCGCAGTCTATTTTGGGGCGATCGGTGGTGCCGGAGCACTCCTGGCTTCCTGTATCAAGGAAGCTGAGGTCATTGCCTATCCGGAACTCGGAACGGAGGCAGTCCGGAGACTGGTTATCGAAGATTTTCCTGCCATCGTCCTGATTGACAGTCTCGGGCAGAATCTTTACGAGACTGGCAGGAAAGAATATCAGATATTGGGGTGATGGTTTGTTCTATCCTTTTGAATTGGAAAAGTACCTCGAGGAATTACTTCCTGCCAGAGATGAACTGCTTCGTGAGATGGAAAGCGTAGCTTTGGAGGAAACGATTCCTGTGGTTACACCGGCCGTGGGTCATTTTCTTCAGCTTATGGTAAAGATGACAGGTGCAAAATGCATCATGGAGATTGGTACGGCGATTGGCTACTCCACTGTCTATCTGGCCAGAGGTGCAGCCGAGACTGGAGGAAGGGTTTTTACGCTGGATATGAACAGAGGGAGGCTCAACAGAGCCAAAGAATATCTGAAAAAGGCCGGTCTTACCCATTTAGTTGATTTCAGCTGTGAGAATGTGCTGCACCGGCTGCCGAAACTAACGGAAAAATACGACTTGATATTTGTGGATGCAGCCAAAGGGGAGTACCTGGATTATCTTGATCTTATCGCACCACTTATATCCCCCGGCGGGGTTCTGGTGGCGGATAACGTTCTTTTCAGGGGCTGGGTTGTGCCTGGTTCGGTTTTTGACCGGAAATATGATCGAATGGTCGGTTGTATGAGGGATTTCCTGCAGCGTCTGGCCTGTCTGCCGGAATTTGAGGTAAGCGTACTTCCATTTGGCGACGGTATTGCGCTGGCCAGAAAAAACAAGTAGGATTCAGGCAAGATACGAAGTGAGATTAACGTATTTAAATAGGATATTTGGTTAATGTATTTTGGTAAGGATATTAGGATATACGAGGAGAAATGATGTTAGGTAAGAAGGCTGCGAATGGGTTTCTTACAATTGTCAGCGGATTGATTCTAATCACCATCATATTGCTGACGGTGATTGAACAGTGTGTCTTTGATCTCAATTTCTTCCGGTCGGAATATGCCAAACTAGATACGGTATCTGTGACCGGGATTCCGGAAAAGGATCTGATGGTGACGACCACGGAACTGCTGGCTTATATCCAGGGGGACAAGGATAACCTTGAAATCCGTGGAGAGATTAAAGGTCAGGAAAGACAGGTGTTTAATCAGCGGGAAATCGTCCATATGGCAGATGTTCAAAGGTTGTACTTGGGCAGCCGCATGGTCCGTAACGCAGGCATGATTATCCTGCTTCTGTTTCTGATCTTACTAAAGATAAGCAGCGGGAAGAAATACTTCCGTTCCTGGGCCGGCGGCTTTCTGGCCGCGGCAGTCATATTTCTCTGTATATTCGGGGCAGTAGGGATTGCGGTCTGGCGGGATTTTCAAGTGTTCTGGGACAACTTTCACTATCTGATTTTTACAAATGACCTTTGGCTGCTTAATCCGGAGACCGATATTCTGATCCAAATGGTGCCGCAGCAGTTCTTCTTTGATTTGGTTGTCAGGATTCTGGCTCTTTTTGCTTCTGCCGTACTGATCCTCGCTCTTGTTGCTGGAAGAATCCGGTTCGTCTATCAGAAAGTATAAGTCCTGATTTAATAATAAATTCTTGAAAACAGAAAGGGAGTTCGATAATATGCTAAGATTTGACGGAAGACAGCCCGATGAAATCCGGCCTGTGAAGATTACCAGGAAGTTTACGGACCTTCCCGAAGGCTCCGTCCTGATTGAGGTCGGGAAAACCAGGGTGATTTGCACGGCTACTGTTGAAGATAAAGTACCGCCATTTAAAAAGGGGACCGGCAGCGGCTGGGTCACAGCGGAATACTCTATGCTTCCGAGGGCGACGGCCGTGCGCAATCAGCGTGAGGCTTCCAAGGGGAAATTGGGCGGAAGGACAATGGAGATCCAGCGGCTGATCGGCAGGGCGCTGCGTTCCATTGTTGATCTGAGTAAACTTGGAGAAAGGACCATCTGGCTGGATTGTGATGTCCTTCAGGCGGACGGCGGGACCAGGACGGCTTCGATTACGGGTGCTTATGTTGCCCTGGCTGATGCTGTAAACTACCTGCTCAAAAATCAATTGATTAAGCAGGACCCTTTAACGGACAGTATTGCGGCCATTTCTGTAGGCAAAGTAGATGGGATACCTGTAGCCGATCTTGCCTATGAGGAGGATTCCAAAGCCGAAGTCGATATGAATATTGTGATGACCGGTTCGGGGCGTTTTGTAGAGATTCAGGGTACTGCAGAGGGTCAGCCGTTTGACAAAGAGGATCTGAATGCATTCTTAAACCTCGGTGAATCAGGTATTCAAAAACTCAGCGCTTTGCAGGAGGAAGCGCTGGCCAAAGAGCTTCCGGTAACATAGTCCGAAGGAGGTTCGTAAGGATGAAGGTCTTGCTTGCGACAATGAATAAGGGCAAAGTAATGGAACTGGAGGGATTGCTTAATGACGGAAAAATTGAAATTCTGTCGTTAAGCGATCTTTCGGATTACCAGGAGGTTGAAGAGTCTGGCAGTACATTTGCCGAAAATGCTTTTATTAAGGCGCGGGCTGCCTGTGCCACGGGGAAAATGATTACGCTGGCAGACGATTCAGGGCTTGAAGTGGATGCTCTGGAGGGAGCTCCCGGTGTTTTTTCAGCACGCTATGCCGGAGAGCCGAAAAATGATGAGCGTAATATCGAAAAACTCCTAGCAGACCTGGAAGACGTGCCTGAGGAAAATAGGACTGCCCGCTTCCGCTGTGCGTTGGCGATCGTCTGTCCTGACGGCCAGGAATATTTGACGGAGGGATTGGTTGAAGGAAGAATACTGACCGAGAGAATTGGAACCGGTGGGTTCGGTTATGACCCTGTGTTTTACCTGCCTGACCTCCAGAAAACGATGGCCGAGCTTAGTCTGGATGAAAAAAATTGTCTCAGCCACAGAGCCCAGGCTTTTGCAAAAGCAGTTCCATTGCTGACAGCGTTAATGAAATCATTTTGATCGTTATTTGATAGTTAAATGACAATCTGAAGTATAAAAAAATTAATAGAAATTTGAAATGCATAAAATTGAAAATGCTTCTTGACTAGTTTTTTCTCTTGGGATATACTAATCATTGTCACAAAAAGCGGCGGGGTATAGCGCAGTTTGGTAGCGCGCCTGCCTTGGGAGCAGGAGGCCGGGGGTTCAAATCCCTCTGCCCCGACCATAATGAAATGCTGCGGTGACCGAAACGTGCGCCTGTAGCTCAGCCGGATAGAGCATCTGCCTTCTAAGCAGGTTGTCGGGAGTTCGAATCTCTCCAGGCGCACCATTTTTCTTTGAGCGTGCATACTCGAAAACAAATGATGCAATTCAGACATGGTGGATGTGGCGAAGTGGTTAACGCACCGGATTGTGGCTCCGGCACTCGTGGGTTCAAGTCCCATCATTCACCCCATATAAAAAGATTAAGCTTTATCGTAAGATAAAGCTTTTTTTTTACCCGCCCCGGCGTGATAGCCGCGAAGCGGCGGAGCAAGTCCCATCATTCACCCCAAAATCGTAAAGCAGTGTGTACCAGGGTTTCAGAGATTAGCAAGAAGTTGCAAAATCAGTAATTCTCCTAATGGCTTCAATTGAATAATCCACTTCCTTGTTGGTATTATAGTGCCCAAATGAGAAGCGTAGAGTTCCAGTTGGATAAGTTTTCAATGTTTTATGGGCATTTGGAGCGCAATGCAAACCTACCCTTGTCATCACGCCATAGCGATTGTCAAGTTCAAACGAAATCTCGGCAAGATCGCGTTTGGTGGTCTGAATGGATACAACCGCTGTGCGATTGGTTATATCCGGTCTCCCAATAATCCCAATATCCGGTAATGATTTCAGCTTTTTCAAAAAACGGGCGGTCAATTCGAGTTCTTTTTCTCGAATCTTATCAATGCCTGTTTCCAATAGATACCGCAAAGCTGCATGAAGTCCGAAAATTCCCGGAAGATTCATCGTGCCTGCTTCAAATCGGTCCGGCATGAAGCCTGGTACTTCTTCTGTATGGGATAAACTCCCCGTTCCGCCGCTGATAAGGGGGTTTATTAACGGAAACATAGCTTCTGTCGTGATAAAGCCGCCGATCCCCTGCGGTCCCAGTAAACCCTTGTGTCCGGTAAAAGCGAGGACATCAATACCCATTGCTTGCATATCGATTGGAATAACTCCAGCCGTCTGGGCGCTATCAATAATAAAAGCCAACCCCTGTTCTTTGCAAAAACTGCCTACTTTCTGAATAGGAAGAAGTGTCCCGCAAACGTTGGAAGCGTGGGTCATGACGATCGCTTTAGTGTTCGGCCTGAGCAGCCTGGGTACTTCTTCGAACAATAACTCTCCATCCTCAGTACAGGGAATCCTGTCAAATTCTACTCCGGAAGTTTGAAGCTGGATCAAAGGCCGCATGACCGCGTTATGTTCCATTGCTGAAACAAGCACATGATCGCCATTATGCAAGAAGCCTTTTAAGATCATATTTAAACTAGTTGTGATATTTGGAGTGAAAATAACGTTTTTACAGTTGGGGTAATTGAATAACTCACAAATGAGTTCTCTGGTTTCAATCACAATTTCATCCGCTGTATAGGCACTTTCGTAGCCACCCCGACTGATATTTGCACCGATACTCTGCATGTAGTGCACTACTGCAGCAGAAACTGAAGCTGGTTTAGGAAAAGTTGTACAAGCATTATCAAAATATATTTTGGTGAGATTCATTTTTTCCCTTTCTAACTGATGTTATTCAGCTTATATTATAGCTCAATTTTGTTGCGTTAATATATTCGAATAATCTATTCATAAAGACTTTTATTATTGAAAATTTCAATTTTCTTTTATAAACCTATTATGGTAATATTATCTCCATATGTTAGACACATAATGTCTAAATAATGATATTACAGAAGGAGGTCATTGAAGAGTGATCAAAAATGAAAAGATTGTAATTGTTATCGCTGGAATTATCATTGGTATTATTTCTGTCACACTGGTGCTTCTAGGCAATCCAGCCAATATGGGCTTTTGTATTGCCTGCTTTGTCCGCGACACAGCAGGTGCGCTGGGTTTGCATCGGGCCACTGCCGTCCAATACATACGACCGGAAATTATTGGTTTGGTTTTGGGATCCTGTCTGATGGCTTTAAGTAAAAAAGAATTCTCACCGCGAGGTGGTTCTTCCCCTTTAACGCGGCTTATTCTTGGATTTTTTGTTATGATCGGAGCGCTGATGTTCCTGGGATGCCCCTTCCGGATGATTCTACGACTTGCCGGCGGAGACTTAAATGCTCTTGTTGGCTTGGTTGGATTCATCTGTGGCATTTTAGCAGGGATATTCTTTCTTAACAGGGGCTATACATTAAAAAGAACCTATAGTCTTCCGAAAATTGAGGGAGTCATATTCCCGGTGATACAAATTGTGTTTCTTTCTTTGCTCTTGGCAGCGCCTGCCTTTATTTATTTTACGGAAGCAGGAGCCGGTCCCGGAGCCAAACATGCCGCGATCACAATTTCTCTAGCTGCGGGTATCCTTGTTGGTATCTTAGCGCAAAGAACCCGACTTTGCATGGTTGGCGGCATTCGGGATCTAGTATTATTTAGAGAATGGAAATTGTTGCTTGGTTTTCTGGCTATCCTGGCATCTGCTTTTGTTATGAATGCCGCTACCGGTAACTTATCCGTGGGATTTGCCAATCAACCCATTGCCCATACGGACGGTTTATGGAATTTTCTTGGTATGCTTGCGGTTGGTTTTGGCTCGACACTCCTTGGAGGCTGTCCCCTTCGGCAGATGATCCTTGCTGGCGAAGGCAATACGGACTCCGTTATTACAGTGATTGGCCTATTTGCCGGCGCAGCCTTTGCGCACAATTTTTCTTTAGCTTCTTCAGCTAAAGGACCTACGACCAACGGCATGATCGCGGTCGCTATTGGTTTGGTTGTCATGCTGATAATCGCTGTGGTCAACACCCGGAAGGCCGCTGCAACTGTGAATAATTGACATACGCTTTGATATTTATTCAAATGTAAAAAATTACATTACATTGAGAGGAGAATTGACATGCTCGATGCAAGAGGCCGTTCATGTCCAGAGCCTGTTATCATGATCAAGAAAGCAATGGCTTTCAACGAGGATGAATATGCCATACTGCTTGACAACCGTACCTCTTTGGAAAATGTCTCACGTTTTGCGAGAGTTGCAGGATATCATAGTGATTATACTGAAGAAAATGGGATCTTTACATTAAAAATAACAAAAAAATAATAATGCAGCACAAACATCGAAGGGAAATCCACTTATGGAATACATCGCAACCTTTTATTCGCATTATGGCGCGATGCGCTTTAAAAAAAAGTGTATAGCCAATAACCTTCATGCGGTCGTAATGCCTGTTCCCAGAAGTCTCAGCTCTTCTTGCGGTAGCTGCGTCAAGTATGAAGATCACCGGGACTTTGTTGCACCGGAAAATCCGGATGAAGAGATTGAACAAATAGTCTGCATTGAAACAACCGGGTACCGGCAGGTATATAAGGCTAAAGGAGCATAATTGCTTATAGTTTGTTTCTAACCCAAGTATAGTTACAATAAAGACTAATTATGAAATTAATTACTTGTATTCTGTAAAATAATTAGTTAAAATCCAGGTAGGTTAAGAAATCAAATACAGCATGAGAAACGGTGTTTTTTCAAAGGTAAAAGCCCGCAAAAATGCATGGATTATGGCTTGTGGTATCGCGGCAGTCACAGAGTGATTGTGGCTCCGGCACTCGTGGGTTCAAGTCCCATCATTCACCCCATATAAAAAGATTGGGGGCGTAACGAAACTTTAGGTTTCGGTTGCGCCCCCTCACTTTTTATGGTGAATTTTTTTAAAATTTAGTTTCCTATCCAGTGATCAACGCCATTTTTCTCATATTATGAGCGATGCAATGTAATCCCCACTCAATTTTAACCTTTTCTAGCCCTTTTAACAGGAATCTTCGCATACCGTGATTCCCTTTAATGTCTCCAAAGACGCTTTCAACCTCGACCGGCCTCAAGCTCCTCATGCGCAAACCTTCTTCTGAACACAAATTCCTGCGGGCCTGTTCTTTATAGGCATTCAGTTTGCGATTGACATATATTCTTCTGTTAGCGTATGGATCGGATGACTTCACGCACTGGTTCCGATGAGGACACCCGGAACAATTCAGGCATTCATAGATTCGGATCAAACTCCTATAGCCATTGTCACTTTTTTGGTGCCGCTCGTATAAGAAAATGAGTGTTCTCCCATAACCGCAGATATATTCATCATTTTCATGGTCATAGGTGAAGTTCTGTGGTTTCGTTATGTCTTCTTTCCATTTCTTACTGGCTTCTTTGTGGAAGGTATTATATTTGACATAAGACACAAGCTTTTTCTCCTGCAGATAGTCGTAATTTTCTTCGCTGCCATAGCCGGCATCGGCAATAATATTCTTTGGTAATTCCCCATGCAGGAGCGTTTTTAATTCTTCCAGGTGATCCTTCATACAGCTGGTATCGCCCGGTCTCTGATGAACACTGTAACCGACCACAAACTGGTTCTCCGTCCCGATCTGGACATTGTAACCTGGCTTTAACTGACCGTTTTTCATATGGTCTTCTTTCATTCGCATAAAGGTGGCATCGTGATCTGTCTTGGAGTAACTGTTTCTTTCTTCCAGGATCAGTTCTTGCTGTTCATATTTCTGCATTCTTGGCAGATAATCTTTCGTAAGGGTGTTTCTTGTTTTCTTTAACTTTTTGGTTTCAGCATCTACTGTCTCTTCTTCCGATTTCTTAGCCAGTCTCTCGTCAATTTTCCTTACGGCTTCTTCAATAGCCTCTGAGTCAATGGGCTTGCCATTGCCTAGCTCTTCTAAATCACTGTCGCCGTATTCCGCATTTTCTTCTTCATTGATCTGATCGATTTCTTTAAATAATTCCCGGCATTTCTCCCTTAACGCTTCTTTATAGCGCTTCGTGGATTTGCCCCATACCCAACTGTATTTATTGGCATTGGCCTCAATTTTTGTCCCGTCTAAAAAATAATTTTCCAGCTTGATGTATTTTTCTTTGACTAAGAGTTCAATAACTTCAGCAAATACTTCTAGAATAACCTCTTTCATCCGTTCACTCCGGAAGCGGTTAACTGACATGAAATCCGGCTGATTGCCGCCGCACAGCCACATATACATAATATTTTCACGGGCCGCTTTTGCTATCCGGCGGCATGAAAAAACCCTGTCCGTATACGCATAAACCAATAACTTGGTCATCATGACAGGGTGAAAGCTGGAACGGCCGCCTCCAGGATATTTGGCAAACAAGGGTTCGAGATTCATGCGATCGATAGCACGATTCACAACTCGGACGACATGGTTTTGAGGAATCAGGCTGTCGATGCTTAACGGCAGTGTTTGTTGTTCCTGCACATAAGGTTTAAATACTTTCTTGGTATGTACTTTCTGCCCTTTCTTAGACATTCAAATACCTCCAAATATGGCAATATTTATATCCATAGACATTATACCACATTCACGTCAAAATATCTCCCTATATCTGCTGATTTCTTCAAATATTGCAGACTTGCACAGATTCACAAGCGGACGTTAGTGGCAGCAGCGTTAAAAAACAGAAATCCGCAGCGTTAAAACATGCCAACGGTTAACTTGCAGTAAACAGCGGGGTTTTGGCATGTTAGCGAGGGTTTCTGTTTTTAGCTGCGAGAACGGGGGAGCGGTGGACTGTGCGAGTCTGCACTACCCCAAAAAGAAAAGACGCCATTTTTTTAAATTGACGTCTTTCGCTTGGGGCTAAGTTGTGATACAGCCCCTTGCTGGATAATTTGATTATTAAT
>Ga0209639_1002551_pt1 | contig 13941 bp, 8 predicted proteins | sample EPASupsiteHSE605_FD_187268 | JGI IMG/M metagenome (GOLD analysis project Ga0209639, IMG submission 187268) | Bioremediated contaminated groundwater from EPA Superfund site, New Mexico - Sample HSE6-05 (SPAdes) (version 2) | ecosystem: Environmental > Aquatic > Deep subsurface > Groundwater >...
GGGGCGAAAGGCTTTGAAAAAAGAACTTGAAACAATGGTGAAAGCGTGATGGGCATGGATTGTAGGAAAATTGAACAACTTATATCTCCTTATATGGATGGTGAGCTGGCACCGGTCGAAGCCGGAGCGGTAAGGTCTCACCTGTCTGTATGTGCAGCCTGCCGGCAGGAGTATGAGAATCTGGTTCTGCTTTCTGCTTCTCTCAAACAGATGGGAGAAGTCTTAATTCCTGCGCCAATTGGTTTTAAGGATGCGCTCATGCAGCGTATTAGTGAAGAGTCTGTTAAGGAAGAAAGAGTTATTTCCCCGGTTAAGACTTCTCATTGGTTTACCAAGAGCTGGAGACGGGCAGCAGCCAGTGCGGCTGCAGTTATGCTGCTTATTTTTGGTGCAGTAAGTGCGAATTCTGGCCCTCTTATTCAACTTGCGAATAGGACTCCTGCCGTACATCAGCTTGATAATAGCAGCGGAGAAGTTAAAAATAACCCTGCAAATAATATAACACCTGTACAGATTGGTTCTTCTGGAGCAGCAACAACTTCAGGAACAACGCAGACTGATAATAATAATCCTACAGTGGATTCAACTCCGACCGTTAACAGCATTCGTTCTAATCCAGTATTTCTAAATAAGGAACGAGCTATCGTAACCACTATGTTAAAAGTTAAAGTAAGCGAATCTTCTTCCGCTCTGGAGAAAGCTTTAATAATGGCGGATAATGTACAGGCTCAAACCCAGAACCTGGGTCAACAGATAGATGAGAACGGCAGTTATACTGCGCTTAAGATTACAGTTGCAAAGTCTGCTGCTTATGACTTGATTAACAACCTCAGCAGCCTGGGTACGGTAAGCAGCCAGGAAGTTGATAAGAAGGATATCTCGACCCGATACGCAGAGACCCTATCCCAGTACCAGATGCTGGTTACTCAGCGTGCAACCTTACAGGATGACAGCCAAAAGGCTCAGCTGGATCAGCGGATAGGAACCCTGGAAGATGAATTGAGGGATTGGGAGCAAAAAGCTGAGCAGGAAACCATAGTACTGTGGCTTGAAAAATAATAAGAATAAGATAGAATAAGACATAAGGTTTTATAGGCGCCTGAGAGGGCGCTTTTTTGTGGGCTAATAATTTTAGGAGATGCCTTATGAATAAACGTTTACAGGTATTTGATATTATACGGGCGGCTGCAGCTCTGGCTGTAATTGCTATACATATTACGGCTAATTATATGGAGTTGCCTCTGGCTTACATATGGAATCACGCCGTGCGCTTCGCTGTTCCTCTTTTTGTTATCATCTCAGGTTTTTTGCTGTACTACAGTGACCGGAATGCTGCCGTCCTTACCGCCCGGGTATTTTATAAAAAACGTCTGGATAGGATTCTATGGCCTTATATTATTTGGACCTTCTTTTACAGCCTGATAAACGCTTATTTTCTAAGACAATATAATCCTATTCTCTTTCTCAGCACTCTGGGTAAAAATTTATTACTGGGAACCGGTTACTACCACCTGTATTTTCTCCCCATCATATTACAACTGTATCTGCTCTATCCACTATTACGGAGGTGGATGGAAAAGGATGCCCGCTCTCTTTTCGGAGCTTGCCTGGCACTTACCCTAACGATACAGACCCTGATCTATATGTATATGCTGCGGATAATTTCCCTGCCCGCCCAATACTCTTTTCTATATCTTGAATCTTTCCCGGTCTGGCTGTTTTATTTTGTCTTTGGGATGTATGCGGCTATGAGGAAGGAAGTATGGGAAGAAAGGCTAGCAAACCGCGCCATGCTCTCAGGACTTATCTGGTTAAGCTGCCTTGGTTTGGTATTGCTGGACAGCAAAATAACAGCCATTCAGGGTTCCATTGTTAGGCCCAGTGTTATGTTATATACAATCTGCAGTTATTTATTCTTCTACGCCCTGGCTATGGAGCTCAAGCAGATGTCCAGGCCCTGGTTCGCCTGGGTCTCTGGTCAGTCCTTTTTAATTTATTTGATGCATCCGCTGGTTTTAACCATACTGGTCTATGGTGCCAATAGATTTGGACATCCCGGCATATGGGCCGGCAATCCGGGCCTCTTGGGATTATATATAGTTACAGCCGCAGTTACTTTTTTTATGACCTACGTAATAAGCCATACTCCACTGGCTAGGTTTCTAGGTGGAGCAAAAAATTAGACAAGTTTGTGTCAAGGGGGACGGTTCGAGACCACTGAAAAACACCTAATAAAAAATGTAAAAACAGGAGTGACAAGGGGACGGGGTTGTTGACAACACACTCCCTGCAATTCGTTGAGTGTGTTGTCAACAACCCCGTCCCCTTGTCACTCCTAGGCGGAGCAAAGAATTAGGGAAGTTATAGCTGGTCTAGAACCGCGGCGGCTTCAGCGCGGGTAACGGCACGATTAGGCTGCAAGACCTGGCCTGGAAACAGGTTTATTAAAGTACGGCCATCCATCCTGGATATAATCATTTCCATTTCACTGCGCGTTATAGCTCTATTGGGCTGGAAACTCCCATCGGGGCAACCGCTTATCAAGCCCTCTTCCCGGGCAGCCAAAACTGCTTCCAACGCCCACCAGGGAATATCCCGATAATCGCTGAAATTAGACTGTTCCTTCATTACAGCCACGGTCAGATTCTGCAGCCGGGCAATCATCGCTACGAACTCAGCCCTGCTCAAGGGCTGATCGGGCCGATAGCTGCCATTGCCGCAGCCTTTTACAATATTCCTGCTGGCCAGATCTTTAATATATTTTTCTGCCCAATGTCCGATGGTATCATTGAAGCTATTTACTGCGGGCTGAGTTGGGTAAACACTGATTATTATATCTTTGCCTTTCATCCCGCCGCTCTTAGTATCTAATGCTGCTGCCCGCAGCTCAGTTTCACCCTCCAGTAAACTATATAGTCGGCTGAATCGGCCTTCCGTAACATTGATGCGTTCAAAACTGCCATCTTTGCGGTACAGATATAAGCGGTCTGCTGTAGTGTAACCCTGAATAATCAAAGCCCCATTTAAGGCACGTGCTGTAATCTGTAAATCCGGAGCCTTCACATCGGAGCGCAGCCTTACCTCTACTCCAGCCAATACTGGAGCCCAGGGTGAGGGAGAAAGAAGGGTGGTAATGTCTGCCTTCTCGCCCGGCATTATATCCTCAGGACTTATACTGTAGCCCCCTTTGCTGAAGCGGGCGGAACTACCGTATGTATATAACGATCCATCGGTCATTTTCAGGGTTTTGCTGCCCGGATTAACCACGGCTATAGTCTTAACGGTTTCCTGTGCTATTTCGGCAAGGTCAACCCGCCATGCCACTTTTCCGGTAGGATCACTGATGACTCGCACCCAGCTTCCGGAGACAACGGAGGTGGATTCCAAGGGTATCCCCCACCCATATACCTCAGTCTGCTTATCAAAGACAAAGGTCTGAGAGCGGTTGTTTGAGTCGATCAAGTATAGGCTTTTTTGCCCTGAGAGCGGTTGTTTGAGTCTATTAAGTAAAGGCTTTTTTGCCGGGAACTGGCATAAACTACCCGCCCATAACTTACATTACTGCAGGCCTGAAGTTGGATAATGGTGCTGCTGTTTGGCATCAGCAGTGCTCTTATCCGATCCCCTACTTTTATATCTGCCGGCTGTGCTTCTTGCGTATTCCTATAAATAGGGGTTCCCGGAAAAATCTGATAGGTATGTCCTGTGTCTAATGTAATAGTCTCTTTTTCAACATTTATAGCTGTAACCTGTCCAATAGCCATAGGTCGCTCTAATATAAGAGACTGTACTACCTGAGTCTGCGGTGACACCTGCATGGTTACTTTGGTTCCAGGCAGCAGCTTCTCTAAATCATTTTGTTCTGCTGAACCATAAGGTATATCCATTGTTGAGCAGTCTATTATTTTATCCTGGTAGGAGATAGCCGCCCAGGAAGCTAGCTTATATGTATTTGGATCCCGCAGAAGTTTGACTTCTTTAGTTGCAGGGTTAACCTCGGCGATGAATCCGCTTATTTCCTGGTTGGCAGCTTCCAGTTTCCACAGAGTTTGCAAGGCCGGGTTTATGGAAGCTTTTAGCTCAGATCCGGATGGAATATCAGTAATACTAGCCACCGGCTGTCCGTTCACTAAAATGCTGCCGCTCGTGTAAGCAGCCCGGGGATCTATATAATAGCCTCCTTCTCTTACTCCGGCATTCATTTCCAGCAATAAATCTCCTTCTTCAGTGGGCAAGGCCTGGATTCCTCCGGTATGCCAGGTTAATCCGAAAATATAAGCAGCTGTGGAGGTCAGGTATATGTCGCTGCCCACTTGAATGTTAGCAGCTGAATTAATCAAAACACCATCCACTACCTGATGCAGCTTGATTGCTGCCAGGTTGACCTTCGTCCCATCCAACAGAAGGATATCATTTTTATCAATATTCGTTACTACCTGTTTTTTCAGAGCTTGACCATATACCAGAGCAAAATCCTGCCCGCTTGACGAGCCGATTTTACTGGCTCGGACTTTTATGGTATATTCACCCGTTTTGGGCAGCTGGATAGATACCTGTTCTACATTATTGTCGTTATCGACATGGCCCTGACCGGAGAAATCGTTGCCATAATAGGTGTTTCCTCTCTGGTCCTGTACGATAAGATCCAGGTTGTTAACAAGGGTTGCTCCAGCCCCGGGAGTACCTGGTGGATCTACCCAGGCCAGAGTTATTTTTACGGGCATGGAAGGGTCAGTGACCTTCAGTTTGTATTCCCTGGAGGCTCCCTCTTTAAGTCTGTTTTTCTCATCGGTTATCTTGAATGTACCCTCCTGTAATGCCAGGGAGGTACCGGCTGAGTCCAGGATCCCAAAACCTTTCTTGGTCATATCTCCCGATATTGATTGAGCTCCATTTATCAGCAATGCTTTGAGCAATGCTGATGAGGGGTCGGTTATATTTAACTGAGTGTTCAGCTGCTCTCTGAGCAGAGCAAGAGCCCCGCCAGTTACCGCTGCTGCCATACTGCTGCCTCCCATACGGGTATAAAGGGAATTGGCGGCAAAATTACCTTCCACCAGGCTGGAGCAGGCAGATATCAGGGCTGAACCCGGAGCCAGCAGATCGGGTTTTATCCGGCCATCTTTGGTTGGCCCCCGGCTGGAGGAATCAGCTGCCTGGTCTGCAAAACGGGCCTCAGGATCAAAGGCGGGGCGAGGAACTTCACTCGAACCTATCACCAGGGCATTTTTGCTGTTGGCTTCCGATGTCAAGGTTCCTTTACCGGGACCACTGTTGCCTGCTCCGAAAACCGGCAGGAAGTCCGGGTATCTATAAACAAAGCTGTCGATCTGGGCTGAACTGTCATCATATATATCACTGCCGCCGCCCCACCCATCTACATGAATTCTTACTCCTGCGGAATAAGCTGGACGGAAAAGATCATCGATTTCATCAGGAACCTTTAATATGCCGTTTTTATCCAGTAATGCTTGAAAATACAGACTGGCACCTGGAGCAATGCCCTGGTACTGACCCTGTGAAGCCTTGCCGCTGCCGGCTATAGTTGCAGCCATGAAGGTACCGTGTCCATTGGGATCATCAGCTGTGGTTCGATCGGTATATGATTTCAGCATAACTACCTTCGGCATGGTCCCGGGCTCACTTTGCAGATCAGGATGAATATCGACCATACTGCCCTTATCCAAACCACTGTCAGCTATACCAACAATCTGTCCCTTGCCGCTGAGACCACCTGGGGTGATCAGGTCATTGACCAGCAGCGGACTGGACCCAATGATATCAGCCGACCGATCATTTGCCAGAACAGGATATATAGAAAATTGAAATAATATGCATGTGCATAAAAGCAGGGACAGAAAATGCTGCCGCCTTCTCTTATTTATGTATCTCATGGATAGACTCCTCAATATGTAATAGGACTAGATAGACAACGAATAGACGCGGATCAACGCGGCAACCTTAATAGTGAGCACCGCGAACATCAGTGGTACCCGCAGGGTGACTTATATGACTTTCGCGGACTTGGACTCAAGGTTTAATTATTAGTTATTCGTTGTATCATGGCTTAATCTGGATTATTAATAATAGTAGTTTAGACGCTTTAACTTAAAGCCACCTGAATTTTTGCTTAAATTTGCATTAGTTTGCCACATTTAGACGCAGACCTAATTCAGCTTCGATTTGTCTTTAATTCTCTCCAGATTTGAGCTAATATTGTCCTTGTTTAATAGTATACCAAAATCTTCCGGTATGCGTGGGTCGGGATAGTTAATAATTTTATGAGCTATAAGGGTCTCGACTTCAGGATAAACATGGCTGGCATCATAATAGTTCTTCAGGTCACTGGTAATGGAATTAGGATAATTAAAATTATCTACCTCACCGAAGACCTCCACGCTGTCCTGCAGCCAGCGTTCATAATAGGGCATAAGCCCCTGCCCTACCATCAAATCCCATAGTGGACGACTGACAGGGGTAGTAAAGACGATAAACTTGGTATTGGGATTTTGTGATTTAAGTTTGCTTAGTATGCCTTTTACATCCCTATATTCATAATTAGCATAAATATTGTTTTTATAATTGGCTAAACTGGTATCAGTCTGAGCTTTGGTTTGAGCTTCGCTAACCCTGTTCAAGGTTTTTACATTCCTCCGGTCATAATCGAAGGTCTGAGGTATCCCCCGCCGTGATGCATCGTAATTCTTCCACGAGTAATCCAGTACATCCAACGATAACAGCGTTTTGTAACGATATGCGAATTCATTAGACTTTCCGATATAACAAGAAGGAGGACTGATTTCACTCATTAATTTCATATTTTTATTGGTGACGAAAAAATCCAGCCCTAATACAATATAGTCAAAATCATGACCGCTTTTTAATTTAGCATACTCAACATAATCATAGTAATCTTCCATTAGCATTATACTCAGTGCATAATTATAGGCCCGATAGCCCACCAGATCGTATTGACTCATATAGGTGGTCCGGCTGCTGCCTAATATCAGGGTGTTGAAGTCGTTGCTGCCAAAATGTATGCGGTTGGTCTTCAGCTGCCGCTCATCAAAAGCTATCTGAATGTTATTGTATTTATTAGCATGATTAAAATTCCAGAGCGGGTCTATATAGAAATTGAATCCACCTACCAGAAGCAGCGGCAGCATTACCACCATTAAAGTAGCAACAACCCATCTTTTGTAGCTCTTCATCTATAATAAAACTCCCATACCAGAGCTTGTTAAGTAATATCTGTATCAAGCCCATAACTTACTGGGTATTAATATTCGCCTTCATATAGCTCTCTATTCCATCGGCTATTGCCTGAGCAGCTAAGTCTCTAAACTGCTGCTGTTTTAATAGCTCCCCTTCGGTCGGGTTGCTGATAAATGCCATCTCTACCAGGGCCGAAGGCATAGTTGTCTGCCGCAGGACCGAAAGATTGTCAGATTTTACACCCCGGTTGTAGAGACCCAGTTTAGCGACCATTGATTGCTGCAACAAGCTGGCTAGCTCGAATCTGTCATCTTTTTGTATATATAAGGCCGGATTTGCCAGGGGAGCATAATAATAAGTCTCGGTACCGTTAGCACTTTGGCTTGTACTGGCATTGCAGTGTACAGATACAAACAAGGCTGCGTTGTACAGATTCGCCATACTTGATCTTAGATCCAGATCCACATAGGTATCATCCTGGCGAGTATAGACTACCTTTATTCCTCTTTGGGTTAGCAGTTCGCCTGCCTTAAGCACCACAGCCAGATTAGCATCTTTTTCGCTTATGTTGGCTCCGCTTGCTCCCGGATCTCGTCCGCCGTGTCCGGCATCAAGCACCACCATGGGAATGCGCGGCTCGATTTCACTCTGATCTACAAATAGTATATTTAAGGCACAACTATAATTGCTTAATCCAATTGCAAATTTGGCCGTTTTGGTGGTTGTGAGAGTCAATACCGTTTGAACAGTTGAACCCACCGTCCTTTTTTGGAAAGCAACGCTGTCTATGAGATTACTGTCAAAGTTATAACTGGTTTGGACTTTACCAGGCAGCATATTATTAAATACTACTTCTAACTTGGTTCCGCTCTGGCTGGTAGTGTATGTGATGGGGGCAATGGCATTAATAATGATATTTTCCCCGTTGCTGCTAAAGGTTTTCCTCTCTACTCCGGAGATAAAGTTAGGGATGGTAAGCACTTCTCTTTTACCGTAATTCTCGCTGGAACTCTGGTATTGTACCCCGGTAGGAATCTGTATTTCCACCACCGCATTGTCTCCCTGGTTAATACCCTGGACAGTTACAAGCTGCGCTCCCAGGTACTCTTTCAGCGTACTGGTTCCATCTATCTGCCGATCGGTAAATTCATAAATAACCTTGCCGGTGGTTCCATTGATATGCGTTTCCATTTGAACTGCTGATTCCATAATTATCTTTAGTCCGCCCGCATCACGTACTGAGGAGATTTTTACACCTTCCAATTGTACAGGAATTGCTGATGGGCTGTTCAGGATTACTGTAAAGTTGGCTGCATCCCATGTCGCCGTACCCCCTAGAGCTTCTCCTACAAAACGCAGGGGAGCCAGAGTTCTCTGCTGAACTACCTTGGCAGGCACATCCAACTTCCATACGGTTCCGTTGACCGTAGGAGTAGTGGAATTAAGAGGCAATACCACCTTAATATCGCCGCGAGTTGCAGTGGCTGTCTGAGTAGCCTGATTCCACTCAACAACCGCTCCCATAGCCTCAAAAATAGCCCGCAGGGGAACTAAAACCCGATTATTATCAATTTGAGGGGCAACTTCAAATGACATGGGCTGTCCATCGAGCATTATTTTTAGCGTTTGTGTGTTATACGCGATTGCAGCAGAGCCCGCTGCTGGCTGTGTAGTCGTAACTGGTGGGGCCGCTGCCATTACGGTAACAGCCGTCTGATCCTCGGGTGCTGCCATATCTGAGCGTATGTAAACCTCCTGACCACTGGCCGTTTTAACTTTATACCATTCGCCTTCTGTTCCCAATAGAGTTAGGTTGTCCCCTATATGAGCCTGGCCAACTATATTATAGCTGGTACCGGGACCGGAACGCAGATTAACCACTTCCTCGATCACTTTAACAATTATGTCCGACTGTTCAACGCTAAGCAAGGATGAGTGCAGCCAACCAACCAACGTACCGTACTTCACCTTATACCATTCGCCGCTCTTCTCCACTATATCAACCTTGGTGTTCTGATAAAGAGTTCCTGCTACCTGGTATTGAGTTCCCGGGCCAGACCGCACATTAACCACACTGCCGTTTACAGTTCCGGTGGCAGCACTTGCCTGGTTGTCCAACGGCACCAGAAAACAGGAAATATATATAGCAACCGTTATTAAGCAAAGAGGTAGAATATATCTTTTTATTTTTTCAAACATAAAACCATCCTTAAAAAATAAGTCTTTTAATTATAATTATCGGTAATTTCTTTCTCAATTACCTTTTTTCCTCTTTTCTTCCACAGGTAAATGCAGGTAAAGAGGCCATATACATACTATATACTAATTTAACGACAATGATCTTGCATTTTACTTAATATTTTTTTATAAAAATAACTCGGGGTCTGACCGAGTTATTTGACAATGGAATATGATGCGACTAAAATAAAGTTATACTTTATATTAGTCAGGAGCGGTGTGGATGTATATCAAAAGAACTACCGAAGAGATCATCCTGAATATTTCAAGTAGTTTTCCCGTTGTATTGCTCACCGGACCAAGACAAGTTGGAAAGACAACGATGCTGAAAAAACTTGGGGGAGATGAACGCAGCTATGTTAGCTTAGATGACCCGATGGTAAGAGAACTTGCGACCTCAGACCCCGCTTTATTTCTTCAAAGATATACACCACCTTTGCTCATTGATGAAATACAATATGCACCACAGCTATTGCCACACATTAAAATGATCGTTGATGCCGAACGAAAAAATGGTCAATTTTGGTTAACGGGTTCTCAAATGTTTCATTTAATGAAGGGGGTAAGTGAATCCCTGGCAGGTAGGGTTGGAATCGTAAATTTACTGGGCCTCTCACATGCTGAAATTATGGGAAAAAGTCATCAGCGTGAGTTTATCCCCCATACTGATGTGATCAAAAATAAAATTAAAAAAGCAAATCATATTGATTTAAGAACGGTTTATGGGGAGATCTATAAAGGTGGAATGCCTGCTGTTATAGTCGATAATAACATGAATACGGATATCTTTTTCTCTTCTTATGTCCAGACCTATTTGCAGCGAGATATCAAGGATTTAACGCAGGTAGGAGATGAACTGGCCTTCTTTCGTTTCTTGTGTGCGGTAGCAGCCAGGACTGCCCAGGAGGTGAATTACGCAGCATTAGCCAGTGATACGGGGATAAGTGAGCCAACGGCTAAGCAATGGCTTTCCATATTGGTATCCTCAGGTATTGTTTACTTGCTTGAGCCTTATTTCAATAACACCTTAAAAAGGCTTTTAAAAAGACCCAAAATGTATTTTCTCGACACAGGCTTATGCGCATATTTAACAAAATGGACGAGTGCCGAAACGTTAGAAGCAGGAGCAATGTCGGGCGCCTTTTTTGAGACCTGGGTTGTGACCGAAATAATCAAAAGCTACTACTTCCAAGGCAAGAGGCCACCCCTTTGCTATTATCGCGATAAGGACCAAAGGGAGATCGATTTATTGATTATTGAGGACCATAAAGTATATCCTATAGAGATTAAAAAAAGTGCCAATCCCGGCAGAGATTCCATTAAACATTTTGCTGTCCTGGAAAAGACCCAATTGGAAATTGCTGGTGGGGGGGTCATTTGTATGTGCAATGACTTAACACCCATAGACGCGCATTACTGGTTTATTCCTGTTAAACTTTTATAAGGATTAACGCGAATAACGTGGGGGCAATAACTCGGGGTCAGACCCCGAGTTATTGAATGACAAAAAACACCTTCCGCTGCGCTCGTAACAGAAGGTGTTAATAATCTGATAATTTAGAAAGTTAGAAAGTTAGGTGCCTGGCACCTTATATCTTAACTCCGTGGCCGGCACTGGGAAGGTTGGATCTTTCTTTATTAGTTTTGTCTATTTCTGATTGAGACGGAGTTTTTGTTTTGGCTTTTGTCCCGGAAGATGTAGTAGTTCTGGCTGAAGCCGGGGGATCTACTAACACTGCCACTGTCTGACCGGTCATCATCTTATCCAATAGACTTTTCGCCTGCTGGCTGTCTGCTATCCAGTAGCTCTGGGTTAAGACTCCCTGAGCATTACGCTGGTCATAAAAATATCCAGGCAGCGTCTGGGCAACAATTGATTCAGAACTGAAACCCGGGGCCCATGATGCTATTTTAAGCATATCAGACAGGCGCAGGTTGGTATCAACATATGTGTCAGCCTGTCTTATCAGCTGGGGAAGCTTGGCAATAGTTGCAGGCTTCAAGAGCTCTTTCCCCAGAGCTTTAATAAATTCCTGCTGATGAGTGGTTCTATCTATATCGCCATTAACGTAACCCCGGAAGCGGACGAAGGCCAGAGCATCTGCGCCGTCCAATTTCTGTACGCCAGGTTTAAGATCAATATCTTCTGAGGGCTTGTACATGCGCTGGTCAACATTTATAGTAACTCCGCCCAGAACGTCTATTATTTTTTTGAAGCCCTGAAAGTCCATTTCCACATAATAGTCAATGTTCTCACCCATCAGGCCTTCTACTGTTTCGACAGCTAGTTCAGGGCCGCCTACAATATTGGCACTGTTGATCTTGTCCATGCCGCTGCCTGCGGTTCCGTTAATCTTGGTATCGCGCGGAATAGAAACTACGGCGACCCGATTCAGCTCGGGATCAATAGAAGCCAGTATCATGGTATCTGAGCGCGATTTAGTATCGCCGGGACGCGCATCTACTCCCAGGAACAGTATATTGGTTCTCTCTTTATCTTCTACCCCCGCCTGATCTGTAGTTTTTTCTGTGCTCGGGAAAAAGAAGTTACCTAACCCGGCTCCGGTAGCAAAGAATACTCCAAAAACCAAAGTAATGAGTAATGTAATACGAAAAAATGATTTCAGTTTAGACATAATAAACCTCCAGGATGATTTTAGGTACGATAGACGCGGACTACGCGGATATTTTAAATTGCATATAGGTTATATCTATTGGTAATGCCCACGGGAAATCCCCAATGGTAAAGGCTTTTATGTTTGACCCCAAGAATAAAGATACACCAACTAATCCAATACCATAAAATAAGGTCCGCGGGAGTCATATTAGTCCGCGTTGTCCGCGTCTATTAATTCCCCGCTAATCTTTAAGAGTGCTGGGTCAGGGTGGATTTTCCGGATTCAACTGACTCTTTGGTCTTCTCGCCGGTGCGCATCCCTATTTTCTCAGCTCCCAGGACGATTAATATAAGCAGCATTGACAAGACCAGGGTGGCTTTGGGTTTGTTTACGAAGTTTAGAACAATAGCCATCATGCCAAAAAAGCCGCTGATCCCATAGATAATCAATACACTGCCCCGGTGCCCGCATCCTATAGCCATCAAACGATGATGCAGATGGGACTTGTCCGGCATAAATATCGGGGCTTTATTATAGATCCGCCTGATTATGGCGAAAAAGGTATCAAAAATAGGTATACCGAGTATTACAATAGGAACGAACAGGGATATAACTGCCGTGCTCTTGGTCAGGCCCATTACTGCAAGGCATCCCAGTATGAAACCCAGGAAATTGGAACCTCCATCGCCCATAAATGTGCGGGCCGGGTGGAAGTTATAAGGCAGAAAACCAAGAATGGCCGCCACCAGAGTAAACGCTATAATATATACAGACTGCTGACCCTGTTCGAAGGCAACAAATCCAATAGTAGCTGCGGCTATACAGGAAACACCGGCAGCCAAACCATCCAATCCATCGATTAAATTAATGGCATTGCTGATTCCTACGATCCAGAGAAATGTGAGCGGTATGCTCAGATACCCCAGATTTAGCTCGCCGTCGAAAGGGTTAGTAACAAAACTTACCACCACTCCGCAGTATATGGCAATGGCAGCCGCTATACTCTGACCAATCAGCTTCACCCAGGGAGGCAGCTGGTAAATATCATCCAGCATCCCCACCAGGAATATAACACATCCACCAATCATAATACCCATAATCGGCAGGGAAACTTGCACTGCAAATCCTATTACCACGATAAATGACGAAAAAATAGCCAGACCTCCCAGCCTGGGCATAGTTTTATTGTGAACTTTGCGCTGTTCCGGCAGATCTACAGCCCCCAGACGATGCGCCAGTTTAATTACATAAGGCATTGAAAAATACGCTATACCGCATGTTGCCAATAGTATGAAAACCAGTCTAAATGTGGGCATAATAAAATAAAACCTCCTCGGAGAATCTAGGCTTATTCTAACACCACGTCAAAAAGTTGTCCATATACCAAATATTACGTCAATATATGAAGGTTTCTGTCATTAAAGCCCTGGATCAATAACTCGGGGTCAGACCCCGAGTTATTAGTACCGTAGTTATTTTATCCCAGCTTATTTATCATAGGCTTCTATTAACAGGAATGTTATAATCAATGGGGTAAACATCGAATACGCGGCAACATTAGTGGTGAGCGTTTGCGAACATCAGGCGTACCCGCAGGGTGATGGCTCGGACTAATATGACTTTCGCGGACTTTTAAAAAGCCAAGGAAGGTAAGCTCACGTTTTTTGCCTGTACGAAAATAGTGAAAGGACTGGATCATGAAGATTGCCCTCTCAGGTTATTATGGCTTTGATAATGCGGGTGATGAGGCTCTGCTGTCAGCCATAACCTCTTCTATAAAAAGGCTCCAGCCATCTGCAGAATTTGTGGTTTTTTCCGGTTGTCCGGAGAGGACTTCTGCTCTGCATGGTATCAGGGCTGTATATCATAA
>Ga0209639_1002554_pt1 | contig 13924 bp, 14 predicted proteins | sample EPASupsiteHSE605_FD_187268 | JGI IMG/M metagenome (GOLD analysis project Ga0209639, IMG submission 187268) | Bioremediated contaminated groundwater from EPA Superfund site, New Mexico - Sample HSE6-05 (SPAdes) (version 2) | ecosystem: Environmental > Aquatic > Deep subsurface > Groundwater >...
GTATGGGGCTTAATTTTGTAGATTGAAATATAATAATTTATTATCAGATATTTAATAAGCGAAAACACCGACTTTTTAATTTAGTCGGTCAACAATGTTTGTTTTTATAATGATCTCTTGTTAAACTGTCTTTAAGGACAATATCAATACCACCGTCATATGGTGCTACAATAACATTCTTATCAAAGGATACGAAAAATGCACGAGTATTATCGTTTGCAATTTCTTTTAATAATTTGTCGTGTTGATTCGGAGACCAAGCAGTCTCAGCAAATGCAGGCCTATATACCTCTCCTTTGTCATAGCTGTCAGGATTTAATTTACAAAGGTCAATATTGTCAAGCCTTAAAAAGCTATAATTTTTAAAAACTTCTTCTTCGTCAATGACATGAGTTGTTCGTTCATTCCAATTATATTCTCCTGTTACAAGAATTACTTTTGAATCGACTCCAAATAAATCTGTAATAATTTCATTTTGTCTTAGTAGTAGAATACTCCAATCTTCGTCATTATCGGCATAGCGCTTAGAGTCTGGCAGACTGTGAATCCGAAACCATCTATCTATATAATCATGTTTGAATAAATGCGAAATTGGAACTGTGTCAGGATAATTTAAAATCCAGAGTTTATTAAATTCATTTGGTGTCATCAGCATCTTTTTACACCATTTGGTGGTTGTTTCATACTTGATTATTACCCGGTAAATGGTTGATATTATCCGGGTTTCTAAGTGTTCCTTATTTTAGGGTAATAAATATAATCCATTTTTCGATATTCAAATTAACCAATGGAAGAATGAGTTTGTGGCTTGGAATAATTGCCGGATACTGCGTATCGCTTGTGTTTCTAATTTATTGGCAGATGTTCTTTTTTATCAAGCCGATTCAATGCCAAGTTGTTTATAGTCTCAAAATATCAGATTCTATAAACAATTCTCAACGTGTCATTAATTCTATCGGTCAATATTTCAACAAGTTCGTTGTCCATAAATTCATAATCATCAGCAATATTTAAAACTTCAATTGCCGGCAATTCTAAGTGTCTATAAAGTCCCCAAATCCTTGCCCGGTGTCCAATTTCCATGACGAAAACTAAGTCCGCCCAATTCAAGTCATTTTCGGAAATCTTTCTATCACTCTTCGAGCTGAGTCCAACTGAGCGAATTTTGAACCGATTGTCATTTTTAAAAATGTATTCCGCTGTCCGGCTTCGCTTTTTATTTCGGCCGCAAACTACAAGTATGTTGGGTCTTTCTATCATTGTTGCTGGCTGTCCTGAAATTCTGACTAGCATTTAAGAAAATTGCACCTTCCCGATAAATTGGGAATTAAACTGTCTCCCCAATTAAGTATTGCTTATTTTATTACGTTTAATTTCTTTAATATTTTCTTTGTTAACTCAATTCGGAAATTATTTTCCAAATCATTGAAATCACTCACAATGATACTCATTGCAAATATCTTTGTACCTGATTCTGTTTCAATAAAGCCAACATACCAACCAATAACCTTATTATCCCAACAATCACCGCTGCCAGTTTTACCATATAATGTATAATCAGAGGTTATCTCGTAAAGCATTATACTCTTTACTGCATCTATGTTTTTATCTGCAAAACCATTTAGCTGATGCAAATAAAGCTTTTTTAAGAATTCGATCTGCTCATTTATTGAAATCTGAATAGATCCACATAACCAATATGTATCTAATCCACTCGATATATCATTATTCCCATAATCCAATTTATGAACCATTTTGTTCATTCGTTCTTGTCCAACCCGCCTGGCTAACTCCTGAAAATACCAGACACATGAATATTTCAAAGCTCTTTTTAAAGATAAGTCCTCATACCAATGTTTGAATGGGTCGTTTGCCAATTTAAATGAATCTTTTGGATGTAAAAGACTGTCATATTTGATAACAAAACCAGTATCTGCGATAACACCGGTCTCTAAGCCTATCAATGAATTAGGAATTTTAAAGGTAGAGCATGGCGAAAATCTCTTTTGACAATACTCTGGATTATATTTTATACAATTTCCGGTTTTTATATCATAAATGCTAAATCCACCAACAAAATCACCAAAATAAGATTTGAGGTCAATGGTATCAATCTTTTGACCAAGACAATCAAGGGTCAACAAAATCAAACTAAATAATACTATTTTTTTCATTCGGAGCACTTTTAAAGTGGCATCATTATGTTTACATAGTCACTTTAGGTAACTATTTCGTACTTAGTTAAGTTACTTATATTGTTTTTGTCTATCCGGTAAATAATTAATCTTATCTGGATTTTGGCAGGTTTTCAGGGTTTACTTATTTTAGAATAACAAATATAATCCATTTTTCGATATTCCAATAAACCAATGGAATGAGTTTGTGAAAGATTCGTTTAATCTGGAATACATAAAAATCTCAAATCCCGATACTGTTCAGGGAGTATCAGGATTTTGAGGAAGGGCTGTATGATAGTGGTAATATGCGCAAATTCATCTCCAATGTCATAGCCCCAAGTAATATTCCACTCTTTTAAAATTCGGTCGTTGTCAAGATAGACGGTTTTTCTCTGGTGTTTTCACTTTCCAAAATGTCAATTATGTTTTTTTCTATGTTTAAGGAAATTTAATATCTCCTTGTTCGTTTACAATCTCCCATTCTGCTTTATTAATGATCAAAGTGTCCACCGGTGTTTGTGAGATCCAAAAACCTAAAAATGGCTTTATTTCAACAACTCTTTGTCCGCCGTAACCAAATGCTCCAATGTCGTAAAGTTGTTCTTTTATTTCTCTATTCTCTGTTTTGTGTTTGTAAATTGTCGTTATAGTTCTCCAAACACCGAAATCGAATAAAAAAATCATAAAAAGTTGCGCTACAAAACATAAAATTGAAATCAAAACGGTTAAGGTTCCCCAAGTCCAATTTTTTGTTTTTGAGTTATCCTTTTTTATTGTTCCAAATAGTGTGAAAAGAACGGAAAAAGGAAGCCCCCGTATTATTATGTCATAGAACTTGTGTTGAGTTTTGTAGTTAGCAAATTCATAAGGCAATATTTGTCCAATAGTCAGACTGAAAATTGTCAAACCAATAAATGTTAATGCAGTCCAAAATATTATTCTCTTAATCGTTCTTGTCACTATCAGTTGTTGTCTTTTAAAATGGACTATAACATTTTGCATAGTCACTATTTGGTGGTTGTTTCATACTTGATTATTACCTGGTAAATAGTTGGTATTATCTGGGTTTCTAAGTGTTTCTTATTTTAGAGTAACAAATATAATCCATTTTTCGATATTCAAATAAACCAATGGAATGAGTTTATAAAAGGTTCGTTTAATCTGGAATACATAAAAATCTCAAATCCCGATACTTTTAGGGAGTATCGGGATTTTGAGAGGATTTTGGGGAATTGTTCTCTGTGCTGTGCATTAGTTTTATTTAATCCATATAGGTTTTTTTCCTTTTCCAATCCAACCCCACTCATTGAGTGTTTCAATAAATAAAGCTCTATCATATTTATCATATGAGTTAGGATTTAATGCTGTCATTAGATATTCATTTGCAAGGTCAGCCATTAAAACCGCTTCTTCATCAGATTTTCTAGTAGAAATAATAACGCCTTTATCAAATCCAAACTCGGGTAATAATCCCGTTACTTCATATTCAACATCATTAAGTCCTTTAAATATGTAAGGATGAATAAATTCTATTCCTAAGTCTTTAGATGCATCAATCCAGGCTCTTTCTGGTCTATTAATTAGATCTGTAATTTTTGCAATAATTACATTTTCATCCTCTGTTGTGTTAGATTCGATATATTCTGTGTGATCAAAAATTCCATCTTCATTAAAGCTGTATATTTCTATGTTAGAGAATGTTTCTACTTTGACCAATATATTTCCACTCCAATCTTGATATTCAAGTTGAAATGGAAATTTCTCTTTATTTAGAATTTTTAAAAATTCGAACAGTTTCATTTTCTTTAAAATTAAGCACAACATTTGTATAATCTCCACTATGTGGTTATTTCATACTTGGTTTAGGTTACTAATATTGTTTTTGCAAATTCAGTAAATAGTTGATATTATCTGGGTTTCTAAGTGTTCCTTATTTTAGGGTAACAAATATAATCCATTTTTCAATATTCAAATTAACCAATGGAATGAGTTTACGGTGGATGATTACACACAGAACTTTGTTTATGGACGATGATGTTGGTTGTAGAGCTTTATTTGTCAATTATCTACTTAATAATTTTTTGGTATGTCTTAATAATTCTAATCCACCAAATTGTCCGTGACCTGGAATTACAATTTTAGCTGTCGGAAATTTGTTGATTACTTTATCAATGGTTTTGGGCCATTCGTTTAAATCTCCATCTGCGGTATTCCCTAATCCTTTTGAATTTATTTTTTTAGACATACAGCCTGCAAATAATATTCGCTCATCGGGTATCCATACAACAATATTATCTAATGAATGGCCAGCTCCCAAATAGTAACATTTAATAACTTTGTCGTTAAGTGTTAAGGTCAGAGTATCTTTAAATCCATGAGAAGGCAATGGTAATCCCTTAACCTTCGCAATATCAATCGTCATTTGATTCGCATACGAATCGATCCCTATGCTTTGCAAATAGCTTAATCCACCCATGCAGTCATTATGCCAATGATTTGGGATAAATCCGACAATCTTTAATCTCATCGAGTCAGTTATCCATTTGACTAAATTCTTTGTTATTGAATCTGTAATGGGGGTATCAAATAAAAATGCAACGCTATCATTTACATATATCAATCCGTTTGAAGAAAATCGTCCAAATTCTGGTAAACTTGTATAAGAAACATGTAGATATGCATTTTCCGATATTTTTATCAATTCTAAATCTTTTGAAACCCGAATCGTTTTGTAATCATTTTGAGAGAATCCATTGTTGTAAATTAATCCCATCAGCAGAAATGCTATTATATATCTCATAATTTTACAGTTGTGCATGTTTGAATATTCTGACTAATGTATAAATATATTATTATTAATCAATTTGTTATAAAATCAAGATCTTTTGTGTTGAGTTCAAATTTAGTGATTTTTTTCGAATAGGCTTTGCTATCCCAGATTTTTTGATATGGGAAATTTCTTGAATCACGTATAAACGGAGCGCATCTGCTTTAAAAAATTTCACTATCCTAATTAATCGGGACGATATAGAATAAAAGGCTCTTCCCCGCTTCCGATAAAGAGTCTACCCGATTATGTACAATCCTAAATATGTTTTTTATTTAATCAGGGGCAAAATTTTTCCAGTCTGAAAGGGAATTATCTATCCATCCATTCTTTAAATTCTGCCACACGTTCCCGACTTACCAGTATTTCATCATTTTCTTCCCAATTAGTAATCATAATCTTTAATCTACTCGATGAATACGCAATAACATCCTGAATTGCTGAAAAATTAATGATAAAATTTCTGTTTACCCTGAAAAATATTTTTGAATCAATGATATCCTCTACCTTATCGAGAGAGTAATCAATTGCATAGTTTTTCCCTTTGTCAACATTTATAAAATTACACCGTTCTTTAATAAAGAAACAATTGATTCTTGATATCTCAATTGACCTATAGTGTTCGCCAATTTTGATTAGAAATCGTTCTTTCTTTTTGGGGAGTAATTGATTTATAAATGACTCTATTTTTGCATAATCCACTTTTTGACGATGAACCGTCTTAAATTTCTCAATTGCATTTTTTAGTTCTTCCAAAACAACAGGCTTTAATAAATAATCAACACTATTGACTTTGAAAGCTTTTAATGAATAATCATCATAAGCAGTTGTAAAAATAACGGGTGTTTTTATAGCACAATTTTCGAAAATTTCAAAGCAGATTCCATCTTCGAGTTGGATATCCATAAATATCAATTCCGGATGTAAATTGTTAAGGAACCAGTTTGTTGCCTGTTCAACTGATTTTATAATCTCTACAATCTCTATACTTGAATCAATTTCCTCAATTAAACGAATGAGTTTTTGAGAAGCAAGTTGCTCATCTTCGATTATCAGTACTTTCATTTCGTTATATGAATTATTGGGAGCTTAACAACAAATCGATTTGCTTCTTCATTAACAATCAATTCCCTTCCCATAATTAAACTTACTCTTTCCTTTAGGTTTGACAACCCTATTTGGGTCGAGTTTTCTATTATTTTCTTTTTTTGCATAGTATTTGAAACTATAATATAATCTTCATTGTTAAAGATTTTTACCACCAATGGCTTCTCTTGTGACATTGAATTATGCTTTAAAGCATTCTCAACTAATAATTGCAATGATACGGGTATAATTTTATATTCGTCCTCCCTTTGAACATTAATTTCCATGTATATTTTATCATTATTCCTTGCTTTTTGTAAGTCAAAATATTGCTGAATAAATTTGAGCTCATCCGTCAAAGAAATCAAGTCAGTTTCTTCATTCTCTAAAATATACCTGTAAATGCCAGATAATTTTTGTATATATAGATCAGCCTTTTTAGCATCACCATATACCAATTCAGAAAGTGTATTCAGGCTGTTAAAAAGAAAATGAGGATTAACCTGTGATTTAAGGTTTCTATATTTATATTTAAGATTTTGTTCCCGCAATTTTTGTTCCCGTTCAATTGCTTTACGCCAAATAGTATAAAAAAAGAAAACAGAGCCTATTACTATCCAGACTGAAAACTGTTTTAATGCGCCGGTAAGCTCTATGTTAAACAAATGGTCAAAAAAATCTGTTGTGTCATATCCTTTTATCAAGTACAGAAAATAAACGCCAATACTAACAAGAGAAAGAGAAACTGTTAAAGCAAATAAAACAAAAATAATAAAAACTGAGATAATATTCTTTTCTAATTGTATTGTCGTTCTTTTTGAAAATTTTCTAAATGTGCTATATGCGATACTGCCCGTTATCAATATGTTTAGCATAATTATAGTACCATACATGATTGTTTCTGCTTTGAATGGATTCCCTGTTTGAACCCATTTAAAAATCACTGAGAATACTATACTGAAAATAATTACAGAGATAAACACAATTGTTTTTCTATTTCGTTTCATTTCTGTCAAATTTAGCTGTTATTCAACTTTATTAAAAATAATTTCCCTTTGCAAATCAATCAATTGCTCTTCAGGGAACAACGAACTCTTTAGCTTCATTATAACATCTTCGACCATTGTCGCATACTCAACCTGCTTATCTGATAATGATATCCAAATCTCTCCATAATACAATGAACGACCTTTTACGGACATCTGATTATTTTCAATTTTAAGAGGGTTGTATAAAGATTCAAACTTGACAATCGCACAAACTTCGTTATTGTATTTTGCAATGGCTGACCAAATCAATTTTTGATATCGACTTGTAAAAGTTACCCAATCTTTGAATTTCACCTCGTAGTTATTCAAAAATATTGGAATGAACGGTTTGTTGTATACCAGACTATCAAATATATACCAAGCTAATCCTTGCATTTGAATTGCATCGGAAACAAGCCATTTTGCCAAATCCCTTTGTCCACGCGGAATGGTTTTATAAAATTCTTCTTTCAGAAAATTCGTTTCATTTATCTTATAGGAGAAACCATTAAATGATAGCAAATTTGTTCCATCATAATCTATTTGCTGAAAATCGTTTATTTGCGCTAAACTAACATCTTCCCAACTCGCAGAATCATTTTCTAACCCAACGATATAGGTTGCTTTGACTGCATTACAATTGATTTTATTACCATTAATTGCATCTAAATTTTGCCATTTAAGTGAAACTTTATATTTCTGAATTCCGGATTTACTGGTTTCGATTTCAGATGGCTTGAGTAAAAAATATCTATCAATATTGTTTTTTTGAGCAAGTAGACAATTGGTAACTAGTATTAATGTAATGAATAAATAAATTGAAGTTCTCATCCTCATAATTTTTAAGTTAATAATCATCGAAATAAGTGGATGAGATTATCATAATAAAATTATTGTTGCAGAGTTGCTAATTTTTATTGTACAGTTGTCAATATTAGAGTCCAAGTCGTTCGAGGTGATATTTTTTTATCAACAGAGAAACTATCAACGGAGAAATCACAAGATTATCCCCAATAATTAGGCTGTTGCCTAATGGCAGCTATTTCGTAATTGATTTTAGGTAGATTATATTGATTTTATCAGAGTTTTGGCGAAGATTCCGAATGATTTTTTGTTCATGATTTTTTGAAATTGTTTTAAGAATAACAAATATAATCATTCTTTTTAAAATTTTCATATTACTAACAGTCTTTTTATACAACAGTTAAATCTTCACATGTTAGATTAAACTTCCTCCCCATTATATGACAGATCAATGCATATCAGTCGATTAACTGAATAATACTAGTACAAATTATATCGTTTTCCGAACTGGAAGTTTACGTAGAAGGTTAAAAAATAGCGTGGATACGTATTAAAAGCCATCATTGGGATCTCGGAAGCATATACATCAAAGGTTGTTCCGATTTCAACGGCACGGGTCTTTTCGGCATATTCGCCAAACTCAAACATCATTCCCAATTTAACATAGGCTCCCGGGTAGGGTTTCAGTTTTTCAAACCCCTTCAGGATGGGTCCGCCACCATAAATATAATCCTGTGTATGTACATTAGGGTCATAGCGTTCCAAACTCAACGTATAATCCATATTACTGGCATCCGGAATAATGTAATAGATGTATTTGGGGCGAGCCAGAGCGCAGGAAAACCCGCCAGAGAGTACATAGCTCAACTGTATGCCTCCCCAATAGGGTTTGTCATTCAAAATCTTGTAAAAACCAGTTCCGAATCGCGCTACATAAATACTGTTAAGCTGTCCGAAAATATAACTGCTGGCATTTCCAAAATAGGGATTTTCGGTACGTGTTTCTTTGGGGTGGTTCATCTTCACCAGTTCTATTTCGAGAATACGTTTTTTAAATCCGGTTTTGAAAAAAGATTTTCGCCACCCACCTCCCCAGCCCTGTGAGTGTAGTCCTATATAATAGCTCCTTTCGCGCATATAAATAATACCTTTATCAGCATCTGTTTGCTCTGTTTGAGCCGAAACAAATACTGGCAAAAGCATTGCGAACAACAAAATCGCCCTGAAAATTATTCTCTTGGGCATATTCGAAAGGATTTGATTTCTGATTAAACAACAAAAGCCGAAAATCGTTTAGTAACGATATGTTTCATGCTTGTCGCGGTGTATGGAACTGTACGCAGGGCATTTTTCATGTGATTTACAAGCGCTTAAGCCTAGGCCAGCCAATACAAGTACCACGATTACAATTGCAAGTTTCTTCATAATTCAATATTAGTTTCAGATCACAAAAATAACGAAAAAGCAACGTATCAAGTATATGTGGCCCTAATTATTCTGATGCTTGTTCAAAAAAATCTATATTTGTAGCATCAATGATGTAATCATAAAGAATCTTTATTCTGTTAATCCTTAATGAGAAACACGCTTTGGCTCTGCTTAGTGTCTTTGTCTGGTTGAACCCCGATAATATAGGAGTGCTTTTTTCATAAGAGGATGATATTAATGAAAAAACAAAAATTTATGGCGGAAGTAAACCCTCAGATAGAAGAAAGCTGGAAAGAAATGTTGGTTGATGAATTCAGGTCAGAGTATTTCGCACAACTCAAAACCTTCCTGATTGAAGAAAAAAAAGAGCATCAGGTATTTCCTCCAGGTTCGCTGATTTTTAATGCCTTCAATAAAACACCTTTTCATAAGGTAAAGGTAGTGATATTGGGACAGGATCCTTATCATGACGTGGGTCAGGCTCATGGATTATGTTTTTCAGTCCCGAAAGGAATTGCGAAACCACCTTCACTTGTTAATATCTTTAAAGAGATCCATCAGGATATGAATCTCCCGATGCCGAATCACGGAAATCTTGAAAAATGGGCAGAGCAAGGGGTCTTATTACTTAATGCAACCTTAACGGTGCGCGCTCATCAAGCAGGCTCTCATCAGAAAAAAGGATGGGAACAGTTTACAGATAATGTAATCCGTAAGCTTTCCGATCAACGTAATGGGCTCGTTTTCCTGCTTTGGGGTAATTATGCTCAGGCAAAAGAAGCCTTGATTGACACTTCTCGCCATTATATTCTGAAAAGTGTTCACCCCTCTCCGCTTTCCGCATCCCGGGGATTTTTCGGATGTCATCACTTTTCGAAAACCAACCTTTATTTGACTGAACAAGGTCTTGCACCTATTGATTGGTCGCTCTAAATCAGGTATTTTATGGCACGAGAATCTATACACGATAAGCTTATTACTCTTCAGAAAAACTTTGAAGGAGATATTTATATCGATGATACCACCCGTTTACTTTATGCTACCGATGCATCAGCATATCGTGAAATGCCTTTAGCCGTCACCCGTCCGAAAACAAAGGAAGATATCCGTAAGCTTATCTTTTTTGCCCGAGAAAACTGTACAGCCCTCATTCCGCGAGCTGCTGGAACATCATTAGCCGGGCAGGTCGTGGGAAACGGTATTGTAGTAGATATTTCCAAATATTTTACCCGCATTTTGGAAATTAATACTCAGGAGAAATGGGTGCGTGTACAGCCTGGTGTTATTCTTGATGAACTAAACAAAGAATTACAGCAATATGGACTCTTTTTTGGTCCGGAAACATCCACATCCAACCGTTGCATGATTGGAGGGATGGTAGGAAATAATTCCTGTGGAGCACACTCTTTAGTTTATGGAAGTACCCGGGAACATACGCTTGAAATACAAGCGATTCTGAGCGATGGCAGCGAAGCTTTTTTTGAGCCGCTTTCACGTGATATGTTTAACTCAAAATGTGAAGGAAATACGTTAGAAGCAGAACTTTACCGCAACATACGCCAAATACTGAATGATGCTGATAACCGCCGGAGTATTCTCGATGAATATCCCGATAAAAGTCTGGAACGTCGTAATACTGGTTACGCAATCGATTTATTGATAGATATGCAACCTTTCACTAACGAAGGTAAGTTATTTAATTTCTGCACTTTACTGGCAGGATCTGAAGGAACACTTTCGTTTACTACTGAAATAAAACTCAATTTGGTTCCACTTCCACCCAAAGAAATAGCACTGGTATGTGTGCATTGCAATTCAGTGATGGATGCTCTTAACGCAAATATCATTGCATTGAAATACAAGCCTGTGGCAATAGAGTTGATGGATAAAATCATTATGGATTGTACCAAAGACAATATTTCACAACGTAAGAACCGCTTTTTTATTCACGGAGATCCGGGAGCTTTGCTGATTGTTGAATTTGCAGGTGAGAATCGTGAAACTATTATGTATCAGGCACGTGAAATGGAGGCTGAAATTCGTGCTGTTGGTCTGGGTTACGAATTTCCGGTAGCCTTTGGTGACGATACTAAGAAAGTTTGGGGAGTTCGCAAAGCCGGACTTGGATTACTCTCTAATATTCCTGGCGATGCAAAACCTGTTCCGGTAATCGAAGATACAGCCGTAAATCCGAAACTCCTCCCAGACTACATCACTGAATTTCAAGCAATGCTGGATCGTTACAGTCTCAATTGTGTCTATTATGCTCACGTTGCCACTGGTGAACTTCACCTACGACCGGTTTTGAATTTAAAGAAAGCCGAAGATATTGAACTTTTCCGTATTGTGGCTCTTGAAACAGCCAAATTGGTTAAGAAATATAAAGGATCACTTAGTGGTGAACACGGAGATGGTCGTTTACGTGGTGAATTCATCTCTCTGATGCTTGGAGAACGAAACTATGAGCTCTTTCGCAAAATTAAGTATACCTGGGATCCATTGAATATCTTCAATCCCAATAAGATAGTGGATACTCCTCCTATGAATTCATTTTTGCGTTATAAGGCCGGACAGAAGCCCCGTGAAATAGAAACGATATTTGATTTTTCAAAAGACCAAGGTATATTACGTGCTGCTGAAAAATGCAATGGCTCAGCCGATTGTCGTAAAACAGAAATAATCGGGGGCACTATGTGTCCGAGTTATATGGCTACCCGCGATGAACGTTCTACTACCCGCGCCCGTGCAAACATTCTGCGCGAATATCTTACCAATTCAGCAAAAAAAAATCCTTTTGATCATAAAGAAATTTACGAGGTTCTTGATTTATGCCTTTCTTGCAAAGCTTGCAAATCAGAATGTCCGTCCAGCGTGGATGTTGCAAAAATGAAAGCTGAGTTTCTGCAACATTATTATGATTCAAACGGAATTCCTTTGCGTACCCGTGCCATCGCCTATATTTCAAGCATCAATGCCTTAGGTTCTATAGCTCCTGAAATTACAAACTTTTTTATGGCAAATAGCTTTACCTCAGGAATTGCAAAGAAAATACTGAAATTTGCGCCTCAGCGTTCCATTCCGTTGTTATCAAAACAAACATTACGTCAATCATTTGAAAAACAATATACTAAACCTAATGAATCTAAAGGAAAAGTTTATTTATTTGCGGATGAATTTACCAATTACAATGAGTCGGAAATTGGTATCAAAGCCATACGTTTGCTTACCCGTTTAGGATATGAAGTCAGCATTCCTGATCATACTGTGAGTGGACGTACTTTCCTTTCGAAAGGTTTATTGCGCACTGCCCGTAAAATAGCCAACAAGAATGTAGAATTACTTAAAAATATTGTTAGTCCGGAAACCCCTTTGATCGGAATAGAGCCTTCTGCAATTCTTACTTTTCGTGATGAATACCCGGAACTTGTCTCTCCTCATTTGCGCAAAGCTGCTACCAATTTAGCTCCTAATACCCTTATGTTCGACGAATTTATCGTTCGTGAAACAGAAAAAGGAAATATTAATGCGGATTTATTTACCAAAGAAAGTCGTAAACTGAAACTTCATGGACATTGCCAGCAAAAATCTATTGCTTCTACCCTCTCAACAAAAAAGATGCTCACTTTACCTAAAAATTATATAATTGACGAAATCCCGTCCGGTTGCTGCGGGATGGCGGGTTCGTTTGGTTACGAACAAGAGCATTATGAAATTTCGATGAAGGTAGGCGAACTGGTATTATTTCCAGCTATCCGAAATACTGAAATAGAAACAATTATTGTAGCACCGGGTACCAGTTGTCGTTGTCAAATCAAAGATGGTACCAATCGCGATGCACAACATCCAATCGAAGTCCTGTTGGATGCTCTAAAAAAAGAAAATTAAAATAAAGCGATTTGCGAAATGAATACACATGGATAATAAAAATGTATTCCACAAAAGAGATCGTTTCTTAAATCTCAAATATTAAAGTCGTTTATTTTATCAAAAATTAATAAAAATGAAAATATTAATTATAAACGGTCCAAATCTAAATTTGCTAGGAAAACGTGAATCAGAGATTTATGGAGCTAGATCTTTTGAAGATTTTTTCGAGGAACTGAAAAAAAAGTATCCACAGCATAAATTTGAATATTTTCAAAGTAATATTGAAGGAGAACTAATTAACGCTATTCATAAAGGTGGATTTGAACAAAATGCCATTATTTTAAATGCCGGAGCTTACACTCATACCAGTTTGGCCATAGCCGATGCGATCTCTTCGGTAACAACCCTGGTTATCGAAGTACACATCAGCAATGTATTTTCCCGCGAAGTTTACCGTCATAAATCCTACATCTCCCCTGTGTGCAAAGGCTGCATTATTGGCTTTGGATTAAAGTCATACCAACTGGCAGTTGAAAGTTTGGATATGGTTTAGTACTCCTATTATAAAAATAAGTAAAACAAAAAGCCACGTTCAATATATATTTTAACATTGTTGACCGACTAAATTAAAAAGTCGGTGTTTTCGCTTATTAAATATCTGATAATAAATTATTATATTTCAATCTACAAAATTAAGCCCCATACTT
>Ga0209639_1002555_pt1 | contig 13921 bp, 9 predicted proteins | sample EPASupsiteHSE605_FD_187268 | JGI IMG/M metagenome (GOLD analysis project Ga0209639, IMG submission 187268) | Bioremediated contaminated groundwater from EPA Superfund site, New Mexico - Sample HSE6-05 (SPAdes) (version 2) | ecosystem: Environmental > Aquatic > Deep subsurface > Groundwater >...
GTTCTTGAGCAGCTGCTTGACCAGCTCCGGCCCGCCTTCGCCGACCGCGAGCGTGCCCAGCGCGCCATAGCGCGTGTGGCTGTCCGAACCCAGGATCATGCGCCCGCAGCCCGCGAGCTCTTCGCGCGCGTAGCTGTGGATGACGCTCAAGTTGGCGGGCACATAGATGCCGCCGTATTTCTTCGCGGCGGAGAGGCCGAAGACGTGGTCGTCTTCGTTGATCGTGCCGCCGACGGCGCAGAGGCTGTTGTGGCAGTTGGTCATCGCATACGGCACGGGGAACTCCGTCAAGCCGCTTGCGCGCGCGGTCTGCACGATACCGACATAGGTGATGTCGTGCGAAATCAGCGCGTCAAAGCGGAGGCGCAGCTTCTCCATGTCGCCGGAAACATTGTGCGCGCGGAGAATCGAATACGCGATGGTCTTCTCTCTTGCGGCGATGGCGGATTTGTCCGCGGGGTGCGGCCTGCCGTGCTGCAGGGTCACGGGATGGTCATGATAGCGAATCATAGGTTCCTCCTCAACGGGTTAACCGTGATCATAATTCAATTGAAACTCGATTGCAACGGGGTAAAGTTCCACTTATAAAATTGTACCATGCCACACCGCGCAAGAAAAGCCGAAAGAGCGGTATATTATCGCGATCTGTGTGAAAAAATCGTGTGCATAGAATCGCAGATGTTACTCTTGACAGGGATTTGACGGACGGTTATAATACACCATGTGCCGCCGAAAATCGGCACACGAAACAGCATATGGCGGCGTAGCTCAGCTGGCTAGAGCATTCGGTTCATACCCGGAGTGTCATCTGTTCGAATCAGATCGCCGCTACCATAAAAGAACGGTAATTTTGATAGAAAGTTATCGTTCTTTTTCTTTGCCAAAAAAGCCCATGATTCGGGCAATTTTCACGTTTCTGCGGAGAAAAGCATGCACCTGCGAGGCATTTTTCCAGCGGTTTTCTTATAAAAATTGCCGCTCAAAAGACCAATAGACCGGCTGGAGACCGAGCTATCGTTGATTTATAGGGCTATCGTTGATTTATTGGGCTATCGTTGAATCATTGATTCAATCAAGGTCTAAACGCTTGGATGCTTTGTGAAACCCTTATCGAGCATCCTAGCTCAGCTGGATAGCGTATCAGACTCCGACTTTGAAAGAAGTGACAAATAAAAACTCCACCTCTATTTGGGACAGGTGCCAATTTGGGAAGCGGCTCAATTTTGATAACCATCATTCATTCTAATGCAAATAGTTGGTATCGAATACTGCAGTTCCTTTTGTAATTTGGCTAATAAACCTAAGTATGGATTTACTGCTTCTTCAGTATTGATACCAAAATTTAAATATAAAATTATATATGGTGCACGAAATAAAGGTGGTTCGCCTGCGTTGTCTCCCTTAATTAGCAATATACGTTTTATGCTTGGACAATGTCTCCATCGTCAAAAGGGTCGCCACACTTTGGGCAGAACTTCGGTGGATTGTACTTATCATCAGGTTCCCAGCTACACTTATCGCATTTATATTGCGGGATTCCGGCAGGTTTCATTTTTCCGCAGGCAGAGCAAAATTTGCCTTTGCTCTCCGCACCACAAATACAAACCCAAAAATCAGTTCTTGTGTTCTCTAGGCTGAGGTTGACAACCTCGTCATTTATTTCCGGTTCCTCAATATCAGCCGAGATAGAATCTTCGTATCGGGCAAATTCATCCGGCGACATATGAGCCATCTTAGAGAAGTGATTTTTCAACCGTAGAGCCATGGGTTTAAATGTTACAAGAGTAAGACCTCCGGAAACGGCGCCACCTATTAAAGGAACGGCCTTTGATACTCCGCTTGCAAATGTCGACTTCACCATTCTCTGGCCTAGCAGTGCTGCGATTTTTTTAACAACCGGATAGTACCATGTTTTTGTAAGCGTTTGGGCGGCGACCTTTTTTGCAACTGCCTTTATTGCAGTTTCTCCAAACAGTTTTGTCACAATTTTATTAGCAGCTGAGACACCGGACATCACTCCAATAAATAAAATAAGTTGAGACTCCGTGTTAACATCCAAATCTTTCGATTCCGAGAACATCTCGTCCCAACCATAAATATATGCCAATTCCTGGGCTATTCGAATGACAAACCCATAAAACTGCGCTAAATCAGCAGGAATAGTTGCAGCCATTGCCCATCCACCCGGCATGCCTGCCGCAGTTGATATTAGTGTAACCTTTATAGTTTCGGAGTTAATCACAGCGTTTGCTAAACTGTCCAAGGTTTCAATCGGGATGTCGGCATGCAGAGTTCCATCATTTATAGCTTTTTGCACCTGCAATGGTGTGCAAAACTTGCTGAGGTTGCCAGTTAAGAACTTAGCGCGATCAACATGAACAAGTGGCAGTTTCGCGGAACTTTCAATGATTGATGTGAATGAAATTTGCTGCGTCATAATTGTTTCTCCTCGTGTTTTTTGGATATGATTGCATCAATTCTGAGAAAATTAATAACAAGATATCTGCCTTTTACTGTAAGCCTTCTAACTAGTACCCTTTATCTTTTCAATGAGGCTTGTCATTGTTTTTGTAAACCGATCTTTTCTCAGCTCGCATTCCCAAACTACCAGTACTTTCCATCCAAGGATATCCAGCTTCTCTAAATCACTTTTATCACGCTGAACATTCTCACGGAGCTTTTTGCTCCAGAACTCCGCATTTGATTTTGGAAAAACGAAAAATCTGCAACCTTCGTGACAATGCCAGAAGCAACCGTTCACAAATATTACGGTATGATATTGGGGTAGAACAATATCCGGTTTTCCGGGAAGTCGTTTATCATTTTTTCTGTATCTGAATCCCTGCGAAAATAAATATTTCCTGACGTTTTCCTCCGGCTTCGTATTCTGCCCATGAATCTGCGACATGTTATAACTACGGGTTTCCGGTGAATGTACATCTGGCATACCCGTACCTCACTTATTAATCAGACATAAAATAATCTTCGAGTCGCTGAATACAGATTTTTTCAATTCGAGTAATATCACTCTGCCCGATTGATGGCCACAATCCCTGTAAGATTGCCAACTCCTGCTTTTTATGGTTGAAGACGAAGTATCCGCTATCTGTCAATGCTTTTATTGGGTTGGCAATTAAATTTCGCCGAATTTCTTCATCGGTTACATTGACTTTCATGTAAATGCTCTTCTTCTTCTCCACTACCAGACTCTGATCACGCCTACCCTGGTAAAACTTCCTGACCCAGTTGATTCCGTATGTCATCTTCATGACTCCGTGATTGTTTGCGCATTTGAAAAACGCCAGGAGGAGAACCGGCTTATATGAGTATGTAATGTGCGTTGTTTTACAGTAATTAATCAAATCTTCAATTTTTTCAGGATCATGATATGCCGGCTTATATATACAGGCTTCTTGTTTGAGTGCAATCTCTTCCATGTTCAGAGCATGCATTATTTCAGAGGCAACGTGTTCAATTTCAACGATTGCATTGACATTGTTATCTCGATAGAATGCCCGGACATAAGATTTCAGCCGTTCCTTCAATTCATCAACGGAAGTACTGTCTGTCGGTCTAATCTGAACTCCGGCCGTTGCAATAATATAATCAAACGCCTGTTGCGACAAAGGTCTTACGGAGCTCTGCCATGGTGGAACAGGGCTTTTCCGTACGGAATCATATCCGAGCTGTTCAACATATTTTCCATTCGGATGATAAATCGGAACTTTAGAATTGAATTTTTGCCCGTTGTTGAGCGAAGCATAAAAATTCTCTCCATCAAGGGTTGAAATCTTTCCGACACTGCCCACACCGAAATAGTATCGCCGCTCTTTTACATACCTGTTTCCCTGATAATATACGAAAGTATCGCCCTCATGAATCTGGTTCTTGTAGCGGGCGGGATAATGGTATATTTCAAATAACTCGTCCGAGTATTCAGATGCAGATTCAATTTTTTGTGACAGAATTATCAGCATGGTAATCTCACTTATTCCTCAGCGTATTGAAATAACCACTATCAATATCCTCAAGCGTACCCACAACCAAACCACGATCAAGCAGTCGATTTCCGCATTCACAGCATGTTTCAGGCAACAGCGCGCAGTTGTGACACGCTGCCAGATTGCATGATTCAGGACCCTGTCCGGTGGACTTTATACATATCGGGTCGGAAGAACACCATTCCGCATTATGAATTGCAGCTAAAATAGTATCTTCCAGTCTTCCCGGTTCGCCTTGCCTGACAAGGCCGCCAAGGGAACCTTCCGAATCACCTGAAGCAGTATAAATCAGGACACCACACATATTGTTTTTGTTTGTTGTCTTTTCACAGTAGATGCGTTCCCTTATGGAAGAACTTCCATAACCGCACTCGTAGCTTAACTGATTAATGATCAAATGGGCAAAGGTATGAATCAGCACGAATTCCGGCCTTAGATTACCTGCGGCATTTTTGCTGAAAAAAGAATTCTGATACGAAGAGTTCAAAATCGTTATTCTATGCACAATAGCAGGACTCTGTGCCCACACGGAAAGGTTATCCGGGTCAAACTCAAAGAAAATTCCTTCGCCATATACCTCAACCGCCGGCAACCAATCGCCGTTACCAAGTCTGAGCCTGGATTTTGATTTTGTAATGTCGTTAGTTTTATCCGGCTCAAGGCGGGAGAACCCAACAAAAGCACGGGTTTCTCTTAATTTGTTGACCAAGGAAATGCTCTTGAAAAGCTTATGCAGCTTATTGTGGTAGCGGGAGATCGGATAGTTATCTGAATGGAAATCAATAGCATCGCTACCACTGGATTTTATGAGAACCTTATTCTCCGCGACTCTGTACTCATCTTCAGTCATTGTTTCGCAGACCTCCGGCAAGCCCTCAATATTGTTGATTTTTCTCTCAAAGGCCTGGAAAAGTTCTTCTGCGTCAACATGATTCTTGATAGCGAGTATATTAATCATATCTCGGTCTAGTCCACCATTTACCCGATGTGACCTGATATAATGCAGCCATTCGTTAACAATTCCAATCACTCTTCTTGAGGCAGTTTCGTCGTCTGTCGGGATATGAATTGAACTCCTTGTATCGGCAAACCAAACATTACTTGCGCCACGCTGAAGCACTTTGATTTTTTCTAAGTCACAAGTACAGGGATGGTCGCGATCTTCTTCCAGCCCGAGCCACGGTTTTGTGGCTTTGCAGGTATATCCGATTCTTTTAAGCGCGCCTGGTCGTAATGCAGCAGCCATACTTTTACTTGCACCGCAGGAGCATTCATATCTGACGCCTGTCAGGGCTGCTGATGTACCGCCAGTGCTTCTGCGTATTCTGCATGTTTCGGGATCGTATATATGGTCGGAACCAAAGTGAACCCACTCCGCAATAGGGAAATCATCGATATGGCCATCAGGGCACACTACAACAAATCTTTCCGGAATTAATTTGTGTTTATATCTGGAATTCGGATTACATTTTCTACCGTGAGACCACCGGTAAGCATCACAGGTGGGTTGCTTTGTAAAGTAGCCTACTTTCTGCATAGTGCCGCAGAACGGGCAATAATGCCATCTGGGGAACCTGACTGCCGGTATTTTCAGATTGTAGTTGACAACATCCGATTGCCTGTCGCGGAAGTCAGGCGGCCATCGAAGCTCCTTAACGCCAAGTCTTTTCTGTAAACGCTCATCTTTTATCAGAAAGGGCTCCACGGATGTATATTGCCACACATCAAGACCGGCAATCATCAAGGATTCGTCGTTGAGAAACGGAACAATTGAACCGACACCCCACGGACTTATCAGTGAGCTTCTGCGCATAGGTTTTTTTGAAATAAGCATTTCAGTCCTCCTGATAGTAACCGTTCTCGATTACATAAGCTTCACACGATGCATCGACACTTCTCATTGAAGTAGGTGTTGGGAATCCACGGTCATTTCCCCACGTATCATTTCGCCTGCTTCCAGCAGGGAACATTAACGGCAGCTCATCACCGGTTGTGAAATCCTGATATTTCTGAGGTTCCCATAATTTCCAGTTCTCAATTACGGAATCAATATGTGCCATAGTTTCGTCCAATTCTTCGGGATCAATTATCTTCACTCGTTCGGAGATAATATTCTTGATTTTCTCGACTAATTGTCTATTAGGAACTTTAGGCGGATTGCTGTTGATGCCATCATCACCCTCAAGTCGCATAATTCCAATAATCAAAGCATGAAGAGCTCTCTCCCTCAATGGCGCAGAAAACGGTGTTACACTGGTAGGCTCAACGTTGCAATACACTCTGGAATGATACGTTTCAAATTGTTCGTAATGCGATTTGTCGCGGGGTTTTCCGGGATTGTATATCGTAAAAACAAGACCCGGTGCGCTTCTGTCTCTGCCTACGCGGCTCGTTGCCTGAATGTACTCGGATGTTGTCTTAGGCTGTCCTGATACAGTCAGAAGTCCCAGACGCGGAACATCAACACCGACAGAAATCATATTAGTAGCAAGACAGATATCCACCGGCCTCCTTTCGTCTTTATCGGTCGGGTATTTTATTCCCAGTTTTTGAAGAATAAATGGTATTTTATCGCTGCGGACACGGCTGGGCAGTTCCTCGTCCTCCCAGATATATCTTCTGTTTTCCCTGTATCCCTCACGCTTGTCCTCATATCTACGCTTGTAAATAACATGAAGATATTCGTCAATATCCGCCTTTATCCATGTCTCAGTTTGGCCCAGCTCACGAATGCTGTTGAAATATCCCACATTAGTCCAGTAACCATCGCGGTCAGATTCCTTTTCAACGTTTAATGCTTTTGCAGCATACAGAAGCGCAGCATAAAGCCGGATGGTGGTTGTGGCAATAGAGGAGGAAGCATTTGCTAGAATTCCGACATATCTCCGCCCAGCTTCTTTCTTATCCTCGATTGCAAAGAATGAATCACCGGCATCCAATCCTGAAGGCGGAAATTGTTTGACGTAGTCTGTTCCGCACCCATACAGGGCATGGCATTGTTCGTTAGCGCGGCTAATTGTTGCAGTCGAAGCGATTATTTTTGGTCTAATTGTTTTGCTCCCATTATTGTACGAGGAGAGCTCATTAATCATCGTTTCATAGTGGCCAACCATTGAACCAAGAGGTCCAGAAATCAGATGCAGCTCGTCCTGAATAATCAGATCCGGAGCTGTAATACGCTTCCCGTTTTTGATACCAAAGATCGCCTGCGCCTCAGGACGGTAAGGGAGCATAGCAAACTTATCGACTGTACCCAAAAGGAGTGTCGGTTTTTTCTCGTAAATATCCTCATCAACAATATATAGAGGAAGCTCGTATCCATTCTGAGCAAATTCGCAATGATACTTACTGTTGCTACACTGGAAGATAATTTTCTTACTCTGGCCAACTTTAATCTTCCGGTAGCCTGGAGTTTCTCTGAGTTTTCCTCTCTTGTTAACAACACCCATTAGCGCTCCGCACCACGGACATTTCAGAATAACAAACGGATTATGCTGCATTCACTTTCAGCGCAGGTCAGCTATTACAGCGACCTTATTCAAAAGCGGCGCGGCTGGCTTTACTTTGGTGTATATGCCGATGAAGCGATTACCGGCACAAAGGATGATCGTGCGAACTTTCAGCGGATGCTGGATGACTGCCGGGCCGGAGAGATAGACCTCATACTTACGAAGTCCATATCCCGATTTGCACGGAACACGGTGTTGTTCCTTCGGATCGTGCGCGAACTGAAGGACATGGGCGTCGATGTTTACTTTGAGGAACAGAACATCCATACCATGAGCGCGGATGGCGAACTCATGCTGACGATTCTTATGTCATACGCACAGGAAGAAAGCCTTTCGGTTTCCGAAAACTGCAAATGGTACTGGCGGCAGCGAATGAAGCAAGGCAACATGGTCGGGCTACGCCGGATGTTCGGCTACACCATCGTTCGCGGCGTCATTATGGTAAACCCAGTAGAAGCCGCGATCGTAAGAAGCATTTTCGACCAGTACGTTTCCGGCGGCTCAACCGTTGGCATTGCTCGAGCGCTCGAAGCAAGCGGCGTACCTACGGTTTCGGGCGGAAAGTGGAACGACTCACGGGTGCGCGATATTCTGAAAAACGAGAAGTACACAGGCAACGCGCTCCTGCAAAAGAAGTATGTTGCCGACCATCTGACAAAGCGGCTGGTTCGCAATCACGGCGAACTCGCGCAGTATTATGTCGAAGGAACGCACGACGCGATCATAGATAACGACACCTATGAGCTGGCGCAGCGCCGCATAGCGCAAAACACCGAAAAGTGCAATATTAAAAAGCCTACCACCGCGCGGTATCCTTTCTCCGGCAAGATCGTGTGTGGAAATTGCGGTAAGCATTTTGGCAGAAAGACAACGCATGGTCGAGTTTCATGGATATGCACGGTTTTCCAGTTCGAGGGAAAAAGCGCCTGCCCGGCTAAACAGATACCCGAGTCCACGCTGATGGCCGTCTGTTGTGATGTGTTGGGCCTTGCGGAATTTGACGAACGAGTCTTCACCGAAAGGATATCCGGCATACGGGTCACGGCACCAAACGAACTCCTCTTCCTCCTCGCTGATGGTCGTACGGAGACGAGAGCTTGGAAAGACCGTTCACGCCGCGAAAGCTGGACGGATGAAATGAAAGAAGCGACAAGGCAGCGGGCCGCGCAGAAACGGAGGGATTTACGCAATGAACAATAGGGCGGTAACGGTCATTCCACCTACGATAAGCACTTTGTCACGGATGCCTTTGGCACAGGCAGCAAAGCGGCGCGTGGCTGGCTACGCCCGTGTTTCCACCGACAGCAAGGAACAGATGACCAGCTATAAAACGCAGGTGGACTACTATACGCGCTACATTCAAGAACAGCCTGACTGGGAGTTCGTCGGTGTGTATACCGATGAGGGAATCTCGGCGGTCAACACGAAGAAGCGCGATGGATTCAATCAGATGGTGCGCGATGCGCTGAAAGGAAAAATCGACCTCATCGTCACAAAAAGTGTCAGCCGCTTCGCGCGGAATACGGTCGACAGTTTGGTGACTGTCCGCAAACTCAAAGAAAAGGGCGTCGAGGTTTACTTTGAGAAAGAAAACATCTACACGCTTGACAGTAAGGGCGAATTGCTCATAACGATCATGTCTTCGCTGGCGCAGGAAGAAAGCCGCTCCATTTCTGAGAACGTCACATGGGGTCAGCGGAAAAGGTTCGCCGATGGAAAAGTCAGCGTAGCATACAAACACTTCCTCGGTTACGAGAAAGGCGAAGATGACATACCGCGAATCGTCGAGAAAGAAGCGGTGATCGTACAGAGAATCTACGCGCTCTTCATGGCTGGCAAGACGCCGGGAGGCATAGCCCGACTGCTGACAGCGGAAGGCATACCGACTCCCGCAGGGAAAGAGCAGTGGCGCTCATCTACGGTCGAGAGCATTCTGACGAACGAAAAGTACAAGGGTGCCGCACTATTGCAAAAGAAATTCACGGTCGACTTTCTACTGAAAAAAATGAAGCCCAACGAGGGCGAGGTTCCGCAGTATTATATAGAAAAAAGCCATGAACCGATCATTGATCCCGTGGAGTTTGATCTGGTGCAGGCCGAGTTCGCCCGGCGCAAGGCTATCGGATACAGTTACAGCGGGAACAGCATTTTTGCTTCGCGGATCGTTTGCGGTGACTGCGGCGCTTATTTCGGTTCCAAGGTATGGAACTCCACCAGCAAATACCGCCGAACCATATGGCAATGCAACGCGAAGTTCCAAAATGATCGACATTGCTCGACACCCCATTTGGATGAGGAAGAGATCAAGGCGCGGTTCGTAACCGCCTACAATACACTTACGGCTGACAAAACGCAGCTTCTAGATGACTGCCGCATCATACAGACCGTCCTTTCAGACTGCTCGGCTCTTGATGCGGAAATACCCGCTCTGCAGGAAGAGATGGATGTGGTTGCCGGACTGATACGAAAGTGTGTTGAGGAAAACAGCCGCGATGCGCAGAATCAGTCAGAGTATGGGACGCGCTACAGCGGCTATGCTGAACGATATGAAACCGCGCAAAACAAACTGGAAGGGCTGCAGCGCGAACACACGCTCAGGCAGGCAAAAGCGGATACAATCGGCGCATTCATGTTCGCTATTTCCGAGCAGGACGCCTTAACGGCCTTTGATGCGAAATTATGGACTGCCACCATACGCTCGGTCACGGTGCATTCGGACGGACGGATGGTGTTTCGCTTTCAGACAGGAGCCGACATAGAAGTTTAAAATACGGCCCGCAAATCTGCAAAGGTTGGTGGGTGTTCTTCTATTGCCAGCTGTTTTGTCAGAGACTCTAATAGATCGAGAAAATCCGTTATGACTATACGCTATATATACAATAACAGTACTGTACTGTTTGAGGAGAGAATATGATACAATGGATTTGGTCAGACATTGATGCAGTCATTGATCACTATACATCAGAAAAAGCAGAAACTCCTAATATTGAAGTAGAAGTAGGACGAGCAGATGAACGATCAACAATTAATGAGAATGGCCTTAGTTTTACAGAATCAGGCCGCAACGAGTCTGGAAAAGAACTTGTGTAGTATTGTAACTGTAGTTCTGCTTGATTCACAAGAATCCACGTTATCGATTGATACAATCGCAGTGCGAATTAAAGAAAAATTTTCTCTCGATTTTGATTGCGGAGAAATAAGGAATGCAATTATTAAAAAGGGTAACGGATCAGTAACCTTGGATAATTTTGGAGCTTCATTGACAACGCCCGCGAGGTTAAGATTCGAAAGGGAAGATACATTACAGCAGAGATTATCCTTATCAATTAGGCGCTTTATGTCGGAATACTCATTAAAAGCTGATTTTAATTTTGAGAATTTAGTAGTTTCTTATATTTATCACTCGTTTAATACAAATACAAATAATCTTTTGTATTTACTTAAATATCGAAGCATACCAGAGGATGCAAAATTCAATGCTACGAACGAAGAAATTAGTGCATTAAATGATTTCTTAAACTGGGAAGACAAAGAAAAGAACGAAATTATCTACATTTTAGTATCGGTTTGCTTTGAATATTGCATGCTTACTGTTAAAAAAGATGAGTTGTTGTCACTAAAGTTGTTTCAAGGAAAACGGTTTTATCTAGATGCTAACATAATTTTTCGAATGACAGGCGTCCATACAGACGAACGCAAGTATGTGACGAGTATGTTTATTAAAAAGTGTCAAGAAGTAAAGATTGAGTTGCTTTACACCGATGAGACCTTTGACGAGATTTCGCGAGTTTTAAATAGTCAAGTTGAATGTATCCAAAGTTTCACAGAAGGGCAAGCACCATTAAGTGCGGAAACTCTTCAAAAACTATCAGCAAGCTATAGAATAAATGACTTTTATCGGTTGTATTATGCTTGGTGCCAAGTTCGAGGCAATAATTTTTCTGATTCTGAAGCATTTAGGAGCTATCTTTTTGACTTGACTCGTTCGGTAACTCAGGGCTTAAAATATGCTGACACAAGTAATCTACCAATGACGCAATCTGTAGAGCATGATAATGCCTGTAAAAGCCTAAGTGATTACAAAGAAAAAAACAAACGAAGAAAACCTACAGAATTATCTGTAAAAACTGATATTTCAAATATTCTATACATTAAAAAGAAAAGAATAAACCCTCAAGGCAGTATTTGGGACACAAATGACTTTTTAGTTTCTGCTGACCAACACCTAATAACTTGGGCAAAGGCTCAATTTGCTGGAGTGCCATTAGTTGTTCTACCAAGTGTTTTCATGTCGATTATTTTGCGTTTTACGGGCCGTACCGATGATGATTATAGCGCATTCAATAGATTTATGACATTAAGAACGAATGACTATCAAGCATTTGATATTGATGTAAATTCTTTTGTTCACATTCTAAATAAAAAATCATCTGAGATCGAGATTAAAGAGCGGATTATTGACGAGGTTGTTAGGAATAGAGATCATTATACATTCAATACCGAAGATGACTATGAAGAATCAACTGAAAAAGCCTTTGACGCAATCTTGCAAAAAGAAAGTGAAGAACATAGAAAACAACTACTTGAAATAAAGAAAAAGCTTGAAGAAGCTGAACAAAAAGTACCAGATGAAGTTGCGATTAGGATTTCGGAGAAAGAAACAATTCGTCGAATCGCTATACAGAAACAAACTGAAAAGAAGTTCCAAGGCATCAAAAGAGCAAAAGCTAGAACGCAAAAATGGTTCTTTGTTCTTCCCACAACAGTTGCTTTACTTTTTATTTCGTTCCTTATTGTGTGGGCTGGGAATTCTCCGACTGCGATGATAATTGACTCGTTTTTTTCAAAAAGGTTTGATTCATTTGGCACAAAGGTCGGATATGTTGCTTTAATTGGCATGCCAGTTACAACTCTATTGTCGATAGCCTACAAGAAAGTTGAGATATTGTTGTTTTCAGATGATCAGTTACGAAATAAAAGGAATAAGATTGAAAAGCGGATTACTAAAGAAATTGATAGTTATCTCAGTTAGTTTCTGATTCATTTACAACAATATCCAATACGCGCGTCTGATGCGTGTTCTAACGGAGTCAATTGACATGAAGCAAGCATTTGCTGCAAATAACGGGTTGCATGGGTCTACTGGAATAAGTTTCACAGGTACCGTCAAGAGTTTTGCGCAAATTGGTTATATGGATGAATTCGAGTACTTCGACGCCGGTATCTGCAACAGAGGCGTTGAGAAGCGGCGCGATGTGTTCCATGCTTGGCGGAAGGCGCAGGATGTCGGCGCATCATCATCTCATCATGAGGAATGAACGCGTTTGTATTCCGGAGTCGAACAAAAGCCGACAGATGAATAGGAGGACGCACATGAAACGCTTTGTCGCGTGTACCATCCTACTGATGTTCAGTCTTTTTTTCTTGGGCTGCACCGCACAGAAGGGACCAACGGAGGTTCCGGCGCAGGCATCCAGCGTGCAGCCCTCAGTGAAGCCCACGGCCGCGCCGAAACCGGTGCCTACGCCAGTACCCGTAGACTACACCGCCTATACACCCGCTAAGGACGCGGCGGTGGCCGCCCTCATAGGCGCTTTGGACGAAAGCCGCTCCTGCCTCTACGTTTATCGAGACTTCGGCGTGACGGAGAACCATTTTACGCAGAAGGCCAAGATGTTCGGAAGCAACGGTGAACTCGTGAAGAACATGGACGAGAACTGGCAAAGCAACCCTTATTCCGGGCGAAGCTGCATCCGTTGTGAAATCGATACGGAGGGTAAGGATTGGGGTGGCTGGTTGTTTTTAAACGGCTATCTGCCCGCGGGCGAAACGGTTCCTCGCCTTAACGATGGCAGGCAAGAGAATGCCGGGCTGGACTTGACCGGAGCTACGGAGCTTCGCTTCTATGCCAAGGGTGAAAGCGGCGGAGAAACGGTTGAATTCTTTACGGCGGGCTTCGGCTATGATGGTGAATGGGGTAATCAGATTGTAGATTACCCGGACAGCGCGAAGAAGCAGACGCTTGACTTTATAACGCTGACGCCGGAGTGGCAGGAGTATGTGATTCCCCTCTCCGGTGAGGATCTGCGCACGATCTGCTGCGGCTTTGGGTATGTATGCAGCGGCACCAAGACCGGCAACAGCGCTAACATATTCTATCTCGACGATATCCGCTTTACGGGAGAAATTGAGGCCTTGCAAAGCGCGCCCGTACTGCTGCGCTCCTACGACACCGATAACGTCTACATCCAGAATGCGGCGTTTTCCTATGATAACGCTCTTGTGGCCATGGCGTTTCTTTCGGAGGGGATGCAGGCAGAATCAGCCCAAATACTAGACGCTTTCGTATATGCCGTTGATAACGATCGCCATGTCCCAGGCCGGTTGCGCAACGCATATGCTGCGGGCGAT
>Ga0209639_1002557_pt1 | contig 13917 bp, 17 predicted proteins | sample EPASupsiteHSE605_FD_187268 | JGI IMG/M metagenome (GOLD analysis project Ga0209639, IMG submission 187268) | Bioremediated contaminated groundwater from EPA Superfund site, New Mexico - Sample HSE6-05 (SPAdes) (version 2) | ecosystem: Environmental > Aquatic > Deep subsurface > Groundwater >...
AGGGAGGATCAAAGAACCCGTAAGATCCAGCAGTGGAAAATTGAACAAAAGGCTGAAAAACTCCTTGAATTTGCAGCAAAAAGTATTGATAAGGATCTGGACGCAGCTTACGAGGAAGTAGGCTATGCCATGATGGATGAATTTGGAGATCTCTACGGTGCATTTGAGATATCTGCTGAAGAAGGAGTAGATTCCCTTATTGAGAGAGGAATGGATGAAATATGGGCAAATGCCATAACTAAAGTAGCTCAGAAAAACATCTCTCCCCCAGAAGTACAGATCACCGGATACGTTGATTTAACTTCTTACGCTCCTGATGGCGTGGATATCATACGCAATGCCCTTACATCAATAAATAAGGATAACATAGCCGTCCAATGTGTTGGCGCACCGCGTTATCGGCTGCTGGTCAAATCATCGGATTACATCACTGCAGAAACCATTCTTAAAGATGCAGCGGATGAAGCCATTGCTACTGTTTTAGAGGCTGGTGGCGAGGGTGAGTTCCACCGGGAATTAGAATGAAGATGAAAATGAGGCGGTGCAGCCTCTGCAGGGAGTACACCCTTAAAGACCACTGCCCGCACTGCGAGGGTGAACTAAAAGTAATATACCCTCCACGTTATTCTCCTGAGGATAAATATGGTAAATACAGAAGAATACTCATGAAACAACTCAATGAATCTTCTTAAAAGATGTGATTCACTCAGGATGATTCTTTATTATCCTTCCAATCATGATCAATAACTTATTTCCATGAATTCATAAAAGAATCCTTTATTAATCATTTAGGAGTGTTTTAGATGAATGAAACCTTCATAGAACTGATTAAAGAAGTGGATCTCAATGATCCCATATTTATTGAAGCCCTACCAGGTATAGGTCATGTGGGCAAACTGGTTGCAGAGCACATCATACACGAACTGGGGGCAGAAAAATTCGCAGAACTTTACTCACCCTCATTCCCACCACAAGTCTTCGTAGATGAAGATGGACTTATAGAGCCCATGAAAAATGAGTTTTACTATCTAAAAAGCCAGGGCGAAGATGAAAGAGACTTCATTTTCCTGGGAGGAAATACTCAGGGACTCAGTCCAGAAGGGCAATACGAAATATGTGGCTCTATACTTGATTTCGTTGAAAAATACGGTGTTAAAGAGATATACACCCTGGGCGGTCTGGGAACAGGCCAACCCGTGGAAAAACCAAAGGTTTTCGGAGCAGCGACCAGCAAAGAACTGGCTGAAATGCTAAAAGAACATGAAGTAACCTTAAGATCTGCTGATGGTGGAATAATAGGTGCATCTGGTCTTATTTTAGGCTTGGGAATTTCCAGGGGCATGAACGGTGTTTGCCTAATGGGAGAAACCCCAGGCTACTTCATTGATGCCGATGCATCCAAAGCCGTACTCACGATTCTCCTGGAACTACTTAAAATAAAAGTAGATGTGGCAAAACTGGAAGAACGGGCTGAAGAAACCCGAAAGATGATCAGTAAAGCCCAGCAGATGGAACGGGAAATGGCTGAGCGAATGAACCTAGCTCCTGGAGAAGAAGACCTGCGATACATAGGTTAACTTCTAGAAATAAATCACATTATTTTTTTATTTTATTCTTTTTTAACATATTTTTATTTAGAAAACATATTTTTATTATTTAGAAATTAGGAAAAAATCTTTATTAAAAAAAGGGTGTAAAACATGATCATAAGGGCTGATCTGCATATTCACGGCCGTTATTCTATGGCCACTTCTAAAAACATGACCCCTGAGTTATTATCATCTCAGGGAAGCCTTAAAGGGTTGCATTTGGTTGCAACCGGTGATGCCTTCCATCAGGGCTGGCTGAACATGATAGAGGAAGCCACTGAAGAAGCAGCTGAAGGAGTTTTCAGGATCAGGGAAAGTAGAAAAATACACAATGAATTTCTTCAGGAGGAAATTCCAGAGGGTCATTCGAAAAACCCGGAAACCAATCTAATTCTGACTGCAGAAGTGGAAGATTCTAAAAGAGTTCACCACCTTATTATCATCCCTTCCTTTGAAGCAGCTTACCAGATCCGCAGGAAACTTAAGGGAAACCTGGATTCCGATGGCAGGCCAAGAGTACGTATGAACGGTGCTGAGATACAGGAATTAGCTCTGGAAAATGGTTGTATAATGGGACCCTCCCATGCATTTACCCCCTGGACCAGCATCTACAAAGAATATGATAGTATCCATGATTGTTACAGTGAAAAGCCCGATTTCCTGGAGCTTGGACTCTCTGCAGATACGGATATGGCGGATCGCATAGAAGAATTGCAGAATATACCATTCCTCACCAACTCCGATGCTCATTCTCCATGGCCCCACCGATTGGGACGTGAGTTTAATGAAATTAACGTTAAAGATATAAGCTTCCCTGCCCTGGCTAGTGCAATTGGTGATAAGAAGATCACAGCAAACTATGGGTTTGACCCGAGACTGGGCAAGTATCACCACACTGCCTGTACCAAATGTTACCAGCAGTTCCATCCTGATGAAGCCATCAAGATGAACATGAAATGCCCTTGTGGTGGCACCATAAAAAAAGGGGTGGACTACCGTGTGGAAGAGCTGGCCACATGGGATGAACCACACCACCCACCACGCCGGCCCCCATATATCCACATCATGCCTCTGGCTGAAATCATAAGCCTCACCTACAGTAAAGGGGTTACCACCAAGTTCGTGCAAAAGATATGGCAAGAACTCATTCTAAAATTCGGTGATGAAATTTCCGCGCTTATAGATGCCCCCATTGATGAGATGATTGAAATCGATCCGGAACTGGCTCGTAGAATACAGGCATTCAGAAATAAAACATTGCAAATAAAAGTAGGAGGCGGTGGAAAATACGGAGAATTAGTTTTCAACGAAGATAATTCCACAAATTCCACTTTGGATGCTTTCTTATAACCCTGTAGAATGCATTTTTTAGAAATTTGATCCCACTTGAATTTAATCTCATGGTGAATTGAAAAAGTTTTTATATTCTGAGTGATTATCCCATTCTATAGATTAAGTTAGAATGATGGTAATAAATTTATAGAAATGATATATTATCCGGAAATTAAAAAGGAAATTTGAGGTGTTTATATGAGTATTGCTATGGAATATTCTTGGGTGATTTTAGGAATAATTATCGCTGGTTTCGTTTTAGTGAGTTTAATGACACAAGTTCTAAATAGAAATCCTGCAGAATAAAATCATTTTTTTTTGACTGATAGGTTGTTTGAATATTTTCTATCAACTAATTTTTCATTTATTTACAAATTTTTTAAAGCCTTACAGGATTATACCGTAAATCTCAATTTATTTTACAAATTATTTTTTATAAATAATATAAAAAATATAATAATTCTCGGAATATTACTTAATTGATCTATAATGGTATTTAAGTTAAATTATCTAGCTCATGATTCATTTTATGATGAAATGATGAGTAGGCAAGTGTAATAAAATTTAAGTAGGCTTGTAATCAACTTTTTTTTCAATGTATTTTAAAATTGACCATATGTGACTAAGTGACTGGGATCAGGTTGCATTGATCTATAAGGAGGGCATTGAAACTGACAACGCCACTTTTGAGCAATCAGTACCCTCAGGGGATTCCTGGATTTTGAACCATCCCCTTGAATTGGGTATAGTGGCACGTAGTGATGATGAAATTTTAGGATGGGCCGCATTGTCTCTCACCTCCCGGAGAAAAATATATAATGGCGTGATGGAAGTTAGCGTCTATGTAAATGAGAAACATCGCGGTGAAGGTGTAGGATTAGCTCTTCTTAAAAAATTAATAGAATTATCTGAGGATCAGGGGATATGGACGTTACAGCCTGGAATTTTTCCAGAAAATCAGAGTAGCATTAATCTGCATGAGAAATGTGGATTCAGAGTTGTGGGAATTCGGAAAAAGATCGGAAAATGAATGGTGAATGGTGTGATGTTGTTTTAATGGAAAGCGCAGTCAAAAAGTGGGATTGGATTAATATGACAATTGGTAAAAGTAACGGACCCGCCGGGATTTGAACCCGGGACCCTCAGATTAGGAGTCTGATGCCCTATCCTGGCTAGGCTACGGGCCCATGTTCATTAATTAAATGAAATCGATTTTAATTATTATTTTTATATTCTATTTTACGTATTTTTACAATATCCTACCTGTTTTGATATTCTATTAAAAAAGGGTACAAGTAACGGACCCGCCGGGATTTGAACCCGGGACCTTCGGATTAGAAGTCCGACGCCCTATCCAACTAGGCTACGGGCCCGTATGAATTTAACTGTATGCAGGTGATTCTCCTTCACCTTGAACTGCTTGAGCCAGCTCCTTAAGCCTTGACTCAATTTCTTCGGCTTCTTTCAAAAGTGGCTCGGAGTTAACCTCTATGTTCAACATCCTATTTAAAACATCCACTACACTGGCTGCTGCACGGGGATCAGGATACTGATTTAAGACCTCGGCAAACAGACATGAGGCGGGAATGTCACTGGTCATGCTGCGGGTTAAGAGGGTTCCTGATAGTCCGTTGATATTTCCGAATGGGAGTATGGGAAGATCAAGGTCTCCTAATCGTTTTAACCCTTCAAGAGAGTTAGCCGCGGCTGCAACGCCATTGGTTTTTTGCCGGACTGCAATGCTGTTTAGGGTGATGATTTCTTTAGTATTATTCCGCTTCATCCATTCAACAATAACATTGGTCATGTCATAGGTAACAGTTGGTGGAACCACAAAGTCCGATAGGAATAGAACTAGGTCATCAGCGGTGTAAATTCTGAATGGGTGTATAGCTACTCCTTTGTAGAGAACTGCAAGAGGTGGGAAGTATTTAGACTCAATGTGTCCAATTTCCTCCATTTTCAGTTCTTCAACCAGAAGCCATCCCACTATATTGCCGATAAGCCCTAATTCAGGAGATCCTTCAATAACGGTTGCATTTTCAATATCTTTAGATATTATTTTACAGCATTCTACTTCAGTTTCCACCATTTCAACCATCAGGGAGCACCCCCTGCTCCTCCTAAGTTTTTACCAGTTTGGGCATCAATATATATTTCACCCACCTGATTACCATTCATCATAACTGGTACTAAATAAGCCTTAGTACCACCGTAAGTAGTAAGTTTAGGGGTCCCGGCAGTAGCCCCTTCCTGCAGAATTGATTTTGCAGCAATGGCTTTAGCTTCTGAAGATGTTATCTTCACGGTATCACTCCCTGATGCACTTGTTTTCTGACTGGAAGATGTTGAAACACTGGATGCAGAACTTTGCTGGTTTCCGGAGTCAGTTCCAGTGGTTGAACTTGAATCTCCGCTCGAGTCTGTGCTAGTTGACGTCACTGGTTGCCATAGTCCGGGAGTCTGACTGGATATTTGATAACCAGCAGCAGCCACACCAATTAACAATACTATGACCACAGATACCAGAATTTTGGAGTCTATCATCAGCTCACCTCTTTGTGAATTGTATTGAATTTAAGATCAATTTTTTTATTCTCAGTTGAAGAATTTATATTTTCGCTTATAAATTAATTTTATTTTAAGAATATAATATATTAAGAATATAATCTTATATTAAGATTTTGAAGATTTAATTCTTATGTTTTCTTTATATTGCCTTCAAATCCCATAATTTCTTCCAATAAAAAGAACCATCAGTAACATTTATCCAATTTCCTGATTCTTATAAGAGTTTATAGTTAGGTCTCTCCTGCTATTTATATTTTTCATTTTTATTTTTAAAGAAAAGCTTATAATAATATTTAAAAGTTAGAGATATTGATGTTCTTATAAAAACTAAGAGGTGATACATTTGAGCGAAAAAATAGTTATCTCGCCAACCTCACGACAGGAAGGACATGCAGAGTTGGTCATGGAAGTAGATGATGAAGGAATCGTAACCAAGGGGAAATACTTCAGTATTACTCCGGTTAGAGGCTTAGAAAAAATGTTAACAGGCAAAGCCCCAGAATCTGCGCCTGTTTATGCGCAGAGAATCTGTGGTGTATGCCCTATACCTCACACCCTGGCTTCAGTAGAAGCTATGGATGACTCATTAGGTATAGAAATACCAAAAGCAGCTAGACAGTTAAGAGAACTTACCCTAGCCGCCCACGACATTAACAGCCACGCCATCCATCAGTTCCTAATTGCCACCGATGTTGTACCTGAAAACCTGTTCGCGACAGCAGTTAACTCAGTATCTGAAATCAGAAAAACCGCCCAGTATGTGGTGGACATGGTTGCTGGAGAAGGAATACACCCATCCGATATAAGGATCGGAGGAATGGCCAGTAACATAAGTGAAGTTGCAAGAAAAAGGCTTTACGCCAGATTAAAACAACTCAAACCAAAATTGGACGCACATGTCGACTTAATCATTGGTTTAGTCGCAGACAAAGGATTCCCAAAAGGATTAGGTGTAACAAACGCACCAACACTTGCCACTGACATATTATACGGTGACAGGGAAAACTTCGATCTGGACAGATTCACAGAAATAATGCCTGAAAGCTGGTATGACGACCCAGAAGTAGCCAAAAGAGCCTGCTCAACCATCCCACTCTACGATGGAAGAAATGTTGAAGTGGGTCCAAGGGCCAGGGCAGCCGTATACGGTGATTTCAAAGAAAGAGGTGTAGTTGCTCAACACGTTGCAAGGGCACTGGAGATGAAAACAGCTCTATCCAAAGCCATAGATATTTTGGGTGAACTGGACACTTCTGCACCTGTAATGGCTGATTTCGACGTAACCGGTACAAACAAGCTGGGAGTCGGTGCTATTGAAGGACCACGTGGAATGGATGTTCACATGGCCCAGGTTGCCGATGGTAAAACTCAGTTCTACAGTTGTTTAGTACCAACCACTTGGAACATACCCACTATGGGACCAGCTACCGAAGGATTCCACCATGAATTCGGACCTCACGTTATCCGAGCCTACGACCCATGTCTGTCCTGTGCGACTCACATGATCGTAATCGACGATGAAGACAGGAGCATTCTCAAAAACGAGATGGTCAGGATTTAAGGGAAAAGCATGCCATACAGTGCAGAGATAATAGTGGTCGGATGCGGAAATATCCTTTTTAAGGATGATGGATTCGGACCAGAAGTGATAAAGGCACTTGGAGAATATTCCAAGGAAAACCCCCTACCAGAAAATGTCATGATACTGGATGCCGGTACTGGCGGTCCCCACTTTGTCTTCAGTCTTCCTCACGAGGAATGGAAGAAGATGATCGTAGTGGATATTGCTGAATTTGGAGTAGAGCCTGGCACCATTCAAAAATTCAGTGTAGATGAGTTACCAAAGGGTTCTTACGAAAATATACATTCTTGGCCAGTTAATGCACCATTGCACGATTTAGCAGAAATCTGCGAAGTGATTGTAATCGGATGCCAGCCAGAAAATGTCTCTGCCCCCGATGTGGAAATGGGGTTAACCCCCCATGTAAAAGATGCAATTCCCAAGGCCATCGAGATGATATTAAAGGAAATCGGGGTTAGTTAATGTCAATATTAGCCCGTATCAAATCGTTTTTTGGAATGGAGGCAAAACCTGACAGAGAAGCTTCACAAGAGGAGGTTGAAAAAGTGGCTGAAGAAAAAGCTAAACCAAGAATCGGATACATCCATTTGTCAGGATGTACCGGCGACGTTATGTCGTTAAGTGAGAATTACGACATCCTAGCACCTTTACTAACTGAAATGATAGACATAGTCTACGGGCAAACCCTAGTAGACCGCTGGGATATACCTGAAATGGACATAGCCCTTATTGAAGGGTCTGTATGTCTACAAGATGAACACAGTTTGAAAGAGCTCATGGAAGTACGGGAAAAAGCCGGCTTAGTAGTGGCCTTCGGGTCCTGCGCAGCAACTGGTTGTTTCACCCGATACTCCCGAGGAGGACAGCAAGCTCAACCAAACCACGAATCATTTGTGCCCGTCGGGGACCTGGTAAAAGTGGATTTAGCCATACCTGGCTGCCCACCATCACCAGAAATAATCGCCAAAGTTGTAGTAGCCGCCATCAACGGAGACATGGACTACTTACAGCCTATGATGGACCTAGTCGGTTACACCGAAGCTTGTGGCTGCGACCTGCAGCTAAAAGTTGTGAACCAGGCACTATGTATCGGATGTGGAACCTGTGCCATGGCCTGCCAGACCAGAGCAATAGGCATGACCAATGGAAGACCAGAAGTAAACAGTGACCGCTGTGTTAAGTGTGGAGTCTGCTATGTGCAGTGCCCACGAAGCTGGTGGCCTGCTGAAAGGATCAACCAGGACCTAGGGTTATAGGAGGTGAAAAAATGGTATTAGGAACCTACAAAGAAGTTGTTGCAGCAAGATCAACTGACAAACAGATCCAAAAACTAGCCCAGGACGGAGGTATAGTATCCGGTCTATTCTGCTATGCCCTGGATGAAAAACTCATCGATGGTGCAGTAGTAGCCGGACCATCTGATGTTATGTGGAAACCAGAACCAATGGTAGCCATGTCCTCAGACGAGATACTGGCCGCCGCTGGAACCAAGTACACCTTCTCCCCAAACGTCTGGATGCTTAAAAAAGCAGTCCGACAGTACGGTCTAGAGAAAGTTGGTACCGTAGCCATACCCTGCCAGAGCATGGGAATCCGAAAAATGCAGTCCTACCCATTCGGAGTAAGATTCCTAGCAGATAAAATCGCCTTAACGTTAGGTATTTTCTGCATGGAAAACTTCCCTTACGAATCTCTAAGAACTTTCATATCAGAGAAAGCAGGAGTTGACTTCGACCTAGTGGAAAAAATGGACATAGGCAAAGGTAAATTCTGGATCCAGACTGCTGATGAGTTACTCAGCATACCACTCAAAGAAACCCACGGATACGAACAGAGCGGATGTAAAGTCTGCCTTGACTACGTGGCAGAATTGGGTGATGTGTCCACCGGTTCAGTTGGAACCCCAGACGGCTGGTCTACAGTCTTCGTCAGAACCGATGCCGGTGAAACCATATTCAAACAGGCGGTTGAAGCTGGAGTCATTGAAACCAAACCAATGGATGATGTGAAACCAGGTTTAGGCCTACTTGAAAAACTGGCAACTGACAAGAAAACCAAAGCCATGAAAGTAATCGATGAACGGAAGGCCATGGGCCTACCTGTACCTTTCAAAGGCAGTGCTGAAAAAGAAGACCCACTAGCTAACGTATAGGGATAACATCCCTATTTTTTCTATTTTTTTGGATTATTTATTTATCCAATGTATTTATTAGTTTATTATCATTTTCAAACGATTTAAAGGAATTAAGGTCCTATTATGACAATAAATGTTTTCTGCCTTTCCAATGAAATTTCAACGATTTAATACATAAACTCCATTAGAAAGGGTGAGGTATGTGGAGTGCGCTTCATTTGAGCATACTGACTATGGGGAAAACTAGGAGGGGTAATGACAAATCAAATTATTAGTAATGGGGATGTTGAAATGGAAATGATTTATTTAATTGTCGGGGCAATGTTTTTAGCATATGCAGGAATGTTGATGTTATATTATAACGTTCATTCAAAAGAAAGGAAGAATAAGCCATCTAAATTAATTACTAAAGGTGTAATGAGCCTCAGAAGGGGAGTTTATGAGAAAGCTTATGCTTATTTTAAAATCGCCTATGAATATTCCGAAAAGATAAACGATTATCATAACATGGCTGAAGCCCTTTATCACATTGGATTAGTGTATAAGGAGCAGGATGATGTTGAAAATGCTCGATACTTTTTTGAAGAGGCCTTTAAGATATTCAATGAATATAATGAGGAAAGGGGAATTGATAAAACCCAAAATTCTCTTAATTATTTGGAATCTCTAAATTTAGAATAATTCCTTATTAATTCAATTCAGGTAGTTCTGGGTGAAAAAATGTTGCAGAAAAAAATTCCGGATACTGTGGTTTTTTGCAGTGAATGTGGTGCTCGAAACCCCACTACTGCTAAATTCTGCAGTGAATGTGGACTGAAAATTGATAATATAAAATTTGATAATCATTCCTTTAATTCGGAAACGAATTTCTCTGGTGAAAAATCTTTGGAATTAACACCTGCTGAATCGTATGTAATATTATTTATAGATTCTGCAAATTTATCTACAGATAATGCTCATGGAAAAAAATTGTTAAAATTAACAATGAAGGACCTTTTAGCACGTAAAGTTATTCAAATGGATTCCCGCAAAGAGAAAGGGTTTTTATCCACTAAAATTGTCCGTAAAATAGGAAAGGGTGAGAACTTTAACACAGATCTTAAGCCCCATGAAGAAATTTTTACAGCATCTTTAACTAAACATCCCGAATTAGAAATTAAGAAATATTTCAAAAAAATGTTAAAACAGTTTAAATCCCGTTTAACTGGTCCTTTTTTTTTCAAATATAAAAATGATTATGTAATGCCTCTTTTAATTGAAAAAGGATATGTCATACTGGTTAAGAAGAAGGGCATAGTATCTCCTGCAAAATATGAGCTAACTAAATCGGGTGTGGAAATTAAAAATCGAATAAATGATATATTTAAGGATTCAGATAATTTGTTCCAATGGGCGGATTCCAATCCAGAAAAAGCTAAAGCTTTTCTCTCCGCAGTAGGTACGCATATATTTATCTTACCATATGACATGAATCAGTTGCTTTCGTTGAAAAATAGACTGGCAAATGTTAAGACAAAAACATCAAAATTCTATCCTTACTTACTGTATCCAGTTTCTGTTTTGATTGGAATAAAATTCGGTACCAAAAATGCTTTTAGAAAAAAAGAAGATTTAGATTTCTTTGATTCTAACGATGATACCCTTAATTTGTTCGACGTGGATGTTTTCGATGCATTAGATGATTTAGAAATTGATTCATTTGATGATGTTTTTGATTCATTTGATGATATATGTGATTCTTTTGAAGGTGGGGATGATGATTGGTGAATGAACTATAATTTCACCAGATCTAATCACCATATATCCTTTTTTGTACTTTATTCTATTCAGTAATAACCGTACATCCTTCTCCTTCTACAATAACCGTATGTTCGGCCTGGGCCACCCTGGCACCACTTTTCTCACGAAGCACATGGTAGGGGTAAATTGCCCGGGAAGAGATAAGCTGCCTCATGGCAGGATTAAGTTGACGTACACCTGATTCTTGATTTAACCATCTTTGGGCGAAAGGAAGGTTAGCATACTTTAATTTTATCAGATCGAGCAATTTCCTGGCAGGTGCCAGGCGTAAAGGTCGGTCTCGGAGGAATCGGAAGATGAATGTGTCTTTCATATCTCCTACCACACCAATACCATCAGTTACGAAGGGTTCAATGGCCAGAACATCCCCTTCTTCTATTCGGTGATGGTTTTTTTCTTTAATGTTGGGTATGGATAATCCTGAGTGCAGGATCCATCGATCCATACTATGGCCGGTTAGGTTGGCCACTGGTAAAAACCCCTGGGACTTCACATACTCCTCCACTTCCCCACCAATTTTACCCAACTCCGCACCAGCCCGGATGTTACTGATGGCGACTTCAAGGGCCTGATTAGCAGTTTCAATAAGTTCAACCTGTTTTTCCGGGGTATATGTTTTATCTCCAGATCTGTAAGGGCCTTCTCCTGAACCAATCATTACAGTAATGGCTGAATCAGCAATAAAACCCTCAACATGGGCTCCTAAATCAATTTTAACCAGATCACCATCTTTTAAGATGGTATCATCCCCTGGAGGTGATGTGTAATGGGCAGTAACCTCATTTATGGATATGTTACAGGGAAAAGCGGGAATACCTCCTCTTTTTTTGATTTCTGATTCAATGAGATTTACCAGACTCAAAACTTTCATTCCTTCGTGAACTTCACTAACTGCAAGTTCTCTGACATCTTTTACAATTTTACCTGCTTTTTGGTACATATCTATCATGGCATCACACTATGGACTGATTACTAATCTAACAATTTTAATAGCTAACACTCTTACTTATTATTATAATTATAATCCAATGACCATAATCCTTCGTAGTATGGAGTCAAGTCCATTGGTGTTATGAACTGGTTCTAAGATGAAACTTAAAATAACAAAGCATTAATTATATAAAACCTATATATTATATGTACTTTTCATATGAGAGTCCATAAAAGGTTTAAGGTATTTAAAGGCTTGGATTAAACGTATAGATTTGACAGGGTCTAAACCTTGCTGATTTACACATGTTTAAGGATGTCTGAATTCAATGCCCTGATTTAGCTCTTTAAAGCCTTTTAAATGATTAAATTTATGTATTGTGCTGTAATAATTAATAGATAAGGGGGAATACAATATGGCAGACACTATAAGCATCCCACAAAACATTTTTTTGCTTATTATTGCGGTGATAGCACTTATCGCAGTAATCGTTATTGTAATGCAATGGAGAAAGGTTAGAGAAGCCCAGAGTAATGTAATATTCCTTGAAAAACAGGCAGAAATAAAGAAAATTGAACTGGTTGAACGTGATCTGGAATCCAAACGATTAATGGAAAATGTGATACCACTGCCTAAAGACCAGCAGGAGAGACTTTCAAATATTAGGGGCGAAACATCAAAAATGATGCAAAAAGTCGGTTTTCTGCACAGTGAAATCAATGAAAGAGTCACCCGCTTGGAAACTCGTGCGGAATACGAAAAACTCCAGAAACTTCTGGATGATATTGAGAAAAAGGAAGAAGAACTTAATAAAAAGGGGAAAAAAGGGGGTAAATAGTCTATGACTCCTTTAGAAATATTTGCCATTCTGGTTTTAGCAGGAGCGGTAATTGTATTATTATATTACTATCTACAGGATAACCGTAAGGTTAATTTCTCTCAGATGAAAGGTGATGCCACCAATTTAGGAGAAAAAGTTTATGGTGGGGCCAGTAATCTAGGCGAAAAGGTTCAGGGAGGAGCCAATGACTTGGGTCAAAAAGTAGCAGGAGAGGGGTCAATGTCAGGAATGGGTGAAAAAATTAATGTTTCTGGAGTCAGTGAAAAAGTTTCTGGAGTCGGAGAAAAGTTGAATGTTTCCGGGGTCAGTGAAAAAGTCTCAGGAATGGGTGAAAAGATCAAGGGGAAAGTAAGTGTTCCCATCAGTACTGATAATTTATCCCACCGCATAGACCTTTTCCTGAATGAACAGAGTGACCAGCTAATAGAAGACTGGGATCTGGCCACAAAAAAGGATCTATCCCAACTAGAAAAACGTTTCGATGTGGTCTCCCTTGATATTGAATCTTTGGAAAAACGTTTCAACGAGTACCGTGGATCAACCAACAAGAAACTGGAAACTATCGAGGAACGTTTGGATAGTCTGGAAAACCCTAAGAAAGAACCTAAAAAGTAAACAGAGGGGAAATGTACGAAGATATTGTATATTATATTTCTTATTCTTTAGCCCTGTTTGGGGCTATTTTAGTTTTTTATGGGGGATTAAGGGCAGCAATAAAGGTTCTCTCCAAGGAACTTTTGAGAAGATCCTACGAATATAATGACATCCGCCTGGACTTCACCAATAAGATAGTGCTGGGGTTGGAATTCTTTATAGCCGCGGATTTAATCAAGAGCATACTTCAACCAACCCTCAATGATGTTGTTGTTCTGGCGGTGATCGTGGCCATAAGAACCGTGGTTGGATACTCTTTAAACACGGAATTAAAGGAACTATCTCCCGTTAAATGATGATCCAAATAATTCCATGAATCCTTATCTTATATATAATAAAAAAATTGAATTAATTAAGATTATAAAATAGGAATACAAAAGATTTCAACCGGAGTGGGGGAAACCTTTATATACTGCGGAGACCCAACACTGGTATACAGCGGGGTGGGGTAGTCTGGTGATCCCGCGGGGCTCATAACCCCGA
>Ga0209639_1002558_pt1 | contig 13916 bp, 13 predicted proteins | sample EPASupsiteHSE605_FD_187268 | JGI IMG/M metagenome (GOLD analysis project Ga0209639, IMG submission 187268) | Bioremediated contaminated groundwater from EPA Superfund site, New Mexico - Sample HSE6-05 (SPAdes) (version 2) | ecosystem: Environmental > Aquatic > Deep subsurface > Groundwater >...
ATCCATTGTGGCGCAATTGAAATACAGAAATATCGGTATTCTCATTACCGATCACAATGTGGATGAGACGCTGAGTATCACCGACCGCGCCTACCTGCTTTTTGAAGGGAAGGTACTGTTTCAGGGTACAGCCGAAGAACTGGCTGTCAATCCGGTAGTGAGAGAGAAGTATCTGGGTCGCGACTTTGAACTTCGCAGGCGCACTTTCGATACACCCTGAAATTGAAATTATGGCTCGCCTGCTATCCATCGATTACGGAAAAAAACGAACCGGGATTGCTGTAAGCGACCCCTTGCAGATTATTGCCAACGGGCTAACGACGGTAGAGACTTCCAGTCTGTTTGATTTTTTGGCAGATTATTTAAAAAAGGAAGAAGTCGCTGTGATTGTGGTCGGCCTGCCCAAACAAATGAATAACGAGCCCTCGGAAAATATGAAACGGGTGGAACCTTTTGTGAACAGACTCAGAAAGATTTATCCCCATATTTTGGTGGAGTATTATGACGAAAGGTTTTCATCGAAGATGGCGCATCAGACCATGATCGAGGGGGGAGTAAAAAAGAAGAAGCGACAAAATAAAGCACTGGTAGACGAAATCAGTGCCACCATCATCCTGCAGGGATATATGGAAAGCAAAAGAATGAAATTATGATTTTACCTGTTTATATTTATGGTCAGCCGGTATTACGAAAGATAACCCGGGATATTGACATCGAAAATTATCCGAAACTGAATGAGCTTATTGACAACATGTTTGAAACCATGTATGCCGCCGACGGAGTTGGCCTTGCAGGCCCGCAGGTGGGGCTTGAGGACCGCCTCTTTGTGGTGGATCTTGCTCCGCTGGCGAGTGAGGAACATCCCGAGTTCAGTGATTTTAAAAAGGCGTTTATCAATGCCCACATCACAGAACGCAGTGGTGAAGAGGTGCTGGTGGAAGAGGGATGTCTGAGTATTCCAGGTATCCATGAGAAAGTGCCACGCGAAAACAAAATACGGATATCATATCTCGACGAAAAACTTCAATCCCACGACGAAACATATGAGGGGTATATGGCGCGGGTGATCCAGCATGAATATGATCACCTCGACGGGATTATGTTTGTGGACAGAATATCTCCCCTGCGCAAAAGAATGATCAAGAGCAAACTGTCCAACATGGAAAAGGGTAAGGTATCCTGCGATTACAAGATCAAGCCTGTACGTCAATAGTTTTCACCGGTCAGCTTTCGGGCTGCCTTTTCATCCAGGAACCAAAGGAGATTTCCCGAATCCGGTTGCACCAGTGCTGCCGGATATTTTTTTTCTGCCCAATCGGGATGGCTGATAATCTCCGCTACCTTATCCGCTTTATTTTCACCGGTCACCAGAAACGCGACGTTCCTGGCGGCATTGATCAACTTCCCGGTGAGGCTCACCCGTTTTTGGCCGTTTATGGGATGGGTTGCTGCTACACAATTCTCCGTACTATTCCAAAGGTCTATTTCATGTGGAAAGATGGACGCGGTATGTCCGTCGTCTCCCATTCCCAGCATCAGGATGTCGAATGAGGGAATACCATTCATCGATGCAAGTTCGGTGTCAAGTAAATCACTATACCTTTTGGCTTCCACTTCCGGAACATTCTCTCCATGAATGCGAAAGATATTTTTGTCGGACACCGGTACGAAATTGAACAGATGCTCTTTCGTCATTTTATAGTTGCTTTCATCGTCGATAGGCGATACACAGCGCTCATCGCTCCAGAAAAACTTGATTTTGTTCCAGTCAACCCTACCTTTCTGGAGTTGTGCCCAATAGTCGAACAACGACTTTGGCGTGGAACCACCCGAAAGTGCAATGGTTATATTTTCTTTTTCTGCCAGAATTTCCTGAACCCATTCCGTGAACGATTGATTCAAATCGGCCAATGTCTTAAATATTCTAATCTCCATATTTCATTTTAATAAATAGCGTTCAGCTGTCAGCGATGTCTTTCGTCTTGATACTTTTGTCTTATTTTATAGTTCGCAATAAATTCCGTCTTCCGCCAGATTTTTGCAGGGATAACGCCAGGTATTTTCTTTTCCTTCAATCAGATCATCGGCCACATCGGGCCCCCACGATCCGGAAGGATAGCCGTGCAGTGGCGCCCCTTTGTCATTCTCCCAGTAATCGAGCACAGGTTGTACAAATCTCCAGGTTTCCTCGGCTGCTTCGCTGCTCATGTACAACATGTTGTCGCCATTCATACAGTCGAGAATCAACCTTTCGTAGGCACTGGGAATATAATGATCGCTTAGTTCGGTATAGTGAAAATCCATATTGACCGATTTCACCTCGTAGCCACTTCCGGGGACCTTCATTCCCGTCTTGAGCAGAATTCCCTCGTCGGGTTGGATCCGTAGAATGAGTTGGTTGTCTGAATTGGTCGAGTTATCAGCCAATTTAAACAGTTTTTGCGGCGATGGTTTGAAATGAATTACCACCTCCGTCACATTTGTGGGTAATCTTTTACCGGTGCGGATATAGAAGGGAACACCTTGCCAGCGCCAGCTGTCGATATAGATCTTCATTGCTGCATAGGTCTCGGTACGGGAATCTTTGTCCACATTTTTCTCATCCCGGTATCCGTTTAACTGTTTACCCCGGACAGTGGCATCGGTATACTGGCCGCGAATCACATTCCTTTCCAGATCATTTTTACTGAAAGGGCGCAATGAACGAAAGACTTTCATTTTTTCAAACCGGATATCCTCCGGGGTAATCTTGGCCGGAGGTTCCATTGCCACCAGGGAAACAATCTGCAAAAGATGATTTTGTATCATATCACGCAACGCACCTGAATGGTCGTAGTAGCCGCCCCGATCCTCTACACCGATGCGTTCTGCTGCCGTTATCTCCACGTGTTGAATAAAATTCCGGTTCCAGAGCGGCTCATAAATTCCATTGGCAAAACGGGTCACCATCAGATTCTGAACGGTCTCCTTTCCCAGATAATGATCGATCCGGTATATCTGATCCTCATCGAAAAAATCCAGCAGCTGTTCGTTCAAAGCAATGGCAGAGTCAAGATCGTGGCCGAAGGGCTTTTCAATAATGATTCTTCTGAATCCTTTTTGCTGCTGTGTAAGTCCATGCCCGTATAGATACTTGGGGATAATGGTATAAAGAGAGGGAGGGGTGGAAAGATAAAATATATAATTCTGTCCGAGATTATGTTTCTTGTTCAGCGAGTTCAATTTATCCTTCACATGGATATACTCTTCTCCTTTTCCGGTGTCGATACTCAGGTAATAAAGCCGGGTGAGAAAGTCATCGATCTTCTCTCTGGGTGCATCTTTATAATGGGCAAATAACCTGATGCCCTCTTTCATTTTTCTCCTGAACTGGCCGTCAGTGAATTCAGTCCGACTGACGCCCAATACGGCATATCCTTCCGGAAGCGATCCGTTCATATAAAGATCAAACACTGCCGGGATTAGTTTCCTGTAAGTCAGGTCGCCCGAGGCTCCGAAAATGACCAGCGCCTGGTTGGTTGTTTTTTTCATTACACTATGTTTTTGGATACATGTAAAAACAAATGTACGGCTAAAAAGTTGACCGACTCCGCAGTCGAAGAAAAAATCAATCTTTCATGGAAAGTTAAAATGATTAGAACTTTGATAGTTAGATAATTTGTTGTATCTTTGCCGCTCGAAAAAATAAGTTTTTTTATTTAACGCTTTAATAATTAATTTGGTATGAATAATTACGAAACCGTTTTCATTTTGACTCCCGTTTTGTCTGATGCTCAGATGAAGGAAGCGGTTGAAAAATTCAAGAACCTCCTCACAGAGCAAGGGGCTGAAATTGTCAACGAAGAAGACTGGGGATTGCGCAAGATGGCCTATCCTATCGACAAGAAAACGACTGGCTTTTACACTTTTCTCGAATTCAATGCCGATCCGTCGGTGGTTGAAAAACTGGAAGTAAATTTCCGTCGTGACGAACGTGTAATCCGTTTCTTAACCGTGAAACAGGATAAATTTGCATTGGAATATGCCGCAAAGAGAAGAAACAACAAAGGCGGTAAAAAACAGGAATCCCATGCACAGGCTGCAGAGAATGTGAAATCAAGGAAGCAGGAAAAGGCAGCGCCGGTTGAAACAGAAGTAGAATCAAACGAAAAGGAGGATTAAACAATGGCTAAACAATCAGAAATCAGATATTTGACCCCGCTGTCAGTAGATGTAAAAAAGAAAAAATATTGCCGCTTCAAAAAGAACGGTATCAAATACATCGATTACAAGGATCCGGAATTCCTGAAGAAATTCCTGAATGAACAGGGCAAGATTTTACCCAGAAGAATTACCGGTACATCATTGAAGTTTCAACGTCGTATTGCGCAAGCAGTGAAGAGAGCACGTCATATCGCACTGCTTCCCTACGTAACCGATTTAATGAAATAAGAAGGAGGAAAAGATATGGAAGTAATATTGAAAGAAGATATACTGAGTTTGGGCTACAAAGATGACGTGGTAAACGTGAAAAAAGGATATGCCCGTAACTTTCTTATTCCGCAAGGGAAAGCAGTCATAGCCAGTGAATCAGCCAAGAAGGTATTGGCTGAAAACCAAAAACAGCGTGCTCATAAGCTTGCACAGATTAAAGCCGACGCTCAGGCTATCGCCGACAAACTGGAGGGTGTTACACTCACTATTGGTGCCAAGGCTAGTTCTACAGGTACTATTTTCGGATCGGTGACCAATATCCAGATTGCCGATGCACTTCAGACAAAGGGATTTGAAATTGAAAGGAAGTTGATTCTCATTAAAGACACGGTAAAAGAAATAGGTAATTACAAAGCTGTTGTAAAACTTCACAAAGAGGTTTCCGTGGAGATACCATTCGAAGTGGTTGCAGAATAAAACAGCTCAGATATAACATAAAACAGCCCCGGGTAATTTTCCTGGGGCTGTTTTAATTTTAACCCTGTTCCTTTTGCTGAAGTGACACCCGATAACCTGAATTTCTCCCATCCCGTCCAAATCTTTTTTTCAATCCTTGTACACATATTCATTAATCGGTATTGTCTTTAAATTACAACAATGTGTGTAAAAAATACAACAACTCCCTTATTTTTAGTTTGTTGTGTTATAAAAAAAATTGAAATATAATTGCAGATTCATATCTTTAATTATATTTGTACAAAATATAGATTTATGTCTTTACGTTTAAAACATATTAATCTATGGGCATTCCTGAACCTTACCTTATTGCTTATTTCCTGTAATCCGGATGGAATGATACAGGAATTTTCCAGTGTAGAGAAGCAAACACTGGAAGAGAGAATTTCACAAGATAGCTTTTTACTCGACTCGATTCAGATCTTATTAAAAAAAAGCTTGAAGGAAGGCGATGATTTGGCCATTTCTGTATTGTATAAAGAGCTGGGTGAACGAATGCGTTTGTCATCCGATTTCTCAAGAGCTATTGCCTACCATCAGCAGGGATTGTTGTCTGCTTATAAGATCAAAGATACCATTGGGATCACACAGGCACTGAATAATTTGGGTACGGATTTCAGAAGGATCGGAGCATTGCCTGAAGCTTCTGATTATCATTACCAGGCACTGCAGATGGCAGAAGCCTTTTCTCTCAGAAACCAGCTTATTGGTCGGAAAAACAGAGTGATGGCTATAAACGGTATCGGCAACATACACCTTTCTGCGGGAAGCTATAAGGAAGCGGAAAGATCGTTTCGGGAAGCATTGAAAGAAGAAAAGATACTGAACAGCCATGTTGGACAGGCCATTAATTATGCCAACTTAGGTGCCATTTTCGAAGAAAAACAAATGTATGATTCTGCCTTCTTATATTATCAGCGTTCCATGGAACAGAATGTACTGGCAAAATCGCTGATGGGTATAGGTCTGTGTCATATACATATCGGAAATATTTATGAACTGCAACAACAATATGATAAAGCAGAACAGACTTATTTGCTGGCTTACAATATAATGGACGACCTTACTGATACATGGCACTGGCTGGAGGCTGCACTGGCGATTGCACGCATAAAGCTGCAGAGAGGTGATTTTGCAGAATCGGGAAAATATATTGAACTGGCAAAAAAAGCTGCCAACGAAATTCATTCGCCGGAACATCTCTCCAAAGTGTATAATTTACTGCATGAATATAACCTAAGGTTGGGGGATTTCTCCGGCGCACTAAACGATTATAAGATCAGTATGGCATTTCAGGATAGCATCCAGAATATCCAGAAGCTGAATAAAGTGACCGACATGCGATTAAAATACGAGCGGGATAAAAACAGGCAATTCATATCAGAACTGAATCTTAGAAATGAAATGGAGGCCAGTCAGAAAAGAACCATTCTGTATGCGTCCTTTATCTTTGTCATATTGTTGATTCTTTTGCTGATTACGCTCTCGTATGCATACCTTCAACGTACAAAAAGTAACAAGGCCCTCCGGAATTTAAATCGAATAAGGACAAATTTTTATACAAATATCACGCATGAATTTCGAACTCCACTTACCGTGATCCTGGGCCTGAGTAATCACATGCAGACTGAGAAACGTCTCTCTCAGGGGGAGACGAAATCGTATCTGAAAGCAATAGACAGACAAGGTGCTCATTTGCTGTCACTGGTGAACCAATTGCTTAGTATGTCCAGAATCAATGCAGGAATGGATTCGCCTGAATGGCAAAAAGGCAATATCGTTGTTTACGTGCAGATGATAATTGATTCATTTCGCCTGTATGCCAAAAGTAAAAATATACAGTTACTCTTTACGCACAATGAACCGGTTATAGAAATGGATTTCGTCCCCTATTATATGGACGATATTATGCAAAACCTGTTGTCAAATGCCATTAAATTTAGTCATTCCGGCAACGATATTTTTATTCAACTTGTCACCGAGAAGCAAAGAGATGTCGTTCTTACGGTATCAGATAATGGAAAGGGAATATCGAAGCAGGAGATCGAACATATTTTTGATCTTTTTTACCAGGGCTCGCAATCCGAAAAAAATAACGGAACAGGGATCGGCCTAAGTTATTGCCGTCAACTGGTAGAGACGATGCATGGTAAAATAAAGGTAGAAAGTGAGGAAGGAAAAGGAACCATATTTACGGTCGCGTTGCCTCTACAGCAGTCGATCGAGGCCAGTCTACCTTTATGGAATATTCATCAACCCGAAACTTTTTCATCTGTCAGGGTGATTCCCGAAATGGAATATCCGGTCTCCGGGTCAAACGATTCGAATTATGGCGGACCCGCTGAAAGGGTTGATAGAAGAGCTACGATCCTGATCATTGAAGACAACGAGGATGTGGTTCTTTATATTAAAGCCCTGCTTTCTGCCCGCTATAATGTGTTTGCTGAACGTGATGGCGTTGAAGGGCTGGAACGAGCCGCTGAACTAATGCCTGACATTATTATTTCCGACATCATGATGCCCAACAAAGACGGACTAACACTTTGCCGCGAGATTCGTGCATCTGTGTTGTTGAATCATATTCCGGTAATCCTTCTTACTGCAAAAAGTACACAGGAGGACCGGTTAAAAGGATTGCAACTGGGAGCGGATGCATATATACGGAAACCTTTTCATTTGAATGAGCTTTTGATACAGATTGAAACCCTTATAGAAAACAGACGTTTACTCAAAGAGAAATATATGAGGACACTTCTCAAAGGTGAAGTGTCGGAGGGAAAAGAAGCCGGTATGGAATTTCTTCAGAAAGCTACGGATATCGTGTACAATGAAATTCAGAATTCTCATTTTTCCACAGTAACTCTAGCCGAAAGACTCTGTGTAAGTCCTTCACAACTTAATAGAAAACTGAGTGCAGTATCCGGTTATACACCGTCATTATTTATCATGAATCTGCGTGTCAACTGTGCTAAAAAGAAACTTGCTTCGGGGGATAAACCGATTGGCCAGATTGCAGAAGAATGTGGTTTTTATGATCTGGCCTACTTTTCCCGTATTTTTAAAAAACTAACCCACGTGTCTCCCTCCCAATACCGGCGTTTGCCGATGTAATGCTGCACCTGTAATCCGGTGGACAAGGAACAACCTGACCATCCCCCGTTCTCTTTCAAAGCTTTTTTTGTTTTAGTTTTGGGTATATATATCATTTGATTATCAGATATATAGATAATCATTGTGCGAGAATAACACAAATTGACCCAATTGTTAATGCTTAATTCATCCAATTTTTTGAAAAAATAATCCTAACATCTATTCACGATATCTGCTACGTTTGTCGTCGTAAATGCGCTAATCAGGGATGCAGAAAACTGTATAGAGTATGCGTAATCCAAAAAAATAAAGTTATGGCAAAATTAATTGATGAAGCCCGTTCAAACTCGCTGATGAGTATGCTTCTAAAGCAGGTGTATGATACAATTACCAATGGGGGAGATCCTGATTCCGTGGGGCCGAATGATTTTATCGCCTTTGATCCGATAGGAATTGTACTAACTGAGGATACTTTCGATTTCGCTCTGAAAGGACTTTTTGGTTCGGCTCCTTCTCCAAAACCGGAGCTTGATAAAGATGGAAAACCAATCCTGGATAAGAACGGTAATCCGGTTATCGACATGGAAGGATACAAAAATTTACTAACGGAAAACAAATTCCGAAGATACCTCCAGATGGAACAATTTGCGGCGATGGTGGATGCCGTACCATCCCGGATTCCGCCCATGGTAGAGGGAAAGGACGGACGACAGGTGACAATTTTCAATGACTCCAGCAAAAGAGTTTCAAAGGTTTATGAAGATCTGTTGCAGTGGTCGGTGGTGGTCGATACTCCCATGGACGCCAAGGTGGAGAAGAAACTCGATTCATTGCGCAATAAACTTTTCAAGATTAAGAAAATCAAGAATCCCGATTTTGATGAGACGTTACCGATCGACGACACCAATCAGCCCGAGATTGTGCATTCATTTGTTTCACCCATGTATGCGAAGTACGTGGAGTACGAAATGAAGTACTTTGCAGAGGTGGAAAAGAACAACGAAGTAAGGGTCGCTGCCGATAACGGGGATCCCGATGCCATGGCACAGCTTTCCATTGATGGAAAAAACATGAAGAAACGGGAAGATACGGCTCTGAAAGCATGGCAGTCGCTTGGCTATAAAGAGGGGGTAGAGCGGATTCAGAATTATCTGAGTGAAATAGAAGAAAAACATATGCTTGTGATCAAGAAACGGTTGCAGTCGGAGTTTCGTAACAGCCAGCGCACCCGCATTCTGGATTATATCAACTATTCGCCTTCTATTCCCATTCCGGCCGGAGTGATGATGGAATCTAAAAACTGGCCCACCATCGTCCTGAATGAACGGGAATTCAGTTTCGATTCCTCCAGTACCACCCACAAATGGAAAGCCGGTCTGGGCTTAAATCTGGGAATCTTCTCCATCGGAGCAAGAGGGGGCGGAGAGCATCAGAACCGGGAATCAGAGATTGATATGAGCAACGTCTATATCTCATTCAAATTGGGAAAAGTACGGGTAGAAAGGGGATGGTTCAGCCAGGAGTTTGTGGAATCGAAATACTGGAAACTACATGAAAACTCGCCGCAGGAACTGAACGGAGATACGATAAGTGCAGGAAACGACAAGGACGGATTGATGCCTTCTATCATCACTGAACTGATTATCGCAAAAGAGGTCGTCATGCGTTTCGGAGACAGCTCCACCAGTACCAAGTTTACCAAAGATTATGTGAATGCCGGCGGAGTGGTGGGGATCGGTCCCTTTATTCTGGGTGGCGGTTACAGTTATGAGAATCAGGAATCACATATCGACGCAAGTTCCAAAGGAAAAGATCTGCTGTCACCCGGGTGTTATATTATCGGATATAAATGTCATATTGTACCCAAATCGCCCAATCCAAATCCTGCAATTACTAAATGGACAGACGGAAAGTCGGAATAAATCAGTAAAACTCGTTTGCGTGCCGCACAGTACGTATGGCGGCACGCTTTGTTAAAAATTATAATAACAGTAGATCATATGAAACGAGCATGATAATCATTATCATACATGTAGATGATTAAAGCGAGTTCCATACGATATATTTGAAAAAAAATAATTTTAATCGTATGAAATATTATATTGCATTATACCAAAAACTGAAGGAGATTTATTTCTCAGAGAGCTCAAAGGTAAATGATATGGTTTTGCTCTGTCCCTCACTTCGTCTCTATGAAATGGAAGATCTTGCGCTGCTGAAACCGCTCAGCCTGATAACTGATCCATCCCGGATCGCAGGTTCCATACTGAAGAAACAGCAGGTCTCCTACGAACTGAATTCTCTTCCTTCTTCCGATAAGTTCTGGGATCTTAACCCAAATAATACGTTGTTTGACGCATACAGAGAAATACTTAACTATGCAGGTGTAAAGGGTCTGGAGCAGGGCTTGGAGACACTTCTGGCTTCCGAGAATGATAAACTGATTCGGGATGGGAAGGAAACGCCGGAGTATAAGGCATATACCAGATATATGAAAGAGTATGAAAAACAGTTGACTTTCATAGAAGATCATCTGGCTCAGTTTGATGAAAAGATGACCGAAGAGGAAAAAGGGAACTGGGCAGATCAACTCACCTTGATTCACTTGAAAAAAGAGCTGGCATTGGCAAACTGGAAAATTAAAGGTCATAAGGAATTAATTGAGGAGGCTTTGCAGGTACAAAACAAATTATCTGAAACCGATCGCTTCCTCGATTTGTTTCAATCGGTGAAGAACTATTTCGATGCTTCCGAAAAAACAGATGTTACCTCACTTTCAGCAATTCACGACATCCATTTTATACCGTACGATTTCATGGAAAATGAATCTGGCTGGAGCAATCTCCTCCTTGATAAAAATGAGATGGAATCACTTTTTACAAAAGCGAAAGCCGATTCTCAGCACTTGCCTGCACAAATTCTGGATATTGAATATGACGAACAATATATTGAAAGTATTGAGTTTGATTACGCTTTCATCCATCTCAAGAGAGGATGGTTCAATAAACAGATATTCATCTCCTCCCGATTTCAATGGAACGAATCGCAACCTATATCCGACGGTGAGACGGTATCGACAGATTTTAAGCTTCCGGCTTTTCCCAAAATAATGATGCTTGTGAAAAACCTGAAAATTAATCTCATCGATGCAATCTCGGAGGAACAGATAATTAATCAGAACCAGCTCATTCATTTTGGTCCCATGATCCTAAAGCAGCAGCTTTTTGTGAATGACCGAACAAGGCAAAAGTTTTTGAAAACCGTGACCAACAAAGGTACAATCAGATCGGATCAGTTGAATTACATGATCCGCAAAGCCGATGAGGCGGAGACTCACGCTCTCCCTGAAAAATCACTGAAAGAGGCACCTGACCTTGGGACGGCGCCTTACAAAACAAGAGGTATATCCTCATCCCCGAGGTTGATGTTCCTGTCGGGAAATATTCAGCCAAAGGAATCTTCTTCAAAAGAAACTACCGCCCCGAAACCAGAAGCGATACCTTTTAAACTGCATTCATTCAAAAGTGGTGGACTGTTTACAAAAATTGATTTGAAGATGGTTGAACTGGCGTCCCGCGTATTTTTCAATATCCACGACAGCAATTCCCGAAAAGGAATCTATAAATGTTCCCTCTCTGTCAAAGGAATAGATAATAACCGTGTTTACGAAGTGGAAACAGATCAAAATGGACAAATCTCTGTCGCCATACCTGTCGGAAGTTATGAACTCGAAATGCGGGCCGATGGGTATAAGGCGTTGAATAAAGATTTCAAACTGGAAAACGCCAATCCCATCACACTCGCATTTTCTATGGATCGTGAAGAAGTGAAGTTTACATCATATTTCCTGGTAGGAATGGTTTGCGAACGTATACCCAAAACACCCCAATAAAAAAATCAAAAAATGAGAACATTAAGGTATTATACGAAGTCACCGGAAGTAAAGACATTGTGTGAAATGCTTTACAAACTGGGTTATGACGTGAAAATATCAGACTCGTTCGGGCTGGAAGTCGATGCAGCCGTAAAACAATTTCAAAGACACCATTCGTTGGTCGTCGATGGCATTGCAGGTCCAAAAACGTGGCAAAAGCTATATGAGCTGTCTCCGGAGATAATCAGTCAAAATGATAAACTACTCTCGGAATCTGATCTGGTTGAATTTGCCAGAAAATTAGGATTGGAGTTGGCTGTGGTGAAAGCTGTAAATGAGGTTGAGAGTGGTGGAAAAGGGTTTCTGATGAATGGCAAGCCGATAATCTTATTCGAAGGTCATGTTTTTTTTCGTGAACTGGAAAAACGAGGCATCAATCCACGACAGTTTATGAATGCCGACAACCGGGATGTACTCTATGAGAGATGGACAAAAAATTACTATCTGGGAGGGATCAGAGAATATGACCGGCTGCAAAAAGCAATACAAATATCAGGAAGTGATATTTTCCGGGAAGCTGCGCTATCTGCTGCCTCGTGGGGTTCTTTTCAGATCATGGGATACCATGCGGAGAACCTCGGTTACAATGATGTGTATGATTTTGTGGACAAGATGCATTTGCATGAGAGAGAGCATCTCGAAGCGTTTGGCCGGTTTCTTCGGGTAAACGGGCTGATTCCGTTACTGGCTTCCAAACAGTGGGCAAGATTTGCTGAAAGATACAACGGGGCGGGTTACAAACAAAATAAATATGATACGAAATTAGAGAAAGCCTACCTGAAATATAAGATGTAAAATAATTTGAGATGATTCACAATCAGGATAATGAATTGATGATACTAAAAACACCGGAATAACAAGGACTCCAAATATCAGATAGATTAGCTAATTAACAATTTAAAAATTAAAGATATGAAAAGTTTCAATTTTAAAGTTTCGGCGATGATAATCGTTGCGTGCATCACATTGATGATGACAGGATGTAAAGGAGAAGAGGGACCTCCTGGTCCTGAGGGTGCCGCTGGTCCGCAAGGCCCGCAGGGAATCCAGGGTCCAGTAGGGGCCACAGGGGCCGCTGGAAATGCCAATGTGACACTGTATCAATATGGAGCAATGACATTTACAGGAAGTCATCAGTTAATCATCCCCAACGTATCGAAAGCAACAATGGATAATAGCATACTGCTGGCTTACTACAATCCTTCGAATGAGGCAGAATCAACCTGGTACCTGATGCCTGGATTCGGTTCGCAAGGGATATACAATATCAGAACCTACTGGTATCAGAATGGAACAAATTATTTGTTTGGAATAAGGTCAATGACTCCGACTGGTGCAAGTTATACGTTAAGCCTGACTTTCAGGGGAGTACGAATATTTCTGATTCCTGCATCAACGACCATTAATGCCATTTATGTACCAAAAGAGATGCCTTTTGACGTGAAAAGCTATCAGGAGGTCGTATCCTATTATGGCATCAATAAATAGATGAAATATTTCTATTCTAAGAACTGATTTAACCAAAAATCAAGACTCTGCCGTCTGTTGTGAAACTCAAAGACGGCAGAAATCTTGTATCAGTGATGTTGACGGAAAATTTCTACCGTATCTCTGGCAATGGTGAGTTCCTCATCGGTGGGAATGATCATCACTTTTACTTTTGATGTGGGCTTACTGATGACCACCTCCCTGGCACGTACCGAATTGTTCAACTCCTCGTCCAGTTCTATACCCATAAACTCCATGTTTTTGCATACATCGCTTCGGGTGACAGCTTGGTTTTCACCTACGCCCCCTGTGAATATGAGAATATCCACGCCTCCCAAGGCGGCGGCATAGGAGCCCACATATTTCCGGATGCGATAATTATAGGTGTTCATGGCCAGTTCGGCACGTTTGTTCCCATTTTCAATGCCTACCTGAATTTCCCGCATATCGGAAGAGATACCGGAGATGCCGAGCA
>Ga0209639_1002559_pt1 | contig 13916 bp, 8 predicted proteins | sample EPASupsiteHSE605_FD_187268 | JGI IMG/M metagenome (GOLD analysis project Ga0209639, IMG submission 187268) | Bioremediated contaminated groundwater from EPA Superfund site, New Mexico - Sample HSE6-05 (SPAdes) (version 2) | ecosystem: Environmental > Aquatic > Deep subsurface > Groundwater >...
GGTAAAGTTTCGTTATGATGTAGTGCGAATTTTTACCGATTTGTATGTGCAGGCTGAGGCTATGGGAGCTAAGGTTCACTATCCAGTCGATGAAACCGCTTATTTAGAAACACCGGCAATTGAACTCGTCAGTCAGATTGATAACTTGCAACCTGCGAATCCTTATCGAGATGGAAATTTGCCTCACCAGTTGGAAGCAATGAAAATTGCGGTGGATGCAATCGGTCATGAAGTTCCGATCACGGGAGCTTTAATTGGACCTTTTACCAATGCAGCATTTTTAATTGGTACAGAGAATCTAGTGCGTTTGGTTGGGAAAAATCCCGAAGCGGTTCATAAGCTTTGTGAAGTTTCACTTCAGACTACACTTGCATATGCAAAAGCTATTATCGATTTAGGATGTACACCGAGTTTAACGGATGCGATGTCTTCTACGACGGTAATTAGTCCAAAGCAGTTTCAAGAATTCTCGCTTCCTTATCTGAAAAGAGTCATTGATTATATCCATTCACGTGGCAAAAGTGTGACACTGCATATTTGCGGTAAGACTGCGAAAATATGGGAACCTATGTGCGATGCAGGGGCTGATTGTCTGAGTATTGATAATGCGGCTAGTTTACTAGAAGCAAAAGCAAAGGTTGGTTCTAGAGCAGGGTTAATGGGGAATATCAAACCATCGGAAGTGATGCTACAAGGTACGCCGGATGATGCTCGCAAGGCGGTATACCAATGCGTTAGCGAAGGGTTTGATAATCCCAAAGGATACATTGTCGCTAGTGGTTGCAGTCTGCCGACCGAAACGCCTTTCGAAAATATTAAGGCTATGCTAGACAGTGTCAGAGAAATAGGTTATCCCATAAAGGAAAGCCGGTTGAAAGGGGTTATAGAATATGCTAAGTCCTAAAGAGCGTTTACTTACAGTATTAAAGAAGGGAAAAACAGATCGTCCACCAGTTATTTGTACTGGTGGTATGATGAATGCTGCAATCGTTGAAATTATGAACAGTACAGGACATACTTTGCCAGAAGCGCATAGTGATTCACAGTTGATGGCGACACTGGCAGGTGATGTATATGAACAAACTGGATTTGAAAATCTTGGGATTCCTTTTTGCATGACAGTCGAAGCGGAAGTGTTAGGTAGTGAAGTTGCGTATGGAACCTTGATTTGCGAACCGAAAATTACGCAAGAAGTTTTTCCAACTGTTAGTGTAGTAGAAACTAAAGACATTCATAGTATGCTGGAAGATGGGCGTATCAACGTTGTGGCCGAAGCAATCGCGATCTTGGCAAAGCGCTACCCTGATGTACCGATTATCGGAAATTTGACAGGTCCAATCAGTACGGCAGCTTCGTTAGTAGATCCGATATCGCTATTAAAAGATTTTAGAAAAAAACCAGCGGAATGTCATAAAGTAGTCGATTATGTTACCGAGCTTCTGCTTGGGTTTGCGGAGAAAATGGTTGCTAGTGGTGCGACTGTGATTTCTATAGCAGATCCAACAGCTACTGGTGAAATATTAGGACCTAAGGTGTTTCGAGAATTCGCTGTATACTATCTGAACCGAATTATTGATGGATTGCACAAACGAAATATTCCAGTATTAGTGCATATTTGCGGCAATATGAATACGGTGCGTTCCTTAATCCCGGAAATCAAAGCTGATGCCATTAGTACAGATGCTCTTGTTAATCTGAAACAATTGAAAGCGGATTATCCACAACTTACAACTATGGGAAATCTAAGTACCTATTTGCTGGAATTTGGGTCTGCAGAAAAAGTGGCTCATCAAACAAAACAATTGGTTGACGATGGAGTCGATATTATTTCACCTGCTTGCGGATTGAGCACATCTACTTCTTTGAAATTAATTCGAGCGATGACTGATACGGTAAAGGGGAGCTAGTGTTATGAAAACGGTGACTTTTCATCATGCAGGACAAGAAACAAATGTTAGAGCAAATGTAGGCGAGGATCTTTTAAGCTTAGCTCGGCGCGCTGGGGTAATCATAGAGTCGCCTTGCAACGGGAGTGGAACATGCGGTAAATGTAAAGTGAAAATTGTATCGCCGCAGAAAGAAGAAGAAATTGTACTGGCTTGTCATACAACGGCTCAAGAGGATCTAACAGTAGAAATTATTGAGCGCCATGATAGTGACAATTTACAAATCAAGCAAGAAGGGCTTGCCAGTGCGATTGAAATTGATAGCATTATTACCAAACAATATCTAGCAGATCAGGATGTTACCGAGGTATATCGCAAGCAAGAATGGATTGCAACCGAGCAGGGTAATACGGAGAAAGAAATATATGGTCTATCCATTGATATTGGTACTACAACATTAGTTGTTTCGCTCGTTAATTTATTAATCGGCAAAGAATTGTCGGCAACAGGTGCTCTGAATCCACAGAGTAGACTTGGGCAAGATGTATTATCTCGCATTCGATATGCATCTAAAGAACAAGGGTTACTAGAAATGAATCAGCTATTAATTGAAGAATTGAATAAAATGATTTTAGAAGTAATCACGGAGGCTGGAGTTTCGCTCGATCATGTTTATGAATTGGTGCTAAGTGGCAATACTTGCATGCTGCATTTAGCCGTTAAGGCCGATCCTAAGGAATTGGGGAAATATCCATATACACCAATGGTTCGTGGTGGTAATTCTATTGTAGCCAATGACCTTGGTATTTATGCATCTCCGAGTGCAGAGGCATATTTAGCGCCGATCATATCGGCCTATGTCGGAGGGGATATTACTTCGGGCATTTTGGTTTCTCGTTTGCCTCAACGGAAAGATACCAGTTTGTTTATCGACATTGGCACGAATGGTGAGATTGTGCTTGCGACTGACGGGAAATTGGCTGTTACATCGACGGCTGCTGGGCCTGCTTTTGAAGGGATGAATATTTCTTGTGGGATGCGAGCAGCACCAGGGGCAGTGGAAGGATTTTCGTTAACGACCGATGGTGAGAGAAAGTTGAAAAATATTGGGGATCAAAAGGCTGTTGGCATTTGCGGCAGCGGGCTACTCGATATAGTGGCTGCTATGGTGCAAAATGGAGTGATTGAAGGGAACGGAAAATTCAGCAAAAGCATGAATGAAAATCTAAGTGCACTACTTACGCAAGTAAATGGTAAGCCGGTATTTTCGATTGCCGAGGAAGTATACTTGTCCCAACCGGATATCAGGCAGGTTCAACTAGCGAAGGGGGCAATTCGGGCGGGAATTGAGGCATTACTTGCTTATCAAAGCATTACGGTAGCAGATGTTGATCGAGTTCTTATTGCAGGTTCATTTGGTTATCACTTGAATCCTGACAGCTTAATTGCGATTGGTCTTCTGCCGGAAGCGTTTCGAGATAAAATAGAGTTTTTAGGCAATACCTCCAAAACCGGTGGGCAAGCATTTCTACTAAATCAACAGTCTCGTTTGGATATCAGCCAGACCATTGATGAGATCGGAGTACTCGAATTAGCAACGGTAGAAAATTTTGATCGATTATTTGTTGAGTGCTTAAAGTTTTAGCGGGAAGATAGATAAGGAGTCGATAGATTTGTTGAAGAAAAATACGATATTGGTATCTTTATTTTTAATATTTAGTTTGGTCATAAGTGGTTGTAGTACTTCGGCGGTCAAGAATTCAGATAAAAGTGCGCCGCAAGCAGCAGTCGAAAAGATAAAATTTAATGTGGGGTACTTGCCAGCGGTCGGTCATGTACTTTATTTTGTTGCGAAAGAAAAAGGATTTTTTGATGAAGAAGGTCTTGATGTAGAATTGTTTCAGTTTAACAATTCAGGAGAAGGGCTCAATGCTATCAAGAGTGGTAAATTGGACGCTGGAGCTTTTGGCACAGCAGGTCCCTTGACCTTTATTGATAAAGGTACACCGTTTGTCATGTTTGGCGGCATGCAAAGCGAAGGGCATGCGGTGGTTACCAAACCGGAAAATGTTGAAAAGTTTAAAACGTTACAAGGCTTTGTCGGAACGAAAGTCGCGACAGTAAGGCTCGCGACGGGTGATGCAGTATGGCGCCATGCCTTGTCAAAAGCAGGTATTGACTGGAAGACGCAAGTAACGGTGCAGGAACTAGATTCTCCGGCTGCTGTTTTGGAAGCTGTGAAAAAAGGCAGTGCAGATGCTGGACTGGTTTGGGTTCCGTTTACGGAAATGGCTGAGCAACAAGGACTCAAAATAGTGGAGTGGTCATCTCAGTATCTAGATGGTCATGTATGCTGCCGATTGGTAGGTATGGCTGATAATGTGAAAAAGAATAAAGAAGGATTTGTTCGTTTTCATCGCGCTCTCATTCGGGCTTATGATTTTTATCTCAATAACCAGGATGAAACGGTTGAGATTGTTAGTAAATATGTAAAAATAGATAAAAAACTGCTGAAACAAGCAGCCTATAGTGGTCATATTCATAGTATTCCTGATCCAGATCGGAAACGGTTAGTTGCATTTTGGGAAGCTATGAAGACGATTGGTTACTTAAAAGGAGAACAAGATATTAATCAATTTATTGATACCGATATGTATCATGAAGCATTAGAACAGTTACGGGGACGTTATCCGCAAAACCCGATCTATATTCAACTAGAAAAAGATTATAAAAACAACGACCTGTAAAAAGAAGGATTGATGATTTTGGGATTTTTAAGTATAAAAGATGTATCACTTGTTTATTCAGGGCAAAAGAATGGTGAGCCTTCTCTCAAAAATATCAATCTGGAAATAGAAGAAGGGGAATTCATTGCGGTTGTTGGCCCAAGTGGCGGTGGCAAAAGCTCAACGATCTCTTTATTAGCGGGCTTAGTAGAGCCGACTATGGGCGAGATTTTGTTAAAAGGGAAGCCGATCGCTGGACCTGGTCTTGATCGGGCCGTAGTGTTTCAAGACTATTCTCTTTTCCCATGGATGACAGCCTTTGAAAATATTTATTTTGCGCTCAAGCAAGTCGGGGAGATTTCCCGGGAAAAGGCGATGAAGTTTTTAGATATAGTGGGTCTAGGAGAGGCTGCTAGGAAATATCCTAGTGAACTATCTGGGGGCATGCGGCAACGGGTGGCTATCGCCCGGGCCTTTGCCTTAGGGGCCCCTATCTATCTGATGGATGAACCTTTTGGAGCAGTCGATGCGAAAAATCGAATTTATCTACAGGATTTACTTATACGTCTTTGGCAGGAAACAGAGGCGAAGAAGACGGTGTTTCTCGTTACTCATGATATTGATGAGGCATTATATTTAGCTGATCGAATTGTTGTTTTTACGACGAGTCCAGGGCGTATCCGTAAGGTGATACCGGTACCATTTAAGCGTCCAAGGCAGCGGATTCATCTGATTCAAGATCCAGCCTATATACAACTGCGTAATGAGCTTCTTTCACTATTGCAAAGCGAAATCATTGAAGAACTTCAAAAAGTGGAAGGTGGTGCAGGGATTTGAAACAAAGTGTTATGGATCGGATCTTATTATGTATTGGATTACTGTTGTTATGGCAAGCGCTAACTGGTTGGTTCTCATTGCTCGATCCCATGTTGTTTCCAGCACCGAATACAGTATTATCTTTACTAATTGAAGATAAAAGTGTTTTTTGGAAGAGTATTGTAAGCTCCTTTCGCCTGCTTTCTGCCGGTTATGTATTGGCAGTTGTGTTAGCAATACCATTAGGACTGATTGTTGGCTGGCATAAACGACTCTACACAGCGCTAGAGCCGCTGATTAATATTTTAGGGCCGATTCCGCCAATTGTTTATATTCCGTATGCCATCGCATTATTGCCGACGTTTACCCATTCTTCCATTTTTATTATTTTCATTGGTGCTTTTTGGCCATTGTTTATTAATACGGTAGCGGGAGTTCGATTGGTGGAAAAGGGATTGATTGATTCAGCTCGTACCTTAGGGATTAGTCAGTGGAGCATGCTCGTTCATATCTTGTTACCTGGTGCTATGCCGCAAATTCTTACAGGTGGTACCGTTAGCTTGGTATTGGCGTTTATCTTGCTTACCGCTGCAGAAATGATTGGAGCAACAAGTGGGCTCGGTTGGTACGTCAAATATTTTGCTGATTTTGCCGATTATCCCCGAGTGGTAGCTGGTATTTTGGTGATCGGTACAGTTGTACTAGGATTGACCATTTGTTATAATCGGTTAGGACGCTATCTTCTGCGGTGGCAACGATAAGGTGAAGTCGGATACGTATTAGATTCTTATAGACCGAGTATATTTACTCGTGATTTACATTAAAATGAATGAAAATATGGGGGAAGCATAATGAGTAAAGAAGAAAAATTAGCTCACTTAAGTTGTACAGATTGCAGTGTGTATAATTGCAAAACCAGAAGCAGCCAATTTCCAGGATTCTGCTTAACCACAAATGACAATGAGGGACATGCAATCGCCGATGATATCGAAGAAATTAAGAATTACTTGCAAGGTGATGAGCAAGATGCGGTTGTGGCGAGAGCATCGGCTCAAGTAGAAGGACTTTTTTATGGTAAATTGACACGCGTAGAGGAAATTATTGAATTTGCAAATCGCATTGGTGCTAAAAAAATAGGGATTGCAACTTGCGCAGGCTTGATTGAAGAAGCTAAAATTTTTAGCAAGATTTTGACGGCAAAAGGGCTGGATCATTATAGCGCTATTTGTAAAGTCGGTTCTGTCGATAAGACGGAAATTGGAATACTAGAAGAACATAAAATAAAACCCGGTACTCATGAATCCATGTGCAATCCGATATTGCAAGCACGGATACTCAATTATCACAAAACCGATCTAAATGTAGTCATTGGCCTATGCGTAGGGCATGACTCACTCTTTATCAAGTATTCAGATGCACTGGTTACGACTCTTGTTACCAAAGACCGGATCACCGGACACAACCCAGTAGCAGCTCTTTATACTGCTCATTCTTATTATGGACGGTTATGCCAGAAGAAAGAGTAATTTGAATAATAAATAGAAGAGTCTTTAATAAGGAAGGAAAGTCAGCAGATGCTCTTTATGAGATATCTGCTGACTTTTTTAGTAAAGTGGTTTATTTATATTTTTTCCCATAAGGCATCACGGCCCACGCAAACTTTTTTTATAGTACCGTCTTGTTTTAGTTTGGCTAATGTGCGGTTCATGGTAGGGCGGCTAATGCCAATTGCATGTCGTTCTAAATCGGCAATTGAAAATACCTTGGGCAGGTCACGAATGATATTCTCCAGCATTTCTTTTTTTGCACCGGATTTTCGGAGCGATGTAACTTTTTGCTCAAATTCACAATATGCAGAGGTAAGTACTATCTGCAAGAAATAGTTCCACCAGGGCAAAAGAAGGTGTTGTCGCTCCTTCCAACCATGGGAAGACTCGGTGAACGCATTGTAATAATGATGGATGGTGTTTTCAGTTATTTTATCTAAGGAAATGTAACTGGCAATATGATAGCCGGCCTTATGAAGCAGTAATATTGTTAAGAGGCGCGCCATGCGAGCATTACCAGTAGGAAAGGGCTGGATGCAAAGAAAATCTAGTATGTAAGTTGAGATTAGGATCAGGGGATCATGTAGCGATTTATTCCAGGCTTCAGTAAACAGCTCGTGAAGTTGGTGAATAGAATCAGGAGTTTCGTCAGCTGAAACACATGAGTTTTTGTTCAGAGAGATGTTAGGATTCGTTGTTTTCCAATAGCCGCCGGGTTCAGAGCAATATTGATAGAGTTCTTGATGCAATTGCTGTAGCGTACTTGGTGTGAAAGGGATGACCTCCCAGTAGTTATGTATGTTATCTAGGGCGGAACGATATCCGGCAAGTTCTTGCTCATAAGGAGAAAGAGGAGTAATATTTGCACTCATTACTCCTTTTAAGCGTGCAGCTGAAATGGTAGTGCCTGCCAAACGCCTATCAGCTTCCATGCTGTCTAGGAATGCAGTTTTCTTGAGAACATTAAGAATCGGAGAAGATTGCTGTTTAAAGAATGTTTCATGGCCTTTATATTCTCCTAATAAACGAACTGTTTTCAATAGTTCGGGAGTAATGGGGCAATTGAAAAAGTAATCATGTACAAAAGAATTCATAATATACCTCCATTATATAGTGATCATAATCTTATTATACAACATTAATATACTCAAAAAAATAATTTGAGTATATTAATGTTGTATAATGATGAAATTTAAATAATATTACTGATTTTAACCTGTGGATAATGGGAAAAATTATTGAAATATTATTAAATTTCGACAAAATATAGCAGGAATGAGTTGCATTTTTATAGAATGCATTTATAAACTACATGGAAAATGTTTGTATTTATTCAGTAATACTACTAGATGGTGCTTTTTCATATGATGTGGAAAAAATTTTGAATGTTTGCGCAAATGAATGCGGATTCGGCAAAATAATGAATCATTACATAGCATTTATGACAACCGATTTCTTAATATAAAATAATAATACAATTTTGATACCTCGAAAGGATGAGATTATGTTTAATATATCGCAGTATCGTATGAATATTTGTGGCATCATGATGATTTTTTTAATATGTGTGAATTTCACAGCTTCTGCTGCTTCGCCTTCTGATGCTGGTAAACCAGATGCTGGCAAAATTGCAAATAGCGTCGAGGAAAAAAGACTGATACCTCCAGAAAAAACGACGCGCAATATTGAGATTGGTAGCCAAAAACCAGAAACCGTAGTAGTAACAAATGAGCAGAAAATAAAAGTAGAGCGCATTCATATTACAGGTCAAAACATCTATAGCGAAAAGACACTTGCCTTATTGTGTAAAGATAAACTGGGTCAAGAGCTTACGTTTACTGAAGTGGAGGAACTTGCTCGGCGCGTTACCAAGTACTTTCATGATAGAGGTTACATCGTTGCCAATGCTTTCATACCAACGCAGGACATAAAAGAAGGTGTGGTAGAAATCGCTGTAGTGGTAGGGAAATACGGGAAAATCGATATCTACAATCACTCACAACTTTCCACAAAAAGAATATCATCATTGTTAAAAGGTATAAAACCTGGCAAATACATTCGTCAGGATAAACTGGAAAGAACGCTGCTACTGCTGAATGATACAAGCGGCGTGCGTGTAAAAGGGACATTGGTAAAGGGCAAAGAAAGCGGAACTTCTGATCTTATCATTGATGCTAGCGATACTACACGACTTACTGGACAATTGTCTGTCGACAATTATGGCAATCATTTTACTGGACAAACACGAAAAAACCTAAATGTTGTGATACATAATCCGAGCGGAATAGGAGACGAAGCTATATTGGGTGGAACCTATACTGGCTCAGGTATGAATAATGGCAATCTCTCTTATCAATTTCCTGTTGGTTCCCAAGGAGCTCAAGTAGGTGCCTCATATTCTCGTACACACTATCTACTGGGTGGAACTTATGCCAGTTTAAATGCCAACGGCGTAGCTAAGATGACTAGCTTTTTTGCTACCTATCCACTCGTTCGTTCTTATGACTACAATCTTTATGGACGAATTGGTTTTGATGGCAAACGATTAGAAGACCGACAAGATTCGGTTGCTGTTCCTAGTGTAAGTAAAAAACGAGCCAATCTTTGGTCATTGGGCATAAATGGGGACAAGCGTGATTCAAAAGGCGATGGAAGCACTAGTTTTGCTCTCTCATACTATACCGGACATCTTGGTATTGATAGTCAAGATGCTTATATAACTGACCAAAGTACAAGTCATACTTCAGGAAGCTATAATAAAACCACGCTTTCCTTGTCGAGAGTTAAAATGTTAAATCAGCGATTAAGTTATTATTTATTTTTCACTGGGCAGCTTGCCAGTAAAAATCTTGACTCGTCGGAAAAACTTTCACTTGGAGGAGCAAATGGAATACGGGCATACCCCCAAGGGGAAGCATCTGGCGATGCAGGTTATATCTTAACAGGTGAACTGCGGTGGAACATGCCGACGCCGAAATTCCAACTGGCAGTATTCGTTGATAATGGACGAGTAACATTGAATAAAAATCCTTGGGATGCATCAATTAATAAACGAATTCTAACGGGTGCTGGAATAGGGCTTATTTGGAATAAACCAAATGATTATTCTGTTCGGTTAGATTATGCTCGAAAAGTGACTTCCGACCCGGCAAACTCTGATACGGATAAAAGAGGTCGTTTCTGGCTACAGTGTATTAAACGTTTTTAAGAGGGAGGAGAACATAGGATGAAAAAGTGGAAAAAAATGTTACCTTCACTAGCGGCAGCGGGTATCATGCTGGCAACAATGACGGATGTGTACGCCAATCCGACTGGTGGTCAGGTGACAAATGGTTCTGGAACGATCGCTCAAAGTGGGAGCAATATGACAATTACTCAGACTACTGATAAAGTGGGGATTAACTGGCAAGGCTTCAACATTAATTCGGGTGAGAGGGTTCAATTTATTCAGCCAAGTAGTTCTTCCATCGCCCTTAATCGGGTACTTGGTTCTGATCCTTCCCACATCTATGGTGCTCTAAACGCCAACGGCAAAGTTTTTCTTGTAAATCCTAACGGTGTATTATTTGCCCCAGGGTCGCAGGTAAACGTTGGCGGTTTGGTAGCTTCTACATTGAATATTTCTGATAAAGACTTTGTGAAGGGAACGTATAAATTTAGCGGTAATGGTGGCGCAGTAGTCAATCAAGGTAGTATTACTGCTGCTGATGGAGGCTATGTTGCACTGGTTGGTTCACAGGTAACAAATGAGGGCTTTGTTGTTGCGCAAAAAGGTACTGTTGCTTTAGGTGCGGGCAGTGCCGTTACCCTTGACTTACATGGCGATGGTTTTTTGAATCTAGCAGTAGACGAGTCTGTGCTGAATGCGAGTGTGGCCAATCATAACCTTATCCAGGCTGATGGCGGACAGGTTGTCATGACGGCTAAGGCCGCAGGTACGTTGGCGGGGACTGTGGTCAATAACACTGGAGTGACTCAGGCAAGGGGAATCAGTAATGTAAACGGAGTGATACGGTTTGATGGCGGTTCAAACGGAACTGTAACCAATACTGGTACGCTTGACGCCTCTGGTAAGCAGGCTGGACAAAGTGGTGGAACCATCAAGGTGCTGGGCGATAAAGTGGAGCTAAGTGGCTCGGCCAAGGCCGATGCATCAGGTAGCAACGGTGGCGGTAGCATCCTCATAGGAGGCAATGCCCAAGGGCAAGGAACAGAGCAAAATGCGATAAATACATACGTTGGTAAAGATGTTAGTATCAAGGCCGATGCTATCGTACAAGGCAATGGTGGGCAAGTAGTAGTATGGGCCAACGAAACTACCAATTTTAACGGTACCATTACCGCTAGGGGCGGAGTAAATACTGGTGATGGTGGTAATGTTGAGGTTTCAGGAAAACAAAATCTCATATACAATGGCTTTACTGATCTTCGAGCATATAACGGGAAGACAGGGAATCTTCTTCTTGATCCAAACGATTATACGATTGCAACCAGTGGTGGGGATATCACTGGTACGGCGCTCAGTACACAACTTGGCGGTGCGAATATAACCATTTTGTCTAGCGACAGTACGCATGTTGGAAATAATAATGGTGATATTAATGTCAACGATGTCGTAAGTTGGAATAGTGGCACTACTCTCACACTGAGTGCGTATCATAATGTGAATGTTAATGCCAATATTACTGCTACTGGTAATACGGCGGGATTGATCATCACGCCTGGCACTGGTGGCAGTGGTAGCTATACCCTTGCAAGTGGTGCAAAAATAACTCTGTCTGGCACAAATCCCAGCTTTGTTATTGGCGGGCAGTCTTATGCCGTTATCAATTCGTTAACAGCATTACAAAACGTCAATGCCAATCTGTCGGGATACTATGCTTTGGGGACAGACATCAATGCTAGCGAAACTAGTAGTTGGAACGGTGGAGCAGGGTTTGTGCCGATCGGTACATGGTCTGGAGCACCTGGCAATCCCACCTCTTTTTCAGGCGTGTTTGATGGTAGTGGTCATGTTATTACGGGGCTTACCATAAATCACCCTACTGATTATTATGTTGGCCTTTTCGGTGCTACCCAGGGTGCCACTATTCGTAACGTGGGAATTACGGCGAGTACTGTTACTGGTTTGGGCGATGTTGGTGGTTTGGTGGGAATCGCTAGCCATAGTACCATTAGTAATTCTTACTTCAATGGAACGGTAAATGGGAGGAGTAACTTTGTTGGAGGATTAGCAGGATATATCGATGCATCTTCTATTCGTGACAGTTATGCGATGGGGGTAGTCAACGGATTTAGACAAGCTGGAGGATTAATAGGCAGTGCGCAAGGAGAGGCGCAGAGCGGGATATATAACACAATAACCAATTGCTACAGTAATTCCAATGTGAATGGAATCCAAGAACTCGGTGGCTTAATCGCTACTCTTAGTGGTGGTAGCACGGTAAACAATTCTTATAGCATGGGAATCGTAAATGGAACGAGCAATAACATTGGAGGTCTAATCGGGTCAGTCGGATTAGGTACGATCACGAATAGCTATAATCTGGCGACAGTAAGTGGAAATATGTCGGTAGGTGGCTTGATTGGCGGAAGTACTAATGTGACGATCAATAATAGCTATAACGCTGGAAATGTAACAGGTACCAGTGGTGTAGGTGGCTTAACTGGTATTTCCGTATATGATGATAGTTCTTCTCATGCTACAACGATCAATAATAGCTACAATACTGGGAACGTACATGGACAAGATCATGTTGGCGGTATTATGGGAGCTGCTTATACGGACGTAAATACCTTAACGAATACTTATAATGCGGGAACCATTACTCATAGCACTAATACGAGTATTGGCGGTTTGGTAGGGGGAACTACGCATACTCTTTCGATTAACAATTCTTTCTGGGATAATCAAACATCTGGAGTGTTAAGTGGTGTAGGTTCTGGTGGAAGCGGCGGAACAGGATTGACCACAGCACAAATGATGGATCATAATAATTTTACGGGCTGGGATTTTGCAAACACTTGGCGTGCTTACGATGGTCACACTTATCCGTTGCTTAAAAATTTCATGACACCACTTACCGTCACAGTAAATAGTACTACGAAGACTTATAATAGTATGAATTATGATGGAAGTGCTGGAGTTGTCTACTCTAGCGGAACGCGTCCAGCAACGGTATATGGTACGGAAATATATGAAAATACAAAAAATGCTGGGGTATATAGTATTGTTCCGACTGGACTTTATTCAGCGCAGCAAGGCTATGATATTACTTATGTTAGCGGTAATTTGACAGTCAATCCCGCGCAACTGAGGGCGGTAACAGCAACAAGTCAAAACCGGACATACGGGGATGCAAATCTAGCTTTAACTGGTACGGCAACTGGCTGGATAACAGGCAGCGGCGATGGTAATCAATTGTTAACGGGTTTTACTACTACGGCTACACAAAGTAGTAGTGCGGGAAGTTATGTTATTGATGCTAGTGGTGTAAGTGCTGGTAATAACTATATTATTATCGGAACACCAGTAAATGCTACGTTGACAGTCGATCGCGCCACACTGAGGGCGGTAACAGCAACCAGTCAAAACCGGACATATGGGGACGCGAATCCGGCTTTAACTGGTACGGCAATTGGCTGGAAATCAGTCAATGGCGATGGCAATCAATTGTTAACTGGTTTTACTACTACGGCTATACCAAGTAGTAGTGCAGGGAACTATGTCATCGATGCCAGCAATGTGAGTGCTGGTAACAACTATATCATCAGCGGGACACCAACGAATGGTACACTGACAGTAAACCCGGCAACACCACCGGTAGTGCCACCGGTAGTGCCACCGGTAGTGCCGCCGGTAGTGCCACCAGTAGTGCCACCAGTAGTGCCACCAGTAGTGCCACCAGTAGTGCCACCAGTAGTGCCACCAGTAGTGCCAC
>Ga0209639_1002560_pt1 | contig 13915 bp, 18 predicted proteins | sample EPASupsiteHSE605_FD_187268 | JGI IMG/M metagenome (GOLD analysis project Ga0209639, IMG submission 187268) | Bioremediated contaminated groundwater from EPA Superfund site, New Mexico - Sample HSE6-05 (SPAdes) (version 2) | ecosystem: Environmental > Aquatic > Deep subsurface > Groundwater >...
AGACGCCTTCTTTACCGGCAAACCCGCCGTGGACAATTTGGGCTACTCTTTCCTCTTCCGCAACTATCGCGCCGATCAAGGCAAATGGCTCTCGCAAGACCCCATCGCCCTGACCGTCACTCTCCCCTCGCCGGAGTTCAGCGGCTCCACCCGCCTGACGGCACAACTGGGTTACCCCGATGGTTGGAATAACTTGGCGTATTGTAATAATTATGGCTTTAGTGTTGATCCTCTTGGACTAAGCACATGGCAATGGGTAAGAGAAACAGCACTCGCACTTTCTGATGGAGGACTATATGTAGGGAAAACCATTAGTCCACTTTACGGTACAATTTCGTATTATTTCATGCCAGTAAGTTTTGCATGTGTTGACTATTTCTCACCAGGGGTTCTACAAAACAACGCCACTATCCAAAAATTTGTTGATAATTACTACACACAATGTTTTTCTGAACTCGAGGGGAAGAGTGAGGGATGTTATTCAATGCCTGTGGTAAATCCAATCCTCATTAATTTGGGAACTGATAACGCCGCGATGGGAGCTATTGTAGGAAGCGGATATTTACACCTACTTGCTACTGGATCTGTTGAATTAAATGATAAAGGACAAAAACTTGCTTCTGTCTCAATGACAATACAATATACGGATATAATTAATTGGAACTCAAAAAGTGAAATGAAAGGATATTTTGAACCCGAAAGTCCATACTGGCTACAGGGAATAGGATACTCGGAAGTTCTTATGAGTAAAATTGCAAATGGCGGTTCGTATGATATAAATTCGTCATGGGATTCGACACGGACAAAGGTTATTGAATAGCCATGAAAAAATCCACTATCATACCATTAATAATAATTTCAGCAGTAATACTGTTTTGGGTTGTATTATTTTTACCGAGATTAGAGCATGTGCAATATATTTCGATCACGGTTAACCGATATGAATATCTAAAAAACTATAAAATTCCGCCAAAGATACTTAATTGCATTCCCCAAAGTGCTAACAATATATTACTACGGTACAATCGTTCCAATACAAGTGTTTTTGTCTCATTTAATATTTCTGAGGATAATTTTAACTCATGGTCACAATTGCATCAAATTGAAATGTCCAACCGGGATATCCAAAAATCTACCGTGATGTTTTCTATGATGAGCATTACTAAAATCCCGGAACATTATGAGTACTATCAGGGACAAGATCGATTGCTTAACAATAAATTGTTAGAAATAATATACGATGGCAATACTTGTCTAATATATTCGCTAGGAGATTTTTAGTATAACTAGCATGCCCATGAGCTCTATCAATCATGAAATCAGTGCCAAACAAATAAAACCGGCCGAGTCGCCTCGGCGATGCGTAACCTATATGAATAAAGTACTGTTTTTACTAATTCTATTATTTTTTTTACTATTGGCTTATATTTTCTATCGCCATTATCAAGTTTCTATTGGTAAATATCAATGGAAACAATGTATGTGGGACCAAAATATTTCAAAAATTACTTACAATGGTAAAACCATAGTGCCATGGGGTGAAATTGAGCTTTGGGGGCGTTACCCATATTTATGGGGACAAACAAGAAATTATGGTGTAAATCGTTGGTTTCTTGTCAACTACAACACGGATAAACTGATTTATTTCAATGATACTACGAACTTTAAAAAACAGACCGGATATGATATTGCCCCCGAAAAAATGGTCACATTTCAATCTGTCCGAGGACAATGGCAGGACATTTCTAAATTGCGTTATTTGCAAAAAGAATTTAGTACTACGAAAACAGAATAAAAAAAACATTCTTAACAACTCCGGCAAAATTAACAAAATCAACGAAAAACTAATAAATCTCGCTTATGACGCCGCCGGACGACTTGTAAAAGAAAACAACAAGGTGTATCAGTATAGCGGACTCGATAAAGTTACCAGTATCTCTGAGGGCGGAAAAGTGATTGCTTCTTACAATTACTCGATCAGCGGTCAGCTTGCCTCGGCCACCACCGACGGCGCGACCGAGAATTTCCTCTGGGACGGCCTGGCTCTGATCCGCCGCGGCGACACCGACTACACCAACGAGCCCTACGCGACCTGCGGCAACCCCGTCGTCGCGGGCGACAAAGTCCTCTTTAACGACGTTTTGGGCAACACCGTCGACATCAAGTCGGAAGATAAACTCAAAGTCATCAAAATGACCGCCTTTGGCGAAACCGCCGACAAAGACGCCTTCTTTACCGGTAAACCCGCCGTCGACAACCTCGGCTACAGCTTCCTTTTCCGCAATTACCGCGCGGATCAAGGCAAATGGCAAACATCCGATCCAACGAGTTACCCCGACGGGTGGAATAACTTGGCGTATGTCGACAATCGTATAACAGAAATGATAGACTACAAAGGGTTGTGCTCATATCAATTTGTCGGAAGTATTTATGTTTGGGTGCCCTGTAGTCAAGCAAATCCTTATGCCAGTGCAAATATGACAGTAAAAAGTTCTTCAACCAATATATATACGGCGGTTTGTGGGACGCATGTATCAGGAACAAAGTCTTTTACTTTTTCATTGGGTGTTACTATTGCAGAAGCGCTTCAAATTTCTGCTTCTATCTCGGAATCCGTGGAAATTGGAAGTCAGATTCTTGATGCGGCTCCACATGACGCAAGCGGAAGTGGATTTATAACGATCGGAGCAGTATATTCTATTACTTATTATGAATTAGGTTACATATATAATTGTGGTAAAAAAACCGATATTACCTATCATATAGTTTCAACAAATTGTGCTTCAAAAGTCTTAGCTAAAAAGAGTTGTGTCCATGAGTAAAAAAATAAATATCTCGCACATCGTCTTAACTGTATTATTGATCGCTTTGTCTTTCGGCTGCAAGGATTCGCAAAAATCGACGGAAAAAGCAGTGCTTCAAGGATTGTCGATAAAATATTGGACGGTTGAACATGCTCCCAAAGATGCAGAGTGGTATGTAAGCATTGAGTCCAAAGACGGCGTTTTGCGCCGGCAACCGTTGGGAACTCTTGCGGAAGTGTCAACGGTTGCGCTCCAAAAACAAAATGACGAGTATGTCCTGTCGGTCTGCGACACCAAAGGTTCTGCGATAAGTTGCCGGCTGGGACGGGACATCACGTATCTGCCGTTGCTGACGTTTCACCCCGGAAAATCGCTGAGCCAGGATATTTTTATTTTCAAGGGCGGGGAAAAAGAAGTAACTCAAGATTACTCCCGGCTCGCTCAAGGGGAAAACGGAGTCCGATTAAAAATAGGGAATCAATAAAAGCGATTTATAATAATCAGGAGAGCTCTTGACATTTACCCAGGCGATGTGGCTCTCAAATTCAAGTTTTAACCCGAGGAGAAAAATGATGAAATATATTGTCGGACTGGTGCTCTATGGGGGCATCATGGCGTGTGCCATTTCGGCGGACAACACAGAAATCGAGTTGTTATCCCAAAATTTGAATACGGTTGATCAAAAAACTTTTATTGTCGGGGCGTTGAGCCAAAAAGAAATTTTAAGCTGGGGGAGCGAGCTCTGGCCGACATTTTTATGGGGAGCGGTACCGGAGGAGGACAATCTGGTGAAGAGAATCATTGCCCAAGCCCAAGCCGGTTCATTTTATGAATCGATCTCCAAGGTGAGCGCGGCCAATTACTCCGCGTTTAAAACTGATCCCTCAACGGTTCCGGCTGGAAAATCTTTTTCTTTATTGGCAAGTTACAATTTTTCTTTGTTTGTTCGCGGAGTTTTGCTGCCGAAGTTGGCGATAGATGCCAAAAAGCAGAATTGGGATGACTTCATGATTACTTATCGCCAAATTTTGTTTACGGTGCCTTTGGACGCTGAGTTTTATCACGTCGGGATCGCTCCGTTGGAGATCATCGTACCGCAATTTGTACGTTACTCCTCTCCTCCCGACTCGGTTTTGGCGGAAATGGAGCAAGAGATGGATGCCGTCATAACGTACACGTTGAAGGGAGAAGCAATTTCGGGCAAAAAAAATACCAATATCAATAAACTATTGGTCGATTTGTATGCCGTAAAAGCCAATCTCAAAATTGCAAAATACTATAACAGCCATAAAGAATGGCCGGATAAATTGGATATCGATCTCCCTTCAGGGGATGTCAATGGAAAAATCGACTATGAAATACAAAATGGTACTTATCATTACCGGTTAACCGTCTCCGGCAAATATGGCGTCGGTTATTGCGGCTCGTTTAACGGCTTTAACGGTCATCTGCCGCAAATAAAAGACGGCAAGATTTCAGAAGAAGAACAAAAGGAAATTTCTGGCGAAATCGGCAGATGGTACTCCGCCAAAGTCCAAAAAATTGAAACCGATGTTACCGTCCCCAATACGCAAGGAGAATAAGACCGGGTTATGAGCTGGAAAATGTACTCATCGCTGTTTTTATTTGCATTATTCGCCGGATGCTCGCCGGTAAATGTCAATGACTACATCAAAGATCAGTGGCAACTTGCCATGCCGTTTCCGTTGGACAGCAAAAATGTCGTAAAAAGAACCAGTGATTATATTGTAATAAAGGTGTCGCCGCAACAAAAGGAACAATTTCATACATTGCCGATAGAGACGTTTGGGTATACCCCATGGAAAAAATTAACCGATATGGGATTGAATATTTATGGATTTAACATCGCTGGCAATTACCTTTTTTGCGAAACATTATCTCCCGAACGCTGTCAGATAAAAAAGATTTTCATCAATCAGGACAAGGATGAAATCATATTTGTCAATATCAATTACAGCGGGTATTAACGCGTTGTAATATCTTTAAAAAAAATACAGAAACAGGAAAATCGAATGACAATCTTTCGGACGGTCAAAAATGTTAGTTTCTTTGTGCTATTAATCTATTGGTGCTATTGCTTTTGGGCCATCTTTAAAGCAGCGCGGTGGGTTGCCGCTTTTGCGCCGGATTATTCCTATAATATTACCTCGGTCATCATTCAGGCGGCAATTATTTTATTTGCCTGTTCGCAACTGATATGGGTAAAATTATCAGTGAAAAAAATAAAAGTGATATCTTCGGCCGGATTCACTGTCATTTTTCAGATTATTTGCGGTTTGGCTGTCGCCATTTTAATCATGATGGAGTAAAAAAATAAGAATCAGGGAAATTTATTGATGAGAAATAAAAAAGTATTGTTTTTTTTGATTTCATTGACAACTCTTATCGTTGGAATATTTTGTTTTCTGCCTTATCCCAAGACGATAGAGGACCCGCAAAAATTCATCAAACAATTGAGCAAAAGAAATCCCGGGACAGACAGCAAAAATGTGATATTCTCCTATTTTGACCCGGCAACAGGACGTACCATTGTAACGGATCACGCACCCATTAATGTGATTATTTTGGACGGTAAAAACATCACCGATTTATCAATGCTCAAGGACTATTCGCTGCATGGCCTGACCATAAAAGACAGCGGCATGACGAATCTTGCCTTTTTAAGCAAAATGGATTGCCAATATCTCGATTTGGAGCTGAACTCAAATGAACTTTTGACTGATTATTCCGCGCTGAAGAAAAATAAGATCGGGTATCTGCGTTTGATACAAGAGCGTCATTTTTCCGATGCATCTTTGATTCACCCGGAAACAGCAAAGGTCACTCTGGCAGATACCGGTGTCACCACCCTTAATTTTTCGGCGCCTCAAAATTTAACGGCTCTAGGACTGTTCGATAATAAAAAGTTGCTGGACTACAGCGGACTTAACGGTATGACAGAGCTGCGTGACTTTGCAATTTCGGGAGATCTTGCACCCGGGGCCTACCAATATATTCAAACTTCTTTTCCGGGGTTGAAAACGATTAACACATTTGAGATCAGTCTGAACTTTTTCCCGCCGTTGCTCGCCAAAGAGTTGGATCACGTCCGTATATTGCTTTGGCCCAATCTCGCCGACGCCGGCAATCTGTCCGGCAAAAAAGTCAAAAACCTTACCTTTGCAGCCAAAAACCTGACAGTATTTAAAACGGTAAAAGGTTTGGAAATTACCGAAGAAGCGAAATTGCGCATAAAAGAAGAATTTGACCCGGGATGTTTATCCGGGGTTGTCATCAAAAAGAATTTAGAGATAACACTCTATAAACCGGCGGATAAAAACCTTCTTGATTGGGTGCGTTCTTTGGAAATGAATGGCATAAAAGTCAAAATCCATCAACCGGCGACGGAAACGGCCGTATCAGCCAACTGACCCCAAACCGCTAGAGAGTAACAACATGATTTTAATGATGGCAACTTAGCTTTTGATCTGCGCAATCAACTACATGCCCAAAAAGTAATTGCGCGATAGAAAAACCGTACTTTAATCGCAGTTTTGATGCAGGCGGTTGTATATGAATGCTTTTTGCCTGCAGATAATGCATAGGAAAACTCGTTGATTGGGATGACATACATTGGGATATCCGCAATATTGATTTTGAACATTACGTATGGCAGATGAAAAAATGAAAAGAAATAAATCGACATCAATCTGTTTTATTATCCTTTGGGCGCTGCTCGGCGCATTGCCGCTGATTTGGGTATTTATTTTTTCCTTAGGAAATATCACGGTGACAGCAGCATCAAGAAAAGAATTTTCCGATGCAATTGAAAAAAAAATTAAAATCGCAAGTCTTGCAGAAGAACTCATGATCCTTATTCCAGAATCGGCACAACAATTAAAATTGGAAGTCAACCGAAGTCGTATTCGCTGTATATCGATTACTTTTATCTCAAAACCAGATACTATACAACCATATCTGGACCAGCTTAAAAAAAAATTACCCAATTATACGTTTGAATTGACGGAAACACCGCAGTATAGAACGCTTTTTCTGAGATGCACCAACCCCGATCTATGGTTGCCGCTGCCCGAGATAACGTTGCATTTTTCACAAATTAATATTAACGAACAAGGTGGAAAAATTGAAATCGAGACATTTTAATCAACCGACGATCCCGACCGCCGCCGATCCCGGGACTTTGTCATATGCAATTTTGACGATTGCGGTTTGGGGGCTGTTGCCATTGCTGCAATGTTTTGCCGGTGAATATCTTTTGGCGGACTACCCCAAGGGTGACTTGCCGTATATCACGCTCATTCAGAAACACAGGGATATGCCGTTTTGGGGAAATGTATTGGAGTATGAGTTGACCTTTTCGCCAAACTTCCCGTTTGACAAATCGCGTTTGCAATTTACGTGGTCTGATGACTCGCTAACGCAATATGAAGCCACGATTTCCGAGTCAGCCAATCCGTTGCAATTGGGTTATCTGATTGATCGGGAGACGCATAAGACCAGCTTTAGGGCGCTTTACAACCATCAATGGACAGACCACGTATTTTTATGGCAGCCGCCCAAGGCCAACATTGTGGCACGATACATCTTGCGATTAACTCCGCAGCAAAGTGTCACATTGGCAACATGGGGACTTGATACCCTGCCCGAAGGTGCGTTTGCATTTTTTCACTTTGGTGATGTTTGGCAAGCCGGCACGGTGCTTCCCTTGGAACAATCCGCCAACAACCTGAAGCTGACCTTGCAGATTGACGGATGGCCGCTTGATCTCTCCGGGTACCGGCCCGTTGACGAAATGCTGATGCGAAATGAGCTCCCTGAGTTGCAACTCTTTGACCAAATCAAATTCACTCTCGATGAGTATAATAATTTGAGTGAGCGCTACCGGCAAATGGTTTCATTTTACCGCAAATACGAGCTGACCCGATATCAATATAAAGGGGGAATGGTGTCTCTGACCGAATTGCTCAAAATAAAAGTCATGCTGCTGCAGGAGTTGACGCAAATGCTGCAAATTTATCAAACCCCGGCAACTGTTGCTAAAAAATCGCTGAGAGATAAGGAAATACTCGAAACCATATCACAAATCGTTGATCTGCATACCGAGGAATACAAAGCAGGCGTCATGTCACTCGACGAATTAAACGGCATCAAGGAAAAATACGGCCGGATCAAAAACAAGATTGAGGAGCAGTCCGCACCTCCGACCCCAAAATAATTTTTTTGACAAAATTCAACCGGGATTGGTACGGACGGCTTGCAAAAACAATAATTACATGTATTAGTAATATAAATATTAAAAAAGTTGGACATGAAAATCAAAATACACCGCGTAAAATATCTCCTTGGCTCCGGACAGCTCTGGAAATCGAAGGTTTTTGTTGACGGCAATTGCTGCGCTGCAATCAAAGCCGGAGAAACCGTTGAGCTTGAAGTCAGCCACCTCCCGGCGACGCTGTTTTACGGCTCCCCTGAAACCAGGTCAAACTCGATAATCATTACTGACAATGATCAAAACTCAACCATTTATTTGGACACCTGGCTGCACGGATATAAGGTGCTACTCGCACTGCTTTATCTCTTTTGCATGAGCTCCATGCTTACCGCGTACAAAAAAAGAGATGACGGGCCAATGTCCTGAGATATTTTATCCCGATCCAACGATTGTTTTGACGGGTTGCCGTACCCGAAATCATCCCGGCAACCGGATGCGGACACCGATTATTTTAATTGTTATTATTGTTATATTGATGAAGTGACACGGAAGTCACCGGCAGCATCGCCGCAAGTATTTCGACGGCGAAATAATCAAAGGATAAGCTGACCAATGAAAACAACTGCTTTGCGACACTGGGAAAATTGTCTTGCCGTTCTGCTGCTGCTCTGTTTGGCGGCAGACATTTGGGTAAATCGGGATATGGCAAAAAGGATATGGGATCATTTATGGGAAAAACCGAGAGATGCGGCTGTCATCGTTGCCAATGACAACGACCAAACGTTAACAGATGTTTATGACGAATTTAAGACGTTTAACACCCGAGGATACCGGGACAATGCCTATCCCGCGCTGGACAAGTTGTATCACAGCAAAGAAACTTGGCGCACTGACACCATCACCCGCTTCAGTACATCAATGAAGATGTTATCCTACGGGGCGGATCAGGCAATCAGGACCGGCAACTGGGAAAAATTAACCGGACTGCTGGATGATGCGACTGCCGGATACCGGCAGTTTATCCCGCTCAGGCAGGAAACATCGGCAATCACTTATATTACTCCATGTTTGAATTTAGCGGAACGTACCGCCAAATCAGAAATATTGACCATCCCCGTAGACGTCAATCAACATATGTCAGAGCAAATGGTCCAACTCAAAAAATTGATTAAAAAGGCTCCGGAGAAGTCAACCAATCACTTCAGACAACAAGCGTTATCAAGTATTGACAGCACCATAAATGCGCTGCAAAAACAATGATTGATGCATCAGATCACAAGTCATATCATCCGCAATAACAATGAGCAAAAATACATGAATATCCTCAGTCATCTGCAAAAAATTTATATGTCATGCGTCACATTGCTTATCCTTGCTCCGACTCTTGATGCATCCGAGGAAAAAAGTAAAATAAAATTCATTAATCCAAGTATGTCGTTTTATCTCAATGAAACACAAATAGCGGAAAATACCCAAGCGGCGTTGAAAGGTGACGCAGATGCGGCATTCAAAAATTATCAATACTATAATTTTTTAGAGAGAAAAAGTCAACTTCCCGCCCATTGGCTGCTTGTCGCCGCACTGTTGGAGCACCCGATCGCAATGCATAATTGGAGCAGCCTTGATGACCGGAACTTACTGACCCAAAAAAATTTCATCGTTTCACCCCAAGAGTTAAAACATCAGGAGGAGCTCTTTCAATCATCCGGCAGCATGATCGAGTGTTACTGGCTGTACTTGCACTGCGTCGCCTCCGGCAATCAGGAAAAATCAGCCATATATAAGAAACTACTGCAAAAACAAAAAGTTTCTGAAAATCTTTTGGGAGAAGCGGTGATCAAACGATTGCAGGAGCTTGATATTGCACCAAAATAATCATCCAAAGTTTGCATAACGCGGCGGCTTACCAAAGAAAACGGCAAGATTATGTTTATTTCCGGCTTGTAAGCACCGGAAATCAAGGTATCGTATTTGACAAAGGAGAGAGGTCATGCCATCAATATTTTGCGGCGGTGCAAGGATCGGGGATTCTCGGTTTGATGCAATCAATGTCACGTTTCCTTTTGCTAGGTTGGAAGTCGGTGACCGGCAATGCATCATAAAAATCAAATTTTTGATGATTTCAAAAATCATATCTCTAAAAAAAGATGATATCCAAAAAGTTGAAATATATTCGGGATTTTTTTCATCGGAGATCAAGTTCACGCACAGCGATCCGCTTGTCCCCAAATATATTGTTTTTTGGACGTTTTCGTCCAAAAAAGTTTATGATTCATTGTTGTTGGCTGGATATCAAAGTTAGTTTCACTCCAAGCATAAGGATGTCCATATATGTTATTTACCTCCGGCTCACCCTATGGGCTGATGATTGTCGGCGTATTGTTTATCATTACGGGAATCACTTTTATTTTTTGGGGGAATATCGGCCCCGGATTATTTATCCTGATCCCCGGCATCGTTTTTCTCACGATCGGCATTTGTCTCAAAAAACATTACCAACCAAAACCTGCAATCAAAAGCTTGTTTGGCCCCTGCCGCTACGATCAAGACAATGATAATAATAAAAAGACATCATTTATCCGTAAAAAATAAGGGAATCAAATACTCATGAAAATGTTGAAAATCTCAATTGTCGTATTAATCGACCTGTTGCTTTTGTTCTCCGTCGTACACACCTGGATCCCCATGAGCGACATAATGGCGCCCAAAGATTATTTGGCGTTTGTCCTCTCCGCCCTGGCCGTGACCATCGGGTTGGGGATCGGCAACTGCTGGATACTGTTTGTCCGCAAAATGACCATGGGGTGGGTATTTTGGCTGACCAATTTTTGGGCGGTGGCGACCGTGCAAGTTTTGCTGGCGATACCGCTGTTTTTATTAATCAAAAAAATGTAGTTCCCGGAGGATTTGCCGATGTTATGGTATTGCCGCAGTTTGCTCTTGGTTGTTTTTGTTTTGTCCTTTTGGGCAAAAGGGAAATTCGTGATTTATTTGAGCGGCGACAACAGTTGGTTTTGCGGACTTCCTTTTCCGTCGCAGGAAATCAACTCTTTGTATGGTGTCAACCTCAACTGGGCCAATCTGGCGGCCAATCTGGCGATATTTGCACTGTTGTATGCCGCACTTACAATCACCTTTACCGGTGAAAGGCTATGGATGCAGCGGCTCTCCTGTTGGTGGCTGACAGCATTGATGATCGGCGTGTCGGGAAATTTATGGATTCATTTTCCCCGACCGCCCTACCTGTTGCTAATGCTGTTATTATTTTACGGTTATGCTTTTTTTTCAAATCTGTGCGCCCTGTCAATCCTGATGCGGACAACGCAAAAAAACGATAACAGTCCACCCCATAACCGGGCCTGACGGGAGATCACATGAAGTTTTTGACCATCGCAATTTTTATGATATTACTTTTGCTGATCTGCGGGGGCGCAGTATGTTATACCCGGCTCACCGGCAGTGTTGACGCGGACACGTTAAAAACAATGCTGCTCGAGCGCATTGCCCGGCAGCAACGCGCCGCAACTCCACTGGAGCAGAGCATTACTGCCTCGCTCCAGTCCTCCCGCGCGGGTAAAATCGCATTTCAAAATTATTACGGCAATACCATCAACGAGCAGCCGGACCGATGGCTTTACCAATTGATTTTGATCGGGCAAACCGCGACGCTTTTTGATGCCAACCTCCCCGCATTTTATCCGCAAACCAAGATTTGCTATTTGCGGACTGACATGATTTCTCTTGACGCACAGGCCGCAATGACGCTATATGCTTATACCCAAAAGGATCGGAAATTTGCCAAAGCAATACTCGACCAATTGCCATACGATGGAGATCACCCCTACAAAGTCAATCTGGCCGCCCAACTTTTGCGGCAAGCCGCCGTCAATGACGATGCGGCTTTTGTCGTTTACGCAATCAACAACTCGCATCCGGACTTTTGGCAACGCACCGGCAGTTTGCTGTTTTACACCCCTATGCTGATGTTTATGGTGATTAAAAAATATTTGTTCGGATGGTGGGCGGTCTTCGCCGCCGCCGTTGCCGTCAAGCTGATGACTTGTCTGTATAAAAATACCGTCAATACCGCAAAAAACAACGGCCAAGGAGGACCTCATGGGTAAAAAAAAGTCGAAGATAATCCTGTTGCTGATGGCAATTGCCGTCGGAGCTATCCTGATCTTTCCGGCAATCCGCTGGGTGCAAAAACTGTCGTTGAAACCATTGCTGAAACCGTATCTGACGGCTCAGATACCGGATTTCAGGGCAATCGGTTTTTATCAACAAATCCCCAATCGCGCCGGCGCCGATTGGGTGCCGGTTTCAGGCTTACGCTCCACCCCGGCATTCAACGGCAAACTTCAAATCCCGGAGCAACAAACAAGCTTGCAGGATTTTATCCGCATCAATACCGCGTTTATGGAACAAACGCCCAAACTGTTGTTCGCCGCCAATATGCCCGATATTCCGAATTCGTTTGACAATATCAATGGGATCAATCAATCTGCCGCCGCCCTCGCAATCACAGCTCGGTTTTATCACATCCGCCTGGAGTATGACATCGCTCAAAATGATCTTAGCGAAGCGATGGGTGACCTCAAAATCATCCATCAAACCTTGATCGAGCTGGCAAAATTTCCCTATGTCTTTGCCAATTATTATTTTTTGCAATCAATTGCCCACGAAACAACTGCAATCGGCCGCGTCCTTAACTGCGTTGACGTACCCTCCGCGCAATTGACAGAAATTGCCGCCATGCTCCGTCAAAGCGGCCAATTGCTGCCCGAGAGCTTTAAGGGCGGCATCTCGGGTCAAGCTTATTATATATTATTTGCTCCGATGGCTGAGAGAAAGCAGGCCATCGGCTGCTTAATTTATCCCCGGGGCGTCATTGAGCCCGGCATGATCCTCCCTGTCCGAAACAACTATTCCCTCCAAAAATTGTGGCAGCGCGAGCGTTTTTTTATCAAATATTTTTCGTTTGCCCGGTCCGGCCTCTTTGATTTCCAGAGCCGTTTCAATGACAACAAAGCATGGCGGGTATATCAAAATGACTTAAAATCCCGGTCCGGCATGGAATACTGGAAAAACGATGTTGACATCTATCAGCTGTATCTGGATAATATAAATGGTCTTGCCAAAATCAGATTGGCTCAAATTGCCACTGCCGTCCGCATGTTTGAGCTCCAAAACCACCGGACTCCCGCCGGTATTGCGGAGCTGATCTCTCAAAAATTGATCAGTCAGGATCAATCCGTTGACCCGTTTACACAAAAAACGATTGATTATGCCCGGGGAACATTCCCCGTTTTGCAGGAAATTCGTTACTTTGGCAACCGTCGGCAGGATCATTTTGAAGACTGTCCGACCATTCGCCTCATTTGCATGGCGCAAGCACAGACGTTGCAATATTTTGTAGTTAATAAAATCAAACACCCCCAAATCATCGGCGACAGCAATAAAATTTACAAAAACTCGAAGGCCCTGGGCGACGACGACCATTATGTGGCCAAGGTGCCGGATTTTTCGAAAATTGAGCAAAACTCCACATTACAGCCCTGCCGCCCCGGAGTCAAAGATTAAAAAAACGGAGGTGTATCATGCTCAAACTTGCTTATTTACTGCCAATAGTACTGCTTTTTGGTTATGGTTGCAGTCACCCGGCTATCATACAAAAAGAGACACGGCGCCCCGCCGTAATCCTGTACCATTGGGAGCGCTTTACGACCGACCCCGCGCTGGATCGGATGCAGACACAAACAATGCAAGCATCGATCCGGGAGATGTTTGACCATCTTTTGCAAGATGCGGGCGATTTTGAGGATGCCTGTCTAATTTTTGATAACTCCAAGCTTGCCATCGACGGTCAAAGCGTTAC
>Ga0209639_1002565_pt1 | contig 13899 bp, 12 predicted proteins | sample EPASupsiteHSE605_FD_187268 | JGI IMG/M metagenome (GOLD analysis project Ga0209639, IMG submission 187268) | Bioremediated contaminated groundwater from EPA Superfund site, New Mexico - Sample HSE6-05 (SPAdes) (version 2) | ecosystem: Environmental > Aquatic > Deep subsurface > Groundwater >...
GTTCGGTAATACTCTCCAAAACAGTTCTCAAACTTTTCTGGCTGAAATTCAGGTTTACTTTTTGTGCTGAGCCTATTGTGATGCTGAGCACAAAAAGCATCACCAGCATTGCCAGGCCTCTTTTTGTTGGAATTCTTCCCATGGTTTTGTTTTTCGTATTAATTATTAAACATATAAAAAATTGGTTCTCTTGCTTCTAAAAGGGCGAATAATTAACAATTACCAAGCCTTCTTTTCGATTGTTATAATTTTAGACACGAAAAGTCATGAAAAGGATGAGTGGTATTAAAATAATTAACAAAATTCCATATGATAAACCAAAACTCAATAAGTTACAAATTTTTCTGGAAGAAGATTTCCGAGATTACCTATCATTACGCAAAAGAACCTTACATGGAAACGAAGATTTTATTACCCTGGTGTTTAAAGTTCACAGGGGAAATTTTGTGCAATTCATCAAGTACCTCGTCTATAGTAGCCTGTTTGGTGGTAAGCGTATAACTATATTCAAGTACCTCAGGCGACTGCACAAGAAATTCCACATTGTATTTTCTTTCCAGCGTTTTCATTGCTTCGGTCAGCGGTGTGTCGTAGAAGTATATTACATTCTTTTTCCACAAAGACGCGTTGGAAGGTCGCACCAGATTATAGAGACTAATCTTGCCAGTATTCTTTTCGTATTCAATCTGTTGCCCAGGTCGCATAGAGATACTGCTTTGCAAAACGTGGAACGATGTTTTTCCTTCATCAAGCACCACCTGGATTTTCTCACTTTCTCTGTAGGCCTTCACATTGAAGGAGGTGCCCGTGACTACTGTCCGGGTATTGTGGGCATGCACTACAAAAGTACGTTTGTGATTGGAGATCACATTAAAATAAGCCTCGCCGTCGAGCCATACCTCTCTTTTTCTCAGTCCGAATTTCTCCGGATACCGGATCCGTGTATCGGCATTTAAAAAAACCTCGGTACCATCCTGAAAGATGAGTCTTGCATCCTCTCCCTTGGGGACAAATAACTCGGAATAGGTCGTTTCATGAAATAGGTCGGCGTGATCATTGAAGAAATACCCCAATGTAGCTATTAGGAGTAGGGGTAGCAAGACGGCAGCAACCTTGAAAATTTTCCTGCGTAGGTGCTTCTCGTAGATTATTTTTTCAATCTTTTTGTAAAGATGATCAGACTGCAATGGAGTTAACGAATCGTCCAAGGAGGGATCCGCTTCGAGCAAATAGGCGTCTTTATCGAGCATATCCGACAGAAACTGCTGTCCTTCAATAGTTGAAGAGAACCAGTTTGCCACGTTTTCCGCCTCCTCTTTGGTGGCGGAATCCCGGATTACCCTATTAATCATATCATTGCCCGTCGCATGCATTATATATCTGATCACCGTGTTTGTATATTCTTTGACACATTGCAGGACAAAAGAAATGAGTGGAATTTTGCTTTTTTACCATAACATCAGCTTAATTTGCTGAAAATAGTTTCGCAACAGTTTCAGCGATTCCTGATAATGTGATTTCACTGTATTCACTGAAATTCCCATCTTCTCGGCTATTTGCTGGTTACTGTCTGATGTCTTTAGCCTTCGCATGCACACCTCTTTCTTTTGAGGGGGCAATGAATCGATTCCTTTATAGAGAAGATCGTGTAATTCACTGTTTTCCAATACTTTTACTATATCATCCTCTGCTGGCAGATCGATCTGGGCATTCATGTAACTCAGCGACACTGCCTCCTTATGATCTCTAATTACATTCAGGATAAAGTTCTTGGTCATTGTATAGAGATAATTTTTAAGATTGATCTCAATATGGATGTCTGAGGTGCTCTCCCATAGTTTCACAAAGACATGCTGGAGCGCATCTTCTGCCATTCCGGAATCTTTCAGATACTTAAAAGCAAGTGCATACAAGTAACGGTGATATTTCATGTAGATGGCAGAAAAGGCATCCTTGTCCCTTCTTTTTAATAGAATGAACAGTGCATGGTCTTCGTTTCTGTTATAGTCAGGCATCTCTTTTCGCATGCAATTAATCCGATCATTGGGGCAAATGTAGTTCTTTTATCAAATCTTTTTGACAACTTTTTTTAAAAAATGAGGTACAAAGATAGAAGTTAGGCATGAGGTCAGAAAAAAAAATGAAAATGAGTAAAAATCTATGATTATTTGTTTAGATTTGTAGATGCAATCCTAACGCAGTTCTCATGAAAAGAATTTTAGTTACAGGGGGCGCCGGATTTATTGGTTCACATTTATGCAGAAAATTATTAAAAGAAGGACATCATGTAATTTGTCTGGATAATTTTCTTACTGGAGCCAGGGAAAATATTTCGCGATTGATAGAAAATGATCATTTCGAACTGATTGAACATGATATTATTCATCCTTTACAAATAGAATCTGTTGATGAAATATACCATCTCGCTTGTCCAGCATCGCCTGTCCATTATCAAAATGACCCAATAGCGACAATGAAGATCTCCGTATTGGGATCTATGGTAGCTTTGGGAATAGCAAAACGGCACAAAGCCAAAATACTTCTTGCATCTACCAGCGAGATATATGGTGATCCGCAGCTGCATCCGCAGCCGGAAACATATTGGGGAAACGTAAATCCGATTGGTCCGCGTTCATGCTACGATGAGGGTAAACGCTGTGCCGAAACACTTTTCATGGATTATCACCGCCAGGAAAAGGTACGCATTAAAATAGTGCGAATATTTAATACATATGGCCCTCGCATGCAGCCTCATGATGGAAGGGTAATGTCAAACTTCATCCTTCAGGCGTTACAAAAGAAAGATTTAACCGTGTATGGCGATGGAAGTCAAACAAGAAGTTTTCAGTATATTGATGATCTGATAGAAGGCATGGTTCGCGTAATGGAGACCGAAGATGACTTTTTAGGTCCCATCAATATAGGCAATCCATCGGAATTTACGATCAAAGAATTGGCTGAAAAAATTAATTCACTCACATCATTTCAATCCAAACTGGTTTATAAGTCCTTGCCCGAAGATGATCCCAAGCAAAGAAAACCGGATATCAGCCTTGCGAAGGCATATCTGAACTGGGAACCAAAGGTAAGTCTGGACGAAGGATTAAGAAAAATGATTACCTATTTTAAAGAAAAAATAGTTGCAAACAAATTGATAGAGGAACAATGTTAAAGGATTTTTCAAAATATAAGGTATTGGTAGTGGATGATATTCCTGCCAATGTTTTACTACTTAAGGTGCTGTTAGAACAATCGAAATTGCAGGTATTTACAGCGGGAAGTTCAAAAGAAGCATACACCCAACTGAACAAAGAACAAATAGACTTGATATTACTGGATGTTTTAATGCCAGACGAAAATGGGTTTGAACTGGCAGAAGAACTGAAAAACAATGTCAATTTCCGGGATATACCAATTATATTCTTAACTGCATTAAATGCAACTTCTGATATCATAAAAGGATTTGATTTAGGTGCTGACGATTTTATTTCCAAACCTTTCAACAAGGAAGAATTGCTGATAAGAGTCCGGTATCAATTGACTCTACTGGAAGCAAAACGGACCATACAACAACAAACCGTTGAACTGAAAAAGACCATATCCGGAAGAGACAAGCTATATTCTGTAATAGCACACGATTTGCGTATGCCTATGTCATCACTGAAGATGTCACTGAACATGTTGACCATGAAAATGGAAGAACACACTGAACAAAATCAGGATATTATAGACATACTCCTAAACGCAAATGAACTCTCTGAAAAATTATTTACGCTGCTTGACAACCTTTTAAAATGGACCAAGAGTCAGCTTGGCGGACTTGTCGCATTCCCTCAAAATATTAATTTGTCTGAGCTCGCAGAGGGTGTAATCGAAGTTTTTACAATGATAGCTTCCAATAAAAAAATTAAAATAAACTTTACATCTGCAAATATTGATGAAGCAGAAGTATTTGTGGATATAGACATGGTAAAAACTTCCATTCGGAATCTTCTCAGCAATGCGATCAAATTCAGTTACAGTGGCGGCGAGATCGATGTTGTGATAAAAAGGGAGAATAACGAAGTTCTATTAAGCGTCGAAGATCATGGTTGTGGAATCAGTGATGAAGTTCAAAGCAAATTAATGAATGTTGAGTCCCATTGCACCACCTATGGAACTGAAAATGAATCGGGTTCAGGATTGGGGCTTTTACTTGTGAATGAGTTTATGAAACTTAATAAAGGTCGTATTTTTTTTAAATCGCAAGAAGGAAAAGGTTCTACTTTTGGGTTTGCGCTTCCTGTGAGAGAGGATTGATAACAAAATCCAGACTTACAATTACTGGTTTATGATCACTGTATTTCAGCTCGGGAGAATAATAATCGATTCCCCTGAAGTAATATCCGGAGTATAGCAGATAATCAATCCTGTACAGTTTTTTGAGATATCTGTAGGTATATCCATACCCTCTTCCACAGGAACAGAAACTGTCTTTAAGATCCCCTCTGATTTTGCGGTAAGTATATGAAGCAGGTGTGTCATTAAAATCACCACAAACAATCAGCGGAAAAGGACACTTATCGATAAATTCAGAAATAGTATCAGCCTGATTGGATCTCATTATACTATTTTCATACAACATCTCTTTCAACCTGTTGAACCTGAAAGAGAGCTGTTCGACGTTATCCGTGGAATTAAATCTGTTTTGATTCAGATTCGTAGTTTGCAAATGATTATTGATTATTCTGATTGTATCACCATTAACAACCAGGTCAGCCCACATTGACGAATTTACGCTTTCACCCGTGAAATCGATTTGCTGCGATTGTAGAATGGGATACCGGCTGAATATTGCTACCTGCATCTTCCCGGGAGCAGGAGAATAAATTCTGTAGTAAGGCAAAAAACCGAATATCCCGACAATTTGTTTCAATTGCGAATCGTTCACAGCTGGAAATTCCTGGAAACATAGGATATCTATTTTTTCGCTTTGCATAAAATCTGAAATTTCACGGCCTGTTTCAGACTTATTACCGATAATGCACTGAATGTTATAAGTAGCTATTTTTAATTCAAAACCTGCAGATGTTGTCTTCCTGAAAGGCCACTGATAAATGCAGGACAAGTAAGGAATATTTAATAAAATGGCAAATAACGGAACAAAAAGCCAAAACTTCTTTTTCAGGATCCAATAAATCATTAGAAGAAGGTTAATCAACAGTATGATAGTCAAAAACATACCCAGATACTGCAATTCAATATGCTGAGCGGGATGAAAATATGACGCCAGAAAACCCCCGATCGCCAGGATAGCAAAAATTATCCCGATAAAAACCAAAATGAGATCAAATAGACTCAAAAGTACCCGTATACCCATTGTTTAATATTAAAGATATTTAGTCTCTTCCTCGTTAAAATCTGAAATTAACAAAGGCAACCTGAAGGAAAAAACCGTACCTTTATCCGGTTCTGATGTAACGGATATATCTCCCCCCAGCTTTTCCACTATTGTTTTACAAATGGCCAGTCCCAATCCCGTGCCGGGTGCGAAATCATCAACTTTTACAAAACGATCGAATATATTACCCAGTTTATCTTTTGCTATTCCTATCCCGGTGTCTTTCACGAAAAATTCCACAAAACCTGTTTTCAATCTATAACCCAGGGTGACCCCCCCTTCGGGTGTAAACTTAATAGCATTGACAATCAAATTAGATATAACCTGAGTCAAACGATTCCTGTCGGTTTTGAAGTAAATTTCCTGATCAGGCAAATCAAGATTTAAAGATATTGTTCCTGCATTCAACTGATGTATAATTACAATCTCAGTACAGAGTTCGTTAATTTTTACAGAGGTTAATACAAATTCAAATCTGTCTGATTCAATTTTGGACAGATCCAGTACCTCATTTACAAGTGTCAACAACCTTTTATTGTTGGATTCAATGATATCTTGATATTTTTTGCGTTCCTCCCTATTGTCGATATCTGACATGACGGCAGAAAAACCAACGATGGCATTCAGGGGAGTCCTGATTTCATGGCTCATGTTGGATATGAATGCCGATTTAATCTGTTCTGACTCCTCTGCTCTCTCCTTCGCTTTTTTCAGTTCGTTTTCATGACGAAGTTGATCGGAAATATCCCGTCTGTGATTCCAGATAATATCCTCGCCGTACTCGTTTCGTATAATATATGAGATGCATTCAGAACTGATTATATTGAATTTTGGATAGGTTTGATTGCATATATACTGAATGGTATTATTGTTTGCACGCAGAGATTCTGTAAAGTCATTCCACATCCTTTCGTCTATGAAATTATTGAGTATCTCCCACGCATAAGATCCAGTGACGTCCTTATCGGCAGGGATCTCGTTAAGTTCAAGACAAACCCGATTGGCAAAAATGATTTTACCATCCATTTTTGTAGCATAGATACTGTCTTTGGAATTATTTACTGCAAGAGTAATCATTTTCAGCTCATTCCATCTGGAAACAATGTCATCGATATTTTGCAGATAACCGTCTATGATCCAATCTCCAGTGTCTGTTCGGTACCGGTTGACGACTTTTACTCTTACGAAATAAATCTTCTCTTTTATAACCCTGTAATCGAAAATTCCCGGTCTCGATTCATTCGTTTCAAGTAAATCTCTAAGTCTTTCCCGATCATCGGGAAAGACCTGCTCCAGATATTTTTCCAGCGAAATCTCTATATCTTCGTTTTCATTAAATAGTATTCCTACATATCCTGAATAACGGAAAATTTTAGTGGTCGTAGAGTAAGTCCAATATCCAATTTTTGCGGCCTGTTCAGTAACCGTAAGACGCTGGTTCACCATCTGAAGATTTTTCTTCATCTTGTTGCGTTTGGTAATGTCCCTGTACTGACACAACAGATGTTCTTCATCGTACTTCTGGATAATACATTTGAAGTAATATATCTTATCGGACGCAGGCAGATCGTAGTTGGAGCTTGACACCTCCCCTGTACTCAAAACATGTTCGATTGCAGGCTTTAAATTCCATAATGTCTCTTTCGGAAAATAATCCAAAACATTCTTTCCCAGTAAAGTTAAATTATCGTTTATGTATGGATTATTTTCAGTCTTAACGATCATATCAATACATGTACCGTCGTTTTTCAGCAAAAGCAAAGTATCGCTCATCATACTCATTAGATGCGCAGCCTGGCTGTCGTCGTGCAAAATACCGTTAGTTTCCATTCTTAGCAAAGTTTACAATCTTTTGGCTTTCTCCCATACAGCAACTCCTCTAAAATTTTTCAGATAAGCCATCCCTTTAAAAACATTTAGATTCATGAAGAGGAAATAGTATGGAATAAATAAATATTTCGTTTTTATGTCTCTTTTTGACAAAATCCAGCCAATAACAACGAAAAGGTAAAAGAACATTTGCCCTGCACCAAATAACTGATATAGCCATACCGACGTTATCTCCAGATACATTAACAACAAATTAAGAGGCAGCAGTAAAAACAAAGCCACCGGTGTGATTGTCCACCGCAATACACGATGAGAAATATATTGAAAACTGAGACATCCATGGTGGAAAATATTCAATAACGGTCGCAATTTCCAGATAGCCTGTATACCTCCGGCCGCAATACGCACCTTTCGCTTCTTCTCCTCTTGTATATCCAGGGATGCCGATTCAGTCGCATATGCGTTTTTGCAGTAAGCTATCCGGTATCCTTTCCGGGCTATTTGCAAAGATAATACAAAATCGTCCAGTAAAGTGTCTTCCCGCATCTCTTGAAAAAGTGCCGTGCGAATCGCAAAGAGTTCGCCGGCCGCACCTACAGCCGTGCAGAGACGCGAATCCAAATCTTTTAGTGCAGATTCATATCGCCAATAAGCCCCTTCACCACCGGAAGAAACCACCTCTTTCTCTTTTGTATGTATCCTCTTTTCTCCGGCCACACATCCTGTTCGGGGATCTGAAAATGATTTGACTATTTCTTTTATGGCTTCCCTGTTTATCAAAGTATTTGCATCGGTAAATACCACAATGGGTGTGGTCACCGATTTCATTCCCCTGTTTATGGCTGCCGTCTTACCCCGACGTCGCGGCTGAAAGAGTACGGTGACATCCTTATACCTTGCCAGTCTGTCGTTTGTGGCGTCGTTTGAACCATCTGTTACCCAGAAGATATGCAATTTATCTTTTGGATAATCCAGTGAATAGCAATTCTCCATTTTTAACGCTACCTCATTCTCCTCATTGTATGCAGCAATAAATAAGGTCAGATCGGGAAGTATCTCCGGTAATTCCAGTTTCTCAGGAGGATTCAGCAACTCTTTCACCTTCACAGCTATCCATAGAATTATTCCGTACCCTATATAGGTATAGAATACAAGAAAGAGACAAACCCAAAAGAAGATGGATACTACGCTATTCATTTCGTTCAGAATCTATTTATTAAGTTCGATTCCTCATCCTTTGGAGGCTTCGTTTGACGGGTAAACAGGAAATTAAAATTTCTGACTGCTTTTGCCACTCTCACTTTGAAACTATTGAACAATGAACCGTCCGCATTAAGCGTGTTACTGGCAGTAACAGCACGTGCTTTGCGCGAAGTAATCAGTTTTATTTTTCCGTACTTTTTTAAACCCAGAGCCATTGAACCATCTTCTCCCCGGATTAATTCCACTCTATAATCTACTCTCCTGCCATATTCCGTCTTATATGCAAATACCATACCCCTTACCCCCCTCTCCGGACGCTTTATATATATCGCCCGAATATAAAGGTCTCTCAGTAATTCATACAGCTTAAGTCCCCACTTTGGGTGGTTCTCGTCCGGGATAAAACTCCATAGTGATGATACCGCTACAGTTCCACGTTTTAACAAACCATTAATCATGGTTTCAATGTAATGGGGGGGATACATAGTATCCGAATCGATGCAGAGATAATATTTCCCCCTGGCCTGGTTTAATCCACAGCGACGGGCATACCCGCAGCTCTTCTGTTCCTCGAAATAAAAGGGAATTCCGGTTGCTTTAAAAACCTCTTCGGTACGGTCGCTTGAATTATTGTTCACTCCGATTATTTCCACCGGAAAGGAACATATATTCTCGCTGAGTGACCAAAGGCAACTTGGTAGACGGGTCTCTTCGTTATGGGCAATCACTACAACGGAAGCGAGAGGTTCATCGCTATTTACGCGACTCAGCTTACTTTTAATTTCCTCAATTGTTTCAGGAGAAACTGAAGAAAATGGTTTCTCAAAAACCGATAGATATTTGGTGTACCAGCATCTCATATTGATTACTTTTCAACCAAGATTATTTTCTTTATCATATTAAAGGCAGGAAGAGTTTTGTACTCTCCTATACAGATGTTATTGACAGTGGCGAATTTTATATTCGTCCATAGACAAGGGACCATGATGAATAAATCGCGATTTAACTTTTATCTTCATTAAATGAAATAGCGCACGAACCAAATTAAAAATCTCACAGGATGAAGATCGTGGTGGAAATATCTTTTCACTCATTTCCCGGTTCCATTTCTTATTAAAGAAGGATGAATAATACGCATCTTCCGGATTTACAATAAATTCAATCTCGTCTTTCCACTCATATCTGTTCAACATCAGATTTCCTTCTGTTAACCACAACATTTTATAAGGTAACGATTGGTAAGGTAAATAATTAAGAAATAATTCACCATAATTATTCTCATAATTCCCGGGCATCTTTGATTTTTCAAATAAAACCAGTTTGTCATCAATTTCTAAAATAACCCATTTGTGTGATGCCTTCGGAAATAAAAATTCCCCAATTAAGCTTGGCGTCTCTATATATCCCCTTTTCGCCACCCTACATTGTTCGTGAATGAATTTTGCAGGGTCATCCACATGCTCCAAGACTTGGGAACATATCACATAATCAAATTCTTTGTCTTTAAAAGGCAAATTTTCACCGTCGGCATTCACAAAAGATTGGTGCGGATATAATTTCACGTTCCCTGATCGATGATAATTAGAATCGATAAATTTTTCCACGATCACATTTGATCTGAAACATGGATTATGTCCTGATCCTACTTCCAGAACTTTTTCTTTCTTCCTGATTTTTAGATCGTCTCTATCAAGGGGAGTCCTTATTTTCATTCTTCAGCGTTTATGATCTCAAAATTAAAGTGATTTGTTATTTATACATTCGCTCATCAACAATGCATTAAATTGAGTGCAAAACATTGTTCATTTGGTTTTTCCAGGACAGATGCTCCACTGAATTTCGGATCTCTTCAGAAGTATCAGTTACAGCGTTGTAAAAATCAATTAGCTGATGTATGGATACAGGCAAATCATTTGCTGGAGTTTTCAAAACATAAGGTTTACCTTCAAAGTCCTCATCAATTTCAGAATATATAAAAGGAATTCCCCGGGCAGCGTATTCTCTGTTTTTAAGTGTCTTGATATAAGTGATGCTGCTACGATGACGTGCCAAACTGCCAATTCCGATATCTGAGTGATCAAATAAACGATCCAGTTCTTCTCCGTATAATGGACCATGTAAAATGATATAATCTCCCAGCTGATTATTGTTAATAAGAGGTACGATTTCCTCTCTTTCTTTTTTCCCGCTAAACTCACCTACAATATGGAAATATACAATACATCCATCTTTTTCCCTTTTGTAATAATCACGCAGGCCGGCAACGACCCTGTCGAAACCGTGCCAATAATGTATTTCCGCAACACCGATCAGATGTAATTCTCCATTCTTGTGATTGTTCTGTTTTAGTTGTATCGTAGAAAAATCTATACCATTGGATATCTGAATTGTACGTTGTCCAAATATTTGTTTATAATTAGAAAAAGTAACAATAGCATTCAGCTGTTTCGCCAAATTTTTTCGGAATAATCTATCAATAAACAACGAACATCTTTTTTTAAAGGTAATGTATTCCTGATCATATGGAAAGGTTGGTATTTCCATCACAACTTTTACACCGAGTGTTTTTAATTTTCTGATAAAGTGAATCAAGAAGGGGCTGGCATTATGCTCAGACCTCATATAAATAAATGAAATCTGCTCCTTTTTGACATATCTGTAAATAGGATTATAATCGATTCTTTTGCTGATCTTAGCTATAATTCCTTTTCCTAAATCAAATAAGACTCGGTCATCGGTCATCCATAATCTATGCCCGTTCGTGATATCCACTGTATAATGACAATTTATCACCTGACAACCACATTCCTTCAGCCCTTTTATTTGAGCTAATTTTTTTTTACTGATACCGCTATGGACGGAATAGCCGCTGAAAGATAAAAACATTGCCTGCATCATATAAAAAACAAATTTACATATAAATATTCACTTCCTGAGATAATTTTTAACTTTCGATATGATGTCGTAACTGTTTGTTACTTGTACAAAAAAGGCCCATATAAAACAGCTGGCTACCGTTTTAATTAAAAGTGATATTATCATGTTATCTACCTGAATATAGAAAGATGAAGTATAAAATACCAAAAATAAGATTATGGAAAGGATCAATGGCGATAATAATACTTTAAAGAATTGATTTATTTTCATCTTAAATGTAACAAAGTACATCTGCAGATAACATTGAAAAAAATTGATTGAAAATGATACAACGATACCCCAGGCGACGGCTTTCAAAGTACCAAAAACGAAAATCCCTATCAATATTGCAGATACGTTCAATGTAGCAGAAAAAAGGCCCGAAATAAATAGACTTCTCGTGTCTCCGGCAGCCTGAAATATGGAGCCAGATGTGGAAAGTATAATCTGCATTCCCACTGTCAGTGCCAATATGGTAAATACCGGCACAGAAGCTTCCCACTGCATACCAAAAATCAATAGAACCAGTTCCTTAGATGTAAAAAGTAAAAAAACGGACAACGGGAAACCTACAAAAGCCATCAAACGTACTATTTTAAGATAAGAAGATTCCAAAAATTTGATGTCGTTCTGAAATTCGGAAAATACAGGATGCATCACCGGGGTAATTACATGGGTAATATTTTGAATGGGAAGCATCATTAAGCGATAAGATTTTTCATAATACCCCAAAGTCTCCATACCCATATATCTCCCTATTAATAACTTATCAAGATTTCTGCTAAAATAATTTATCAGATTAAAAAAAAACTGATAAAGAGAAAAAGATAATATTTTTTGTATTGAATTAAACCCGAATTTAAAATTAAATCGCTGAGGATAAATACGGTAAGTGATGATAAAAATTATTAATGAAGATATTACCGGATTAATTAACAGAGAATAAATGCCTGCGCCGCTAAGAGCGGCAACAATTGCAATGACTCCTACGATGAATTGAACAATTACACTTCGTTGAGCTAAAAATTTAAACTTTTTATCTTTATACAACAGCGCGTTGGGGACTATATCCAAAGTATTAAAAAAGAGGTTCAAAGAGAGTATTCTGCAAATGTTGATTAACTTGGGAGAATCATAAAATGAGGCTATAGCCCCTGAACAAAGAAAAAAGAGAAGAGAAATCCCAACTGCAAGCCACAATGTGAAACTAAAAATGCTTGATATATCATTTTCATCAAGCGCTTTATTTTGTACGATTGCAGGAGCAATTCCCAAGTCGCTGAAAACTGAGAAAAAAGTAATTATCACCATTGCCACAGCAACGATTCCGAAATCTTCAGGGAGTAACAAACGCGACAATACGGCTGTAATAATCAGGGATATCAAAACTCCAGCATATTTTGATATGCCCGTATAGAGTATCCCGGTTATTAATACTTTTTTTAAAGCCGACATGGATTATTTTTTTTAAAATTAGCTTTGACTATAATCAGGAATGGGAAAAGTAAAATGATTATATTTTTCATTTTTATAAGAAAAATATAATCATTTCTGATACAGTGTAACAAAAGTTGAATTCTTTTTGTTGCCGATAAATCCTTTGAATTGTAAATTGCGGGATTAAGGATATATCCAATCAATTTATCAATTAATATTTTATGCTTTGTATCTTTTATATAAATTGATTTCAATTCTCCAACCACCGTCAAGTATCCTTCTATATTCCTGTCGTTAAATATTTTGGCCATCGTAGAATTTGCTCTTACCCTCCTACGATATAAAACTTGTTGTATACAGGAAACCCTGTTGGAAAGGAGGTACAACTGAGATGTGAATAATTCATCCTCGTGAATTATTCCAGGATAAAAATTTAATTTATTTTGCTTTATAAAACTTCGTCTTATGAGATTTAAGCATACCGATGCTCTATATATTTTTTTATTAAGCATATGGTCAAGTATGTCACTACCCTTATATACCATCTCTTCTTCGAAAAGATAAGTCCGCCTATAATCAAAACCGACTAAATTATCGTTGTTGTCTATAAAAGACTCGGCATCAAAGAAGACAAAATCCAAATTTTCTGAAGTACATTGATTATAACATACTTCAAAAGCCTCCTTCTCTAAAAAATCATCACTATCCATAAAATAGATAAATTCTCCCGAAGCTTTTTCTATTCCTGAATTTCTGGCCACCGACTGTCCCTGGTTTGTTTGTGAAAAACAGAATATCCGATTATCTTCACCCGCAAGCTTTTCAACCACGGCCAAACTGTTGTCCGTTGATCCGTCGTCAATAATTATGATTTCTATATTTCTTAATGTTTGATTCATTATAGAACGTACCGCCTCCTCAACATAATCTTCTGTATTGTAGACAGGAATTACGACGCTAACTTTGGGACTGATCATATTTCTAATTTGAGCCACTGTTTTTTTTCAAAATCATATCGCTTTATCACTTTTGCCGGATTACCAATGGCTACGGTATAGCGAGGTATATCCTTTGTGACTACGCTACCGGCACCCACAACAACATGCTCTCCAATGTGAACACCTGCCAATATA
>Ga0209639_1002566_pt1 | contig 13891 bp, 8 predicted proteins | sample EPASupsiteHSE605_FD_187268 | JGI IMG/M metagenome (GOLD analysis project Ga0209639, IMG submission 187268) | Bioremediated contaminated groundwater from EPA Superfund site, New Mexico - Sample HSE6-05 (SPAdes) (version 2) | ecosystem: Environmental > Aquatic > Deep subsurface > Groundwater >...
ACAGTAAAAGAAATCTGGCCAGCTTTCAGTTCGACAAAAAATTTCTGAACAACAACTGGGAATTGTCGCCTTTAATAATGCCCATACACAACGGAGACCGCATTTATAATTTCCCTGAACTATTGCCATCGAAAGACAGCACCGAAGATACATTTAAAGGATTGCCCGGTTTACTGGCCGATTCATTGCCCGATAAATACGGAAATTTATTAATCGACCGCTGGCTGGCTCAAAACGGAAGAGCTCCGAAGAGCATGAACCCTGTGGAAAAACTGTGTTTCATTGGCACACGCGGAATGGGCGCATTGGAATTTGAACCCGCTCAGATTCAAAACAGTAAATATACTTTCTCCATAGAAGTTAAAAGCCTGGTGGATATTGCCCAAAAGATGCTCTCGGATCGTGAACATTTTGAAACCAGATTAGATGCAGACGAACAACAAGCCATGGAGCAGATTCTTAAAATCGGTACTTCGGCTGGAGGAGCGAGACCAAAGGCATTGATTGCTTTTAATGAACACAACCATGAAGTCAGGTCGGGACAAACCAGAGTTCCACAGGGCTTTTCGCATTGGTTGCTGAAACTGGATGGAGTGAGCGGCATTCAGTTTGGCAATACACATGGCTGGGGTCGCATCGAATATGCATATCATCTGATGGCTGCTGCATGTGGCATTGAAATGACCGAATGCAGATTGCTCGAAGAAAATGGCCGCGCTCACTTTATGACCAAACGTTTTGACCGCGAAGGCAGTGAAACAAAACATCATATTCTGACATTGTGTGGAATCAATCATTTTGATTATGGAAATATCTTCAGTTATGGATATGAACAGGTGTTCCAGACCATGCGCATGCTTAAACTTTCCTACTCTCAGGCTGAACAAATGTTCCGAAGAATGGTTTTTAATGTACTGGCAACCAATTGCGATGATCATACAAAGAATTTTTCATTTCGCCTGAAAAAGGACGGTGTGTGGGAACTGGCTCCAGCCTATGATGTGTGTTATGCATACGATCCTTCCAATTTGTGGGTAAACCAGCAATCATTAAGCATCAATGGCAAGCACCGGGAAATCAATAAAAATGATCTTATGACAATTGCCCGGGCAAATAACATCAAAAAAGGAGAGCAGATCATAGATGAAATAAATAATATTGTCAAGAACTGGAGCCATTTTGCAGTGGAGGCAAAAGTCAATATTCGTATGCGTAAAGAGATAGAATCGAATCTGCATGTACTGAATGATTGACTTCTTTGCAAAGTATAATCTGCCTTTTACTGGAAAATATTTTCCCTTCAAAAGCTTTATAATGGAAAATATTTATCCGTTTTTACATTTATAATGGAAATTATTTTCCATAAAAATTGTTTTAGTGGAAAATATTTGATATATTTGCAGAAATAAGCTGGTATAATGGAAAATATTTTACCCATACATCTCCAGGAAGTGATTTTTTCTTCCAGCGATTCGCAATTAAGCAAACAAATTTCCGGGCTTGAAAAGGCCGGAAAGCTAAGAAATATTGCGCCCAGAATTTATACGCCGAATTTTACCGACAGCCCCGAAAAAATCGTCCGGCGAAATCTGTTTACCATATTAGGGAAATTGTATCCCGGAGCACTGCTCAGCCACAGATCGGCCCTTGAATTTCAGCCCACATCGGCAGGCCATATTTTTCTCACCTATACTTACACAAAAAAAATACACCTCCCGGGCATAACGCTGCGGTTTATGGAAGGGCCTGCACCTATAAATGGCGACAATCGGCTTTCGGGTGAATTATATGCTTCGCAAACCGAAAGAGCTTTGCTCGAAAACTTACAGATAAGCCGTCAGGTAGGACCTGAATCCAAAACACTCACCCTGCCCGAAATTGAAGAAAAACTGGAAACTGTCATCCGGGTGAAAAGCGAAACCGGATTAAATGAGCTTAGAGACAGGGCAAGAGTCGTAGCTGAAAAGCTGGATATGAAAAGAGAGTTTGAGAAATTAAACCAGCTCATCAGTGCATTGCTTACCACACATCCTTCAAAAATACTATCGTCGCCAGTAGCTCTGGCAAGGGCATTTGGCAATCCTTACGATCCGGCCAGATTGACCATTTTTGAGAAATTATTTATTGAACTCAAGCAGAAAGAGTTTGTCGATCAGCCTGAAAAAAACATCAGCAACCAATCGTTCCGGAACTTCGCTTTTTTTGAAGCGTATTTTTCCAATTACATTGAAGGAACTGAATTTGAGCTTAAGGATGCACGGCAAATTATAGAAAGCGAAACGCCAATGCCCGCCCGTGATGAGGACTCGCACGATATTCTGGGCACATACAAACTTGTGAGCAATAAAACTGAAATGAGCATCATTCCGGCAAGCCCCGATGATCTGCTTGAAATACTTTCGTACCGGCACAAAGTATTGCTGAATGCGCGCACATCGATGAATCCGGGACAGTTTAAAGATAAAAACAACCGGGCAGGTGATACTTTATTTGTCGACCACACACTGGTAAAAGGTACACTGATTAAGGGTTTTGATTTCTATCAGGCCTTGACGCATCCTTTTGCAAAAGCCGTTTATATGCTTTTTTTAGTGAGCGAAGTCCACCCCTTTGCTGATGGCAACGGGCGTATTGCACGGGTAATGATGAACGCCGAATTTGTGCGAAACGAGCAAACAAAAATCATTATCCCTACCGTTTACAGGGATGATTATATGATTGCATTGAGGCGTCTGTCGCGCCAGCAAGATCCTTCGGCATACATACGCATGATGCAAAGAGCCTGGACGTTCAGTGCAACCATTACAGGGGATTATATTGACCGTATGGAAAAACACCTCGAGGCTAGCAATGCTTTTAAAGAACATGATAAAGCAAAGCTGAAAATTATTTCTCAGGGAAAAACTGATTTGGAAAAATAAGCAGCTCACTTCGATTCTGATTGATTTCGCATCAATTACCGATGAGGAACAAATAAATGCAAAAGCTGTTACTTCGTTCCCTAAACCTGCAAAATCATCCCATTCACCGTCGATAATTTATCAACCAAACACAATTTATCGGCATTGGTGTATTTATAAATATAATACAAATATTCGCAACCAATTGTTTTTTATATTTGTCTGTTTATAAAATAAATGATTATGGGGTACAGGTTTATTTGGCTATTTCTGTTTATTTCCTTTTTTGCAGCCGCAACGCATGCACAGAACTCATCTGAAATCAAGCTGCAACAGGCAACACAGATTTTACAGGACCGGGGCGAAATCGTATTATCGTTTCAGGTGGCAACGAAAGATCAGATCAACAATGACCTGACCCGCATCATGTCCATCGACAACGTGAAACCTGCAGCTGCAGGCGGATTCGATGTAATTGCCTATGCAAACGCAACAGAATTTCATACCTTTCTGAGCAGGAATATTCCGTATGAAATCATTCCGAAAGATGTTCCCAAAGCGCTGAATATGGCTACCACTGTGGCCCAGATGGCAACGTGGGATCGCTACCCCACTTACAGCGTGTATGAACAGATGCTGGCCAATTTTGCAAGCACGTATCCGACACTCTGCGACATAGATACCATACTTGCTTCGACACCATCGGGCAACTACAAAATTCTGGTCGCCCGCATTTCGGACAATGTCAATACCGCTGAAAACGAGCCCCAGTTCTTATATTCATCGTCGCTTCACGGTGACGAAACCACCGGTTTTTACCTCATGCTGCGGATGATCAATTATCTGCTGGCCAATTACGGTTCCCTTTCGCAGGTGACCAATCTGGTAAATGGTGCCGAAATCTGGATTTGTCCGCTGGCCAATCCCGAAGGCACCTATTATCTTTCATCACCGGTGGGATCCACTGTTGCCAATTCCCGCAGGGCAAATCTGGCCGGTGTCGATCTGAACCGCAATTTTCCTGATCCACTGGATGGTGACCATCCCGACGGAAATGCATGGCAGGCCGAAACTCAGGCATTCATGGCTTTTGCCGATAATCATCACTTTAATATGAGCGCCAATTTTCATGGCGGTGCCGAAGTGATGAATTATCCGTGGGACACCTGGACTACTGCCGGCAATCCGAATGCCGATGCCGTCTGGTGGGAACGCGTCTGCACCAATTATGTTACCACCGCCCGCGCTGTCACTGCCGGATACATGACCGATACATACCCTGACGGCGTAACCGAAGGCGGAGACTGGTATGTGATTACAGGCGGCCGTCAGGATTACATGGGCTATTTTCATCATTGCCGCGAAGTAACCATAGAGCTCGATGATGTAAAAACAACAGCCACCGAGAATCTGAACGGCATGTGGAATACCAATTATCAGTCGCTTTTCAATTACATGCAGGAATCGATGTACGGCATCCGCGGAATCATTACCGACTCATGTACCGGCCAACCCATCCGCGCAAAAGTATTTGCCAACAGTTACGATCAGGCCAACGACAGCTCGCATGTGTACTCGGCTTTACCGGTTGGAAATTATCACAAATATGTCAACACCGGAACATACAGTCTCACCTTTTCCGCTCCCGGATACACCTCCAAGACTATCAATAATATTTCTGTGACCAACGGAACAGCAACGGTGGTCAATGTGGCCCTGGTGCAGCCCGCTCCTGTAGCCAATTTCGCAGCTGATGTCACATCAACGTGCAACGGCGCGGTTCAATTCACCAATACGGGAACATATGCAACAGGCAGCACTTTTCTGTGGAATTTCGGTGACGGACAAACGTCAACCCTCGAAAACCCGCAGCACACCTATGCTGCAAACGGCACTTACACTGTTCAGTTAACCATTACTGCCTGTGCCGGCAGCGACAGCGAAACCAAAACTTCGTACATCACAGTGAATATGCCGGCTGCACCAACTGCAACCGGAGCCACCATCTGCGGAAGTGGCACAGCCACACTGACAGCCAGCGGCACCAATACACTCAACTGGTATTCTGCCGCAACAGGCGGAACCTTGCTGGGAACCGGCAGTTCGTACACCACTCCATCGATTTCAACCACCACAACGTATTATGTCGAGAACAATGTGCCGGCAACACCCACCAACGTAGGACCCGCTGTGGGCGGCGCTTCGCGCAATGTTGCAGCCATTGAATACTTTGATGTTTACGCACCCATGACATTGGTTTCAGTGCAGGCCATGGCCGGAACAGCCGGATCAAAGACCATCACGCTATTGGACAACACGGGTGCTACGGTGTACACATCGAACGTAAATGTCAATACCACCACAACCACGGTAACGCTCAACTGGCTGATACAGCCCGGTACCGGATATCAGTTGCTGACGCCTGTGAATTCGACATTGTACAGAATCAATTCCGGCGTATCATATCCGTACACCGCTGCAGGATTATGCAGCATCACCGGTTGTGATGTAGGCAGCACGTATTTCTACTCCTGGTTCAACTGGACCGTACAGGGTGCAGGATGCAGCAGTACACGCGTTCCGGTAACAGCAACCGTGCAGACTCAATCAACACCAACATTTGCAGCACTGGGACCATATTGCGTTGGAGCAACACCGGCAACACTTTCAACAACTTCGACCAACGGAATCACCGGAACATGGTCGCCTGCTACAATCAGCACTGCAAGCGCAGGAACAACGACATACACTTTTACTCCAACTGCTGGACAATGCGCTACCACTACGACGATGAATGTAGTTGTCAGCACCAGTATTACACCTTCTTTTACAGCACTGGGGCCATATTGCGTTGGAGCAACACCGGCAACACTTTCAACAACATCGTCGAACGGAATCACCGGAACATGGTCGCCTGCTACAATCAGCACTGCAAGCGCCGGAACAGCGACCTATACTTTTACACCAACAGCAGGACAGTGCGCTACCACTACGACGATGAATGTAGTTGTCAGCACCAGTATTACACCTTCATTCACCGCACTGGGACCATATTGCGTTGGAGCAACACCGGCAACACTTTCAACAACATCGACCAACGGAATCACCGGAACATGGTCGCCTGCTACAATCAGCACTGCAAGCGCCGGAACAGCGACATATACTTTTACACCAACAGCAGGACAGTGCGCTACCACTACGACGATGAATGTAGTTGTCAGCACCAGTATTACACCTTCTTTTACAGCACTGGGACCATATTGCGTTGGAGCAACACCGGCAACACTTTCAACAACTTCGACCAACGGAATCACCGGAACATGGTCGCCTGCTACAATCAGCACTGCAAGCGCCGGAACAGCGACATATACTTTTACACCAACAGCAGGACAGTGCGCTACCACTACGACGATGAATGTAGTTGTCAATGCAACAACAACACCTTCATTCACCGCACTGGGACCATATTGCGTTGGAGCAACACCGGCAACACTTTCAACAACATCGTCGAACGGAATCACCGGAACATGGTCACCTGCTACAATCAGCACTGCAAGCGCCGGAACAGCGACCTATACTTTTACACCAACAGCAGGACAGTGCGCTACCACTACGACGATGAATATCACAGTCAACAGCATTGTTACCCCGGCTTTTACAGCTCTCGGTCCCTACTGCGAAGATGATACACCCGGTACACTTGCATTGACTTCGACCAACGGAATCACCGGAACATGGAGTCCTTCTGCAATCAGCACTGCAAGCCCGGGAACGACGACCTACTATTTCACACCAACAGCAGGACAATGTGCAATTAATGCAAACATAAATGTTGATGTGACTGCAATTTCGACCCCCGTGTTTACGCAACCCGGCCCGTACTGCATTGGAGCCACACCTGCCGTTTTACCTTCGATATCAACGAATGGCATCAGTGGTGCCTGGTCACCTGCTGTAATCAGCACTGCCAGCGCCGGAACAACAACCTATACCTTTACGCCCGATGCAGGTCAGTGTGCCGAAGCTGCAACATTAATCGTTGAAGTTGGCTCCAGCATTAATGCTACATTCAATTCCTTCGGTCCCTATTGCGTTGGATCAACGCCCGCAGCATTGCCTGTAACATCGCTGAACGGCATTACGGGATCGTGGAGCCCCGCTGTAATCAGCACTGCAAGCCAGGGGACGACAACATACACTTTTACACCCGATGCCGGACAATGCGCCGGAATATACACAACCAATATTGTTGTTTCGACTGAAATAACCCCATCGTTTGATGCAGCCGGCCCGTACTGTGTTGGAGCAACCCCTGCCACATTGCCATCCACTTCAACAAACAACATCACCGGAACATGGTCGCCCGCTGCAATCAGCACTGCCAGCGCCGGAACAACCACTTACACATTCACAGCCGATGCAGGACAATGTGCAGGAGTCTATTCCATGAATGTGGTTGTGGATAACAGCATCAGCGCAACATTCAATACTTTCGGGCCTTACTGCGTCGGTGAGACACCTGCAACTCTGGCGACCACGTCAAACAATGGCATTACCGGGACATGGTCGCCTGCTGCAATCAGCACTGCAAGCGTCGGGACAACCACTTATACTTTTACACCCGATGCAGGTCAGTGTGCAGGACCTTACACCATGAATGTGAATGTCACTTCAGGAACAACGCCCCCATTCGGTGTTATGGGACCCTACTGTGTTGGAAGCACCCCGGGAACATTACCAACAACCGCACTGAATGGCGTTTCCGGAACCTGGAACCCGTCGGTGATTAACACTTCGGCTGTTGGAACAACGATGTACACCTTTACGCCAAACCCCGGACAATGCGCTTCGAATGCGACTTTGAGCATCACAGTGAATCCTGAATATGCCTTTTCAGAATCGCACAGCATCTGCAGTGGAAGCAACTACACATGGCACGGAAACACCTATACAGCATCGGGCACCTACACCGTAAATCATCCTTCGATGTACGGATGTGATTCAACATTCACGCTGTATCTCACAGTTTATCCCGAATACAGCTACACCGAAAATCATACGATATGCCCCGGATCAGTCTACAACTGGCATGGAAACACGTATTCGAGTGCCGGCACCTATTATGCAAATTACACTTCACAGCTTGGATGCGATAGTGTGTATACGCTGAACCTGAGCATGGGACAGGAATACGCGTTTACCGATAACCAGTCAATCTGCGAAGGAGAATCTTACCTGTGGCACGGAACCTTGTATTCAGGCGCCGGAACATATACTGCAACCTATTCAACCATTTCAGGATGTGACAGTGTTTATACGTTGAATCTCGCTGTGAATCCGCTTCCTGTGGTTTGGCTGGGCAATGATACGACCATTTGTGCAGATACAGAAACCCTGACACTCGATGCCGGAAATCCCGGTGCAATATACCTTTGGAGCGAAAACGGAGCTACCTCGCAATCAATTCAATTCACTTGTTCCGGGTGCAATGCAGGAGAATATCCTATCTGGGTAACGGTGAATAATGGCTGTTCCGCTAGCGATACAATCAATGTCAACATTCAATTGTGCGATATGATTGATGAAAGCGGAAATCTGATTGTGAGCGCATTTCCGAATCCAACCAATGGAACTTTGTATCTGAGTTTAAACAATACGGATGAAGATGCAGACATCAGCATCACCAATGCGGATGGCAGAATAGTTTTCAATGGGATGCTGCAAAATCTGAACAGCAGTGCAGGATATAAAGAATTTGACTTTGCGGAGTACGCTGCCGGAGTATATTTCATGCAGATTACTAACGAAACAAATGTGCAGATGATTCGCATTGTGCGACAATAGCATTCAATACTACATTGAAACAGAAAAGGCCCGGGTATGAGTTTCAGCCCGGGCTTTTTTTGAAGTACTCACAATGTAAATTAGACAATAAATCAATTGAGGATACCACGCATGGTGTCATCCTGAACTAGTTTCAGGATCTCCCATGCGTGGTTCCTCATCCACCGCAGACCCTGAAACCAGTTCAGGGTGACACGGTGGATGAGGATTGCATAATTCAATCCGGCAATGAACTTCCAAATATTTCGCTTAGGTATAATCCGTTTTCAAACCATTTCAATACTTTTTCGTAAGTTTGAAAAAAAATTCTCATGAGAGTTATTCTTTTATTACTGGTTTCAACACTGATGCTTTCGGCATGTCAGAGTGTGAAAAATACAGATGCAGCGCTGAAAAAACTCACCTTTCTGCAAGGACAATGGGAAAACAACGAAGATGGTGTTATTGTGCAGGAAAAATGGTATAGTGACAACGGAAACATGGCTGCGACCAGTCTTTTTATTCTGGGCGGCGATACCGTGTTTCAGGAAAACATCAAAGTATTTGCAGCCGAAGGAAAAGTGCTGTATAAATCCACTATGGGAAAGTATGTTATCGAAGACCTGAAAACATTACCGCTGACACGCTGCTCAAAAAACAAAGCGTTTTTCGGAACCAAAACCGGCTCAAACTCTGTCTACATCAGCTACACACGTAAAAAGGGTAAAATGATTCTCGAAATGCGCGATGTGGTGGATGGTAAAGTGATTGAAGACAAAAATATTTTAACCAAAAAACAATCATTACACGGATGTCCATCATTCTGAAAAATATACACAAGTCGTTCGGACAGCTTCAGGTGCTCAAAGGCATTGATCTGACAATTCAGAAAAACGAAATCATCAGCATTCTGGGTGCATCGGGAGCCGGAAAAACGACGTTGCTGCACATCATGGGCACACTCGATAAACCCGATCAGGGTCAGGTGCTGTACAATGACACCGATGTATTTACGCTTGGAGAGCGCAAACTCAACACATTCCGCAACAAACATATTGGTTTTGTTTTTCAGTTTCATCATTTGCTGCCTGAATTTACGGCGCTCGAAAATGTATGCATTCCCGCATATATAGGCGGCATGAGCAAAGCCGAAGCAGCAGCCAAAGCTGAAAAACTTTTACACACACTTGGATTGCAGGACCGCATGACACACAAGCCATCGGCATTGTCGGGTGGTGAACAGCAGCGTGTAGCCGTTGCACGCGCGCTCATGAATGATCCCGATGTTATACTGGCCGATGAGCCCAGCGGTAATCTCGACACCGACCACGCGCGCGAACTGCATGAACTGTTTCTGAAACTGCGCAACGAAATGAATCAGACTTTCGTCATTATCACACACAACCCCGATCTGGCGCAGCTTTCCGATCGTCAGATTCATATGCGTGATGGAATCCTCGATCAATAAAACAATCTGTATTGCCGGTGGCAACGGGTTTGTAGGACAGGCCCTGTCAAAATTTTTGCAGCAATCCGGATTTACTGTTGTCATTTTACCTCGGGCTTTGTATCAGCACAATGCGCAAGCGCTTGCAGAGCGCATGAATGGCTGTTTCGCCGTGATCAATCTGGCAGGAGCTTCCATTGGTAAACGCTGGACACGCAGCTACAGAGCGGAAATTCTGAACAGCCGGCTGGTTTCCACAAACAATATATGTAAAGCCATGTCGCTTTGTAATCAGCCACCGGTGCGCTTTATAAGCACATCGGCTGTTGGTATTTACGACACCATTCATCAGCACAGCGAAGACAGTATTTTCTTTGCCAATGACTTTTTATCGGATGTGTGCAAACGCTGGGAATTGGCTGCTGACGCAGCTCCTGATAGTGTACAGAAAAGTATTGTCCGGTTGGGAGTTGTGCTTGGAAAAGAAGGCGGTACACTGAAAAAACTGCTGCCGCTTTTTCGCGCAGGACTTGGAGGTCGCATGGGAAGCGGCAAACAGGCGTTTTCGTTTATTCATATCCACGACATCTGTAAAGCTATTTTGCACATTCTGTCGCAACAAAATTCAAAAGAAATATACAATCTGGTAGCGCCGCAAATAATCAGCAATAAAGAATTTACGCGCGCACTGGCGCATGCGTTGCATCGTCCTGCGTGGCTGTTTGTCCCGGCTTTTATATTGAAATTCATGCTGGGAAAAAGCGCCGATGTTATTTTAAAAGGACAACAGGTCATACCTGCCAATCTGCTGAAAGAGGGCTTTGTATTTGACTTTCCTGACATCCATCAGAAAAACTTTTTTGAATAATTGTTTTTTTCAGATGAATATTCTCGTTTTTTTTGAACACGGATCCGCCCTGTCTGCAACAGGCAGGCTGCAGCAGGCAGGTAATACCAAAACGAATTTTATTGTGGTCCAATAGTTCTTACTAAGAGACGCAATCATCATCCACCGTGTCATGCTGAATTTATTTCAGCATCTGCGGTGGATGATGAGTCACGCATGGTAGATACTGAAACGTTGCGATAGTTATCGAAATCAGTATGACACCATGCGTGGCAGGAAGATTTGGTCGGCTTTATAATTCGTTTTGGTATAAAACAAACTTTGTTAAAATTTGTAATGCAAAAGCCGCTTTCATCAATGCAACTTTAAATCTGAGCGGATCACTTTTTAATTTCAATACCCAGCAAGCGCCGGATAACAACACTGGCCAGGAAAGCACCAAACGCATTGGGCATGTACGAAATGGTGCCAATGGTCGATTTGATGGCTTCGTTACTGTCATCGGGTATGACACTGTTTTCTTTCACCGGCTCAGGTGAAAACACCACGTCAAAGCCACTGCGGATGCCAAGTTTATGCAAGCGCTTGCGGACATAAAAACCCAGTTTGCAATTATACGATTCCGACACATCGCAGATGCGGATTTGTTCAGGAGCAAGCTTACTGCCGCTCCCGAGGCTCGATACAAGCGGATAACCCTTTTGCATGGTGTGATAAATCAGAAATACTTTCGGCGCTAATGTATCGATCGCATCAACCACAAAATCAAATTTATTTTCCAGCAATTCAGGAATGGCTTTGTCGCGTATAAATTCAGCAATCACATGCACTTTCAGCTCCGGATTGATGTCGAGCAGACGCTTGCGCCATTCTTCAGCCTTGCTGTTGCCATCGTTACTCGCAAATGCAATCAGCTGCCGGTTGCGGTTCGATTCATGTATGGTGTCGGCATCAATAATGGTGATTTCGCCAATACCGGCACGCACCAGCATTTCGGTCACCATGCCGCCTACCCCACCCAGTCCTGCAATCAGCACATGCGATTGTGCAAGCTTACTGACGGCTTCATCGCCCAACAACAATTCAGTCCTTTCTTTCCAGCTCATGTCCGAATATTTTTACAACGTTTTTCCGGATGTTATCAGCAAGCGTTTCAACATGCTCATGCCGCACCGCTGCAAGTGATTCATAGATTTCCATGATTGAGTTTTCCGAATCATCGGTTTCGCACAGCAAGCGTTCAGCCGGCACTGAGCGCCAGATTTCAGTCTTTTTCAATCCGCGCGGACCACACGAAAAATACATATTAAATCGTTCAAATTGTCTGATTGTTTCTTCGCTTCCTGTGAATCCATGCCAGATATAGACCAGCTCCGGAAATTCTTTCAGTATTTGAAACAATTCATGGGTGCTTCGCACGATATGTAAAACAACCGGTTTTGAATATTGCCGGGCCAGCTCCAGATGCGCGCGGAAGAGTATTTTCTGTTCATCAAACGAAATGGAAGATTTAATTGCATCCAGTCCGCATTCACCAACAGCAACACAAAGAGGGTCTGTTATGTACTGCTTTAAATCCGCTGCTGATGCGTCTTTTGCATACCACGGATGTATGCCTGCAGAAAAAAATGATTCCGGAACGGCTTGTCCCGGAATCACATTCAATATGCCTGTCACCGATGGAGACTGCGATACATGATGTGTATGGATGTCGTAGTAGTGCATCGGTGCGCTAATCCTCAATCCCGTTGTTGATTCTTCGACTCCGCTCAGAATGACAACGGGATTGAAGGAATTTGGATTAAGAATTTTCTTAGTTTTTCTTGTAATAATTCACCAGACCTTTGTTGGCGAAGATGTTCATCAGCTTTTCGGGCAGCGGGTTGAAGGTGAACACTTTGTCACCCACAGTCAGTTTGCCTGCAGCAAAGTCGAGTTCAACAACATCACCGGCCTTGTATGCATCCACTGCTTCGGGCAGCACAATGATCGGCAGTCCCTGATTGATGGATGAACGGTAGAATATGCGGTTGACCGATTTGCAGATCACAGCTTTCACATCTGCAAAAGCAAGACCTACAGCCGGATGTTCGCGCGAGCTTCCGCAACCGAAATTGGCGCCAGCCATAATGAGCTGCCCTGCACCGACTTTTTCAGCAAATGCTTCGTCGAAGCCTTTGAACAGATACGGCATAATCTTGTCGCCTTCGCTGCTCTTGATGTTGTAAGTCAGGTTGCCTGCAAACATCTGGTCGGTATTCAGATTGTTGACATCGGTGTAATTCCAGGTGTTTCCGAACAAACGATTTTCGCCTTCCGGAATCGATACCGTCGGGCTTTGTTCGATGCTGTACGGAAATTTGTCGTTGCCCTGAATGCCACGCGGATCCGTGATTTTTCCGGCCAGTGCCGAAGCGGCCACAGTAGCGGGAGAAGCCAGATAGATGTTGGCATTTTTATTTCCCATACGACCCAGGAAATTGCGGTTGGCGGTCGAAATCACATTGTATCCGTCGGCCGGGATACCTTGTCCAGTTCCGAGACAGGGGCCACATGAAGGCGTCAGAATGTTGGCGCCGGCAGCCATAAATATTTCAATCAAACCTTCGTGCAATGCCTGTGTATAAATTTCCTGCGAAGCCGGGATAATCAGCAGCTGGAAGAATTCGGGTATTTTATTGCCTTTTAAAATGGCAGCGGCTTCGCGCAGGTCTTCAATACGGCCGTTGGTGCAGGTTCCGATGACAGCCTGTTGCAGTTCAGTGCCCTGAACTTCGCTCACAGCCTTCACATTGTCGACATTATGCGGAGCAGAAACCACCGGGAAAATGGTAGCAAGATCGATGTTGATTTCGCGGGTATATCTGGCATCGG
>Ga0209639_1002573_pt1 | contig 13860 bp, 8 predicted proteins | sample EPASupsiteHSE605_FD_187268 | JGI IMG/M metagenome (GOLD analysis project Ga0209639, IMG submission 187268) | Bioremediated contaminated groundwater from EPA Superfund site, New Mexico - Sample HSE6-05 (SPAdes) (version 2) | ecosystem: Environmental > Aquatic > Deep subsurface > Groundwater >...
GCGTGAGACATCCACATCGGTAAATGGAATGTTGTTTCGCCGCAACCAACCTTTAAGAGTGTTACACCAGGAGCAGGTGGGAGTGGAATAAACGGTGACCCGCTTGATTGTCTTGCCCTCCGCTTTCGCCTTCGCCATAAAAAGAGCCTTGCCTGTGAGTGCTCTGTAATAGGATATCGACTCGCATCCCTTAATCACGGAGACCAGCCTCTCCTCTTCGAAGAGAAGCAGGGCTGGAGCACTGCTGATGCCGTAACGTACATGAATATCGCGTACCCGGCTCACATCGGCGAGAAAAAGGGGGACCCCATTTTCACCGGCCATTGCATCACCTAGGTTATGCAGGGCACATTCGCTCTGCTCGTTTCCCGATTTGTAAAGCAGTAGGAAATAACGCTCACTGCCGGAAGCACGGTTTATGAAATCTGTATGTGAATCTACTTGTATCATCTCAATTAGATGCTTTTTGAATCTCTTTGATTAAAAAATCCTTCTGCTTAATCCCCACGAATCGATCGATTTCCTTGCCATTCTTGAACAGTACCATGGTAGGAATGCTGCGGATATTGTACTTCTGTGCGAGCGCCTGGTGCTGCTCTATATCAACCTTTCCCACGTAGGCTTCACCCGAGAGCTCAGCGGAGACGCTATTGAGTACAGGGGCCATCATGCGGCAGGGACCACACCATTCAGCCCAGAAATCGACCAGAACCACCCTGTTACGGGTTTGTTGTGCAAAATTGTGGTTGGTGAGGGTGAGGATCTTCTCATGGTCAGACACCAACGGCATCTTCTTCATCTTTCTGTACATGAGAACGAGGTACGCAACGAAAACTACAACAGTGAATCCTACGATCAATAAAAATATCTTCATAATTTCCTTTATCTATATTGGAGGTGCAAAATTAGTGTTTGCTAAACTTAAGAGCAAGCTCTTCACGTGCTAGCTTGTCAATCACCGGATTGAAATATGACAGCTATTTTGCTGAAAAAAATCATCTTTGACCAAACGTACATGTACAGGTAGTGGAATTACTAACTTAGCCGGGACACAGAGTTAAGCATAAAAATTAAGATTATTAAATAACTCCCATGCTCTTATGTGTTTTATTCCACCTTTCAACGGTAAAGCTATATCATCGAGCGAAACAATAATTTTTTCATAGTTATCGTTAATAGCTTCCAATGCTGAATATTCACGTTCAATAGTATCTTCATCAACGAGCATATAGGTGCTTTGTACATAAATTATCTGGTCGTCTTTTTTTGCCACAAAATCGACTTCCTTATTTCTAAGTGTCCCTACATAAACATCATATCCGGCACGGCGTAACTCCAAATAGACTAAATTTTCTACTAAATAGCCAAAACCATAACCAAACCCCGGATAAAGATAATTTTTGTATGCTAAATCATTCATGTAAAATTTAGCATTACCCGATAACGTGTCTTTTCCTTTTATATCATATCGGTCGCAACGATGAATTAAAAATGTATCCTCTATATATCCGATATAGTTAGATATCGCATCATAGCTTACTTTTCGTCCCAGACCTTTGAAATACTTTGCAATACCTGATATGGATATTAGATTAGAAGCGTTGTTCACCAAAAACACAAAAATATCTTCAAGCAGCTTGGGATCGCGAATGTTGTTACGTTGAATTATATCCCTTAACAAAACGGTGTCTTTTATTGCAGAGATATAATTGCGTTTAAGTTCCTGCTTTTGGAGCATAAATAATTCGGGTAGTCCGCCACCATCCATATAAGCTATATAACTTTGTTTGCCCCTGTCTTGCCCCGTTATTCCTAAATATTCCGAATAACTGTATGGAAAAACTTCGAAAGATACATATCGTCCTGACAGGAGTGTGGCTAATTCACCCGAAAGCATTTTGGAATTTGAACCGGTAATGAATATTTCGTAACTGTCTGAATAATCTTGAGAGTACGAATTGATAACTTTTTCCCATTGTTCTATTATTTGAACTTCGTCAATAAAAATATAGACTTTACCTTTGGGTTTAAGTTCTTTCTTATAAGATTTAATGAGTTCGTCTAAATCTTTGTATGTACGAAGAAAATCCAGGTCGGCAAATTCACGATTAATGAACAATGTATTTTCAGGCTTTACACCATTGTCGATAAGCTGTTTGCCCACTTGCCGCAAGATATAGCTTTTGCCAGAACGCCTTTGTCCGACAAGTACTTTAATTAGCCGATTTCCTATAAAATCGATTATTTTTTCGGTATATTCTTCACGTTTAAAGCCAAAATCAAATGTTTCAGCCCCTATAAGTTATACTTTTCTATTACTGCAATTTTTTCGTCCATAATCGAATGTTTTGCACAAATAAATAATGAAACATATTCGTTTATAAACGAATATGTTTCATTATTTATTTGATTTTTTGTCCATAATCGAAAAAAATATATCTTTGCAAGCCCAAAAAATTTTTTGAAGGCTTTCCTATTTTATGTCTTACTCCAAAAGACACTTTTATTTATTTTTATTTCAAGTTGAAATATTATTGTTAACTTGCATAACAATTTAAAGCAACAAATATTAACATATATTATTCCAGGATTTACTTTTATGGTAGAATTGAGTCAATCAAATGACGATAAACTAGTTGAAAAATATTTCCAGAAATTCTACCTTTCTTATGCAGGTAGAATGATTTCTTTTGCACGTCAATATGTTGATACAGACACGGCAGAAGATATTGTCCATGATATTTTTTTAAAAGTATGGGATCAAAAGTCAACCATCATTGTAGACAAAGAGAGCCAAAGCTATCTTTTATCCATGGTAAAAAATGCCTGTTACGACCACTTAAAACATCAAAAAGTATCTGAAACATTTTTGAGCAAGGCTGAACTACAACTCAAAATGGACTCCATTCAATATTATGATATTTCAAACAATGACTCCAATGAAACTTTGCAAGTCATATACTCTTTAATAGATAAACTACCACCCAAATCTAAAGTAATATTCGAAAAGGCTTATTTAGAAAAACAGAAAAGCAAAGACATTGCAGAAGAGATGAAACTGTCGGTCAGAACAGTTGAAACTCATATTTATAATGCACTAAAATTAATAAGAAAAAGTCTAAAATCTTCGAACCTCCTTCCTTTTTTATTAAGTATGGTTTCATCCATATTGATCTAAATTCAGAACCATTTTTAAAAAGATCAGAAAAATGGAACAAGTAACTACGTAATTATTTGTTAACGATCGTGTATATAATAGAAGTATGAACAACAGTTTTAAAGAAATGATGAATCACATCTCGGAAATAACGATACATATTCTGAATGGCGAACATTCGGAAGAAGAGATGCGTGAGTTTATGAAATGGTACAATGCATCTACAGAAAACAAGGAACTCTTTTTTCAATTGAAGTCTATTTATGAACTTCGGAACAAAGATCTGAATCCGGATAACAAAGAGCTATTGGAGAGTTGGGACCGATTGATAAAAAAAATAAGGTTAAAGCAAGAACCAGTCCGATTAAAAAAATCCATAAATAAAAACTTACTGCGTAAAATATCAATTACTGGTGTAGCTGCAGTTATACTGATACTATTGATTATTGGAATACGAATAAATTATGCCAATAATACATGGATAGAAGTACAATCCAATACACCCGGTAACATAAAAAAAATTGAATTATCAGATGGGTCAACAGTCCACCTGAATGCATCATCCACATTAAGGTATCCCAAAAAATTCAACAGGAAAAGCAGAGAATTATTTTTAGATGGAGAGGCTTACTTTAATGTAACCAAAGACAGTTCACATCCATTTATCATCAATCTGGATAATCAACAAATAGAGGTTCTGGGAACCCAATTTAATGTTCTTGCCTATTCTACTGACAATATAGCAGTCACTACACTTATAAACGGATCTGTGAAGTTGACAACTTTTGAGACAGGCAAAAGCATGAAAGATGAAATTATTTTGCAACCGGGTGATCAGGCTATATTTGACAAAAAAACATCTACTTATCAAGTGCTGCATGCCAAAACAGAAAATGTAACATCATGGATAGATGGGGAATATACTTTCAAAAATAAATCGTTGGAGGAGATTACCAACAGACTTGAAAAGATTTATCAAATTACTTTTATTATTCAAGATGAATCATTAAAGGATAAATCTTATACAGGGAAATTTTTTTCCTACCAGAAAGTAGATGAAATAGTTGATATTTTAAATTTCAAAAATGACATCAATTATGAAATTGATAATGACACTGTCTTGTTGTACAGGAAATAGAAAGATGAAATGAGTGGAATGAAATTTTAAAACCCATATAGAATGATAAATAAAACAGCATGCCTATGAAAATAACATAATTGGTAATTGTGAAATAAAAGGGGGAGCTGCTCCAACAACTCCCCCCCGACAAAATTAAGTTTTTTAATAAATTAAATTTTCCTACTGCGTGCTAGCTGAGGGAATTACATTTTTTTTAATTCATCAAAAACATACAAATATATGCAAAAATCATATGACTCCAGTACTAAATGGAGGAAAATACCTTTGATAATGAAGTTTACTTTCTTTTTCATATTTCTTGGAATATTTAGCAGTTATGCTGCCAACAGTCGTGCACAAGACGAAAAAATGACTGTCAATGCCCGGAATGCATCTTTTGAACAGGTTATTTCTATCATTGAAGAACAGTCGAAATATGTATTCTTCTATAATAGTGAAGACTTGAACAATACCAGAACTTATAGTTTTGATACCGCCAATAGTGATATATATGAAATCCTGGAAATGCTTGTATCCAATACCTCTCTGTCCTATAAGGTCAATAAGAACTACATCTTTCTGGATAAAAAAGAAGTTCAAACTCCTCAACAACAACGAAAAATCATTACAGGAAGTGTTACAGATCAGGATGAGATCCCATTACCCGGAGTCACCATCACTGTTGAAGGATCTACACGTGGTGTAATTACAGATAATCAGGGGCATTATTCTATTGAAGTAGCTGCCAATGCCACATTGAATTTCTCGTTTATTGGAATGCAAACACAGAAAATTCCGGTTGAAGGAAGAAATGTTATCAATGTTGTATTAATAGAATCCAGTCAACTGCTCGAAGAAGTTCAGATTGTTGGTTTCGGTCAGCAGAAGAAGGGAAGTGTAACCAGTGCTGTTTCGTCTGTAGAGGGTACAGAACTAAGAGCACCGGTGGGTAAGCTTTCCAATGCTTTTGCTGGACAGATTCCCGGCGTAATTTCTGTACAAAGGTCAGGAGAACCGGGTTATGACCAGGCAGAATTCTGGATCAGAGGGATCAGTTCATTTGCCGGAGGTACATCCCCGCTGGTATTGGTGGATGGAGTACCCAGAGGCTTGAACGATATTGAAGCAGATGAAATTGAATCGTTTACAGTTTTGAAAGATGCTGCAGCAACTGCTGTATATGGTGCACAAGGAGCCAACGGTGTTGTGTTAATTACGTCAAAAAGAGGACGTGCACAGAGAGCAAAAATATCTTACAGAGGTGAGGTGAGTTATCTGCAACCTACAAGAACACCGAGGTATGCAAACTCTTACGACTTCCTGTCTCTTTATAACGAAGCCCGTGTAAATGAAGGCCTGGAACCGGAGTTTTCAGATGAATTACTGGAACTGTATAGAACAGGAGCGGATCCTGATTTATACCCAAGCACAAATTGGTGGAGTACATTGGTAAATGATCAAACTTACAACACCCGGCATACTTTAAACTTCAGAGGTGGCACAGATCGCGCCCGTTACTTTGTTTCGGGAGCCTACTACCATGAGAGCGGATACTTTAAGTCCAATCCAAATTACGACAGTAACGCAAGCGTAAACAGATATAACCTACGGAGTAATATCGACATTGATGTGACAGACAATACACTGATGCGGGTTGATTTTAGTGGTCAGTATCTTACACAGAACAGGCCAAGGAATGCCACACAAGATATTTTTAACAGGATATCCCGTATACCTCCTCATTTAATTCCAGCGGTGTATTCCGATGGAACATTCTCTCAGCATCCATCACAGACAAATAACAGACAAAACCCCTGGGTGTATTTAACTGAGCAGGGATATATGAAGACATACCGCTCATTCATACAATCAAGTGTACATCTCGAACAAAAGCTCGACTTCATCACTCCGGGACTGAAAGCAAGAGGTATGGTCAGCTACGACTCCGACAACAATTACTTTACTTCAAGGACCAAGAACCCGGCTACATATTTTGCAGAGGGTAGGGATGATGAAGGGAATTTGATCTTCAGAAAAATTCAGGACGAGGTGAAATTTGGCGATCCTGCATCCTCTAACAACAGCACCAAGAAGATATATATGGAAGCCGCTGTTGACTATGCAAGAGACTTCGGACTTCACGCACTTACCGGCTTATTGCTTGCGAACAGACAACACAGACAGCTACACGATGAAGCTTTGGCCTATCGGAAAGAGTCTTATGTAGGTAGAGGAACTTACACTTACGACAACAGATATACAGTCGAGTTCAACTTTGGTGTAACCGGTAGTGAACAGTTTGCTAAAGGCAACAGATATGGATTTTTTCCCGCATTTGGTTTAGCATGGAACATTTCTAACGAACCTTACTTCCCTTCATCGTGGCTCGATGTCGTTTCGAACTTCAGAGTGAGGGCATCCGTTGGTAGAACAGGAAACGATGCTACAGGTGGAGCCCGGTTTATGTATATCCCCACCTTCGGTAACTCGGGTGGTTATGCGTGGGGTATTGGTAGTACAGGAACACAAAACAGCATGACAGGATTGATAGAGAACAGATTTGAATCACCGGGTCTTTCCTGGGAAATTGAAGATAAAAGAAATGTGGGTATCGATTTAGGCCTGTGGAATAATAGAATAGATGTATCGTTGGACTACTTCAACGATGAACGTACCAGCATTCTGCTACAAAGACGTACTGTACTGAATGTAGCAGGATTCAGACAGAATCCATGGCAAAACTATGGTATTGTCAAAAATCATGGAATAGACGGAAGTGTGAATATTTCCCACATAATTGGCGACTTTACCATCTCGGGCAAAGGTACGCTTACCTATGCCAGAAATAAGATTATCGAGTATGATGAATTACCACAATTATACCCATGGATGGAAAGAACCGGTAAGAGGTTAGTAAACCATTCAAGTCAGTTGCCATTAATTGCTGAGAGGCTCTTTACCGAAGATGATTTCAACATTACTTATGATGATAACGGCAAAAAGCTTTACGATTTAAAGGATGGACTGGTCGGTTCACCGTGGGCGCCTCAAACATATCCCGGAGACATTAAGTATATGGATGTCAATGGTGATGGCAGATTAGACAATAACGACAGAGTATATGATCCCAAAGGATATCATCCACAAATACCCGAAGCAGTTTATGGTTTTGGTTTTGGTCTGGACTGGAAAGGATTTTACTTTAACACTTTCTTCCAGGGAGTGGCGAATGTTACTGTTAACCTGAACGACGCTGCAGCGAGCTTTATGCCCTTTCACTGGGGCCTTATTGAAAGCAACGTAAGGCAAGAGATTGTGGAAGACAGATGGACAGAAGAAAATCAAAATCCAAATGCATTCTTTCCAAGATTACGCGTGCAAAACATGGGAAATAACAATACGCAGAGTACCTTTTGGTATAGAAACGGAAACTTCTTGAGGTTTAAAAACCTGGAGTTTGGTTATAATCTCAAAAAAGACTTGTTGAATCAGATAGGCATTTCTGCTTCGCGAATTTATGTTACAGGTCACAACTTGTATGTGTGGGATCAAGTGAAAATGTTTGATCCTGAGCTTGGCAACTCTTCTGGAGGTACAAGATATCCACTGTCAAGAACATGGACCATGGGATTGGAAATTACATTCTAATGAAGATTTTAAACGAAAACATAACAAGAAGACAGAATATGAAAAAAATATATTTTTTATTTATAACAATTACCGCTCTTCTCTTTTCATCCTGCGCGGACTTCCTGGATGTCTCAAGTGAGTTGGCGGAACAAAGAAGCTATGAGTCTATTTTCAGCAGTCCTGAAGATACGCGCCGATGGCTGATGGACACTTACCTGGGTATTCCTGATCCAACAAATATATTCAGTTCCAACGGATATGGACATCCATGGCCCATCTTAGCTGACGAACTTGATTTAAACGCGCAACCTACCGACTGGAACATTGAACAGATCACATCTTCACACTTCCGTGCACACAGATGGGATAACTACTGGTTGTATATCCGTCAGGCAAATATTTTCCTCGAGAGAGCACAAGTAATACCGGAGACGGGAGAGACAGACTTTATTGATGAGGATGAGTTGACATACCTGAAAGCGCAGGCAAGATTCATGAGAGCCTATTATCATTTCTTGCTGTTTGAACTTTACGGACCCATTCCTATTATGGATTTTATAGAATCTCCTACCAACGTGGGTATCGACTATGCAAGAAACTCAGTAGATGAGGTGGTCAAGTTTATTTATGATGAGCTTACTGCGGTTCAGAATTCATTAAGAGATCCCAACTTATCTGATCTGAACAACAATGCCATCCCAACCAAAGGTACTGCATTGGCTTTAAGAGCCAAGTTAATGATTTACGCTGCAAGTCCGCTGTATAACGGTGGATATGAAGCTGCACTTGGAGTGACCAACACAGATGGTAAGAGACTGTTCCCCGATTATGATCCAGGCAAATGGCAGGCTGCATTGAATGCAATGCAAGCGTTTATCGACTATGCCAATGCAGGACATTATGAACTTTATAAAGTGAATGATGGCCTTGGTAAAATAGATCCGGACAGAAGCATCTATGAACTTCATAACACAATGAATAGCGAAGTGATTTTTGCACGTTCAAGTGTCAATTGGGGAAATGTATCCGGCCCATCCGGTTTCGACGGACTTTCTTTGCCGAGAGGAGTAAGAGGCGGTTCACAAGGAACCGGTCACCTGGCTGTATTGCAAGAGCTTGTTGACGACTTCTTTATGATTGATGGCTTGCCCATCGATGAATCTCCCTTGTATTCTGAAGCGGGTTTTTCTGCCAACGCAGAAGAAGATTTATCCGGTAAAACCGAAGCCGGTACTTTCAGAATGTATGTCAATCGCGAGCCACGATTTTATCAAAATGTATTCTACAACGGTCGCAAATGGCACGTTGGCAATGATCAGGTGTGGTTTCAAAAAGGAGGAAACTCAGATAACAGTGTTCCCAACCATGCCAAATCGGGCTATGTTTCATATAAAAGGCTACACCGCTCAGTTTACAATGAAGGCAGTAACCCAAAGAGCCTGTACAGACCGGGTATCCTCATGAGACTGGCAGATTTCTATCTCTTATATGCAGAAGCCTTGAATGAAGTAAATCCCAACGACCCGCGCGTGATCACTTATATAGACTATGTAAGAGAAAGAGCAGGAATACCTCTATTGGCCGATATCAAACCCGAAATTGCCGGTAACAAAGAACTGCAAAGAGAGGCCATTATTGCAGAAAGACGTGTTGAACTGGCATCAGAAGGACAACGCTACTTCGATGTGAGAAGATGGATGATCGCTGAGAATGAACCAGGAGATGGTGGCCAGGGTGGCGAATTCCATGGCATGAACATGGGTGCCGCCAACCTTGTTGATTTCTATCAGAGAACAGTCATTGAAACGCGTAGATGGGAAAGCAATATGTATCTTGCCCCAATCCCGATTGACGAGATGCAAAACAGCCGTCTGTTGGTGCAGAACCCGGGATATTAATTTTTCACATAAATCGTATGAAATTCAACGCAAAAAAGTACCTCCTGTTATCACTTCTGAGCGTTTTATTTATTGCTATCGGTTGTAACACCACAAAAGATGGTGGTAAAGTAATAACTCACACAGAATCAGATGACCCTACAGAAGATACACTCTCCAACTGGAGTGGTATTGAAGCCGGATTAAAGGGTTCTGTAGTAAGTATCGACCTGAAACATCCGCGCTCTATTCTACCTGAAGTGGAACAGATAAATGACATCGTCCTTACAGGATGGAAAGGTGAAACTCTTTCTGCCCAGGTATTGTTGTGGAACAGTGTGGCTACTGAGGGTGTAGAATATAGCTTTAGCGATTTTCATTCGGGAGATAATATTATTCAATCAGACATAGCCCGGGCACGCTTCGTGAGATATACAATAAGTGAAAAAGAAAACTTTGTATGCAGGATGCGGGAAAAGGAAAATGAGTTTGGAATGGTTTTAATGCCCGACCTGCTCGATTCACTCGACCTGTTTGATATGGAACCCAAACAGGTCAGGCCTGTCTGGGTTTCCATACACATTCCATCAGAAGTCGCAGCGGGCACTTACCATGGCAGTTTCACCATTCAATCAAAGGGCAACGATTTGCTGAAATTTCCCATCATTTTGCGTGTGCAGAATAAGGTTTTACCTCCTGCATCCCGGTGGACCTATCACCTCGACCTTTGGCAACACCCGTCGGCTGTGGCACGCTACGCCGGACTGGAATGCTGGAGTGACGCCCATTTTGAAAAGATGAAACCCGTGATGCAGATGCTGGCCGATGCCGGACAAAAAGTGATCACGGCAAATCTCAACAAAGACCCTTGGAACAATCAGTGCTACGATGCCTACGAGCGCATGATTGTCTGGACCAGGAAAGAGGACAACACCTGGAGCTACGATTACAGCATATTTGATAAATGGGTGAACTTTATGATTGATCTGGGTATAGATAAGATGATCAACTGTTATTCTTTATTGCCCTGGAACAATGAACTGGAATATTTTGATGCGGCAACTGATTCAACCATTACTGTCGTTGCAGATCCGGGTACCGATGCGTTTACAGCATTATGGGCTCCCTTCCTGACAGATTTTACCAGACATTTGGGTGAAAAGGGATGGCTGGAAATCACCAACATTGCCATGGACGAACGTGCCCCCGAGATGATGCGTGAAGCAACAAAGTTACTTGAAAAGTACGCTCCCGAACTCGGCATCTCTTTGGCTGACAACCACAAGAGCTATCAGAACTATCCCATGATAAAGGATATTACTGTGAAGGTAAATGCAAAGGTCGACGCAGAGGATATAGCGTTGAGAAGAGCAAACCATCAGATTACGACCTATTATGTTTGCTGCAGTGACCCGTTTCCCAATATGTTTACATTCTCTCCATCGGCAGAATCGGTTTACGCGGCCTGGTACTCCTACGCAGCCGGATATAATGGTATGCTTAGATGGGCCTATAACTCCTGGCCTGAAGATCCTGTGGTTGACTCAAGGTTTAGGAAATTCCCATCCGGAGACACCTACTTTGTATATCCCGACGGAAGAAGTTCCATCCGTTTTGAGAGATTGAAAGAAGGAATTCAGGATGTAGAGAAGATTAAAATTCTAAAGCTGGGGTTTCTGAAAAAAAACAGCAACGAGTCCATAATTAAACTTGCAGAGTTAAACAATACAGTGGAGAAATTTAATGTGATAGGGAAACCCGACACCCCTGTGGAACAGATGCTGAAAGAAGCCAAGAGGGTTGTAAATGAACTATCAGAATAAATTTAGCAGAGTTATTAAAGCATGAAGAAAAATATTTTAAATTACATATTCGCAATATTGGTTTTAAGTGTGGTGTCTTGTGGTACAACGCAGCACAAAGATGGTTCACAAGAGCCCGACATCAATTATGGCGGTCTCCGCCCTGCCGGCCAGGAAAATGTACTGCAACTTGCAGTGGATCCTATTCCTACGGTAAGAATAGCCATCATCGGTACTGGCAACAGGGGCTCCAAGGCGTCGCGCAGATTCACCTTTATGAATGGTGTTGAGATAAAAGCCATCTGCGACATCAAGGAAGGTGCGCTAAAAAAGACCCAGGAGATTATTACAGGTAGAAACTTCCCACCTGCAGATGAATATTTGGGAGAAGAAGCCTGGAGAAAGGTCGTAGAACGGGATGATATTGATCTTGTATATATAACCACCGATTGGGCAAATCATGTCCCAATGGCTGTTTATGCCATGGAACAGGGTAAGCACGTGGCAATCGAAGTTCCCGCAGCATTGTCTGTAGATGAGTGCTGGCAGCTTGTTGACCAGGCAGAGAAAATGCGTTTGCATTGCACCATTCTCGAAAACTGTACGTATGACTTCTTTGAACTGAATACACTAAACATGGCTCAACAGGGCGTGTTTGGAGAATTGGTCCATGTGGAAGGTGCATACATTCACGATCTGAGAAGTCAACTGAAAAGTACGACCAACTGGCGTACGCCGTTCTATGAGGACTACATAGGAAATCCTTATCCCACCCACGGTCTCGGGCCGGTTTGCCAGGCACTGAATATTCACAGGGGTGACAAGATGAACTATCTTGTTTCCGTTTCATCCGATCAGTTTGGTATGACCCAGTATCTGGAAGATACTTTCGGAAAAGATTCTGAAAGAGCCAGAAAAGAGTACAGGATGGGCGATATGAATACCACCCTTATCAAAACCGAGAAAGGGAAAACCATCATGATTCAGCACGATGTCACAAGCCCCAGACCCTACAGTCGCTTGCATACATTGAGTGGTACAAAAGGCTTTGCCCAAAAGTACCCTACATTCGGAATTGCACTGGAGCCCAATGCCCATAATTTTCTCAATAAGGAAGAATATGACAAACTTATTAAAAAGTATGAACACCCTTTTATCACAGAGGTTGGTGAGTTTGCTAAAAAAGTGGGTGGACATGGAGGTATGGACTTTATCATGGATTATCGATTAATTTATTGTCTGCAGCACGGGCTTCCTCTCGACATGGATGTATACGATGCTGCAGAGTGGTCCTGCCTGGTTGAACTGACAGAAATATCTGCTTCTAATGGAGGCAAGCCGGTCAGAATTCCCGATTTTACCCGTGGCGACTGGGATCAGTTGGATGGTTTGAAATTTGCAAAATAAATCGCAGATGAAGATTTTATTCAAATATCTGATTCTTATCTCAGTGGGCGCAATGATTTCATGTGATAGCCCCGCTGCTGTAATATTGGCGAAGGTTGAAACAACTGGCGTGTTGAATATCACCGACTATGCTGCTTTGTGTAAAGGAAGAATCCTGGACAAGGGCAGTGGCACCATTGCACGTTATGGAATAGAGCTGGATGAAGGGAACGGATACAAACAATTCTATCGTACCATGACATCCGGCGATGACTTTGGCGTACAGTTCAATGATTTGACTCCCGAAAAATCCTATAAATACCGTGCTTTTGTTGATGATGGAACCATACAGCATGGAACAGAAAAGGAGTTTACTACGCTGAAACAGCAGATTACGGATGTAACCATCGATCCTGCAATGATTTCGGAGAATGCTGCGATCGTTTATTTTTCACGTACTGCGCCTTATCAGGAGTGGGGTGTTCATTACAGCGAAGCATCGGCCACATCAGATAGTCCCGTCAAAAAAGAGAACCTCCAGGGAGACATTATTCTAGATGGTTTAAAACCAAATACAAAGTATGATGTGCTACCCTATGTGATAGACAACAACGCCAGGACGGTTTATCTGGATAAAATATCATTTACAACTTTAGATCCTTCAGCAGCCAGGGAGGCAACGGTACATAACATGCACCCCATTGAACAGTTGAGGTTTGTGAAATACAATGTTGTAAGAAAAACTGAACCCTATTACACCGCATACAGAAAGTTAATTGCAGAAGCCGATCAGGTGATTACCGAAAATAAGGTGCACAGTGCCATCGTCGATTTTTACATTCCGGGGTATTACACCGATCCGGCAACACACAACAAAAATGTGGCGGG
>Ga0209639_1002574_pt1 | contig 13859 bp, 4 predicted proteins | sample EPASupsiteHSE605_FD_187268 | JGI IMG/M metagenome (GOLD analysis project Ga0209639, IMG submission 187268) | Bioremediated contaminated groundwater from EPA Superfund site, New Mexico - Sample HSE6-05 (SPAdes) (version 2) | ecosystem: Environmental > Aquatic > Deep subsurface > Groundwater >...
GAGAGAACTCTCTCAGATGAATCATCATTAAGAAGCTGACAAAGAGAATCACAATGAAGACAATTGCAAATATCATAAACATCACCTGCTTTTTCAACACTTGGATAACTGATTCGATTATGAATCAGATCTAGAAACACTTCAAATGATTCTCTAGAATATGATGAATCAAAGTGAAAAACCATTCCACAACTATTCTTGTAGTATTCCCGAAAAACTACACTATGAAACAACAAACATCCAATATTCACTTCATATTTGTCTCCATTATAAACAACAATTCCATCTTTCTCTTGACAACAAAGACGAAAACGAAAACACTCAAGAATTCCAAAATGTGATTCCCATTCTCTCAACATATTTATTACTCCAATCTGATCATTTCTATCACTAGGGATATGTCCTGATATAAGAAAATCAATGAAATGACAAAAAACATCAAAATCACACGAATCACTTAAAACAATCCGATCTTGACCTGAATATTCATCTAGATACTTGTTCAAACACAACAAAAATCTCTTTTCAACATGTTTTGTTTTATCTTGACACTGAAACAGAACTTCTGGCATCAACAAAAAAAATGCCATCATAATCACAAACAATATCTGTCTTTAATTCTACCATAAAATGATCTTGTGGTCAAAGTAATTTTCTTTAATATATTATATATAATAGAAACATTTATTAGGGATGTAAAAATCCCCAATCATTCTTTTTTTCATTTATAAAAACAATATGTATATTTTTCTGTGTGTTTCAATCATTTGGATGGCTTTTAATATTATTATCATCAATAAATCACTCTCTAATCAAATGTTTAATTTGTTCACGAGACAAGATTAAATCAGGTCTTAAATGATAAAGAATTTGCAATTATTCTTCAAAAACTCCACATTTAGTTTAAATTAGCCTTAATGGTTTTCCAAAGCAATATAAAGAACAAGTTTCAATTGATGAAAACAAAGGAATAATTCAAAAAGAAGCAAATCAATTTTGATTTGCGAGCCAATCTCCAAATTTTGCTTTTTCAAACTCTTGATTCCTGTGAATTCATGAAGATTATGAATACATTTCTTTGGAATCACAAGTTTAATAAATTGAGATCAACAAAAAGAAAAATCACCAAAAAAGAATATGTTGGAATGAAACAAATAAATTAATGAATGTGTTTTAAATCCTTTTTTAGCTTATTGTCCTCCATTATTCTTGATGAATTCAAGAATATCTGAGTTCTCTACAGATACAGATGGATTTTTTCCATCATTGTTTTGGGAATTAATATTGGCTCCTTTATTAGTAAGATAATCAACAATATTATGAAATCCATAAGAAGCTGCTAAATGAAGAGGTGTTTGAGAAAATAAATAAACTCAACATTGTTATCATTTGCATTTATATCAGCTCCTTGATTAATCAGATACTCAACAACATCAAGATCACCATTTTGAGAAGCTAAATGAAGAGGTGTTCGATTAATCATCAGTATTGAACATAATTATTTTTGGAATTTTTTTCAGCTCCTTGATTGATTAGATACTCAACAAGACTAAGGTGATCATTAGAAACAGCTAGATGGAGAAGAGTATTATTAAGTTTAAGCTATCAACAAGATGATCTTTTGAATTTATATCAGCACCTTGATTAACTAGATACTCAACAACACTTAGATGACCATTTTGAGCAGCATAGTGATAAGGGGTACTATTAAACTTAAATTCTCATCATGATAATCTGTGGCATTCATATCAGCTTTATGATTGACAAGATATTTAACAACACTGAGACTACCATTATTAGCAGCATAATGAAGAGGAGTCCAATTAAACCTAAAACTTAATAATGACTGTCTTTCTCATTTATTCTTGCTTTTTGGTTATAAAGATATTCAACTACACTAAGATGACCATTTTGAGCAGCCAAATGAAGAGGAGAATCATTAAACAAAACATCTCAACATGACTATCTTTTTCATTAATATCAGCTTTTTGATTATAAAGATATTCAACAACACTAAGATGACCATTTTGAGCAGCTAAATGAAGAGGGGTATTATCATATTCATCTTTTTCATTTAAACTCACACCGATTTCAGACATGAAAACTAACAACGATAAATGACAAAACTCGGATGCTTTGCAAACACATTCTTTAGTGAAAGATGCTTCCACTTGACATAAATGAAATAAATCTAAACTACCACTACAAACAACCATTAATACAACTTTCTCATTGATTTCAAATCCTTTCATTAATAAGCGTTTAAAACACTTAATTGAGCCAAAAAAACCAGAAAAGGATAAAAGATCTAAATATTGTGGCTTAATACTCCACTCAAATGGACTCCATTGAGCTTCTAGAGTTGAAATGCTGAAACTATCTAACCCATCAATATCATCGTACTTTAGGGAATACTCGACACTTGAAGGTTTAAAACCGTATTCGAATAATACATCAAGATTATCAAGATTCTCCAACAAAGATTCGTCAAATAAATAAGGTATGTGCTTTCTTCGGATATATTTCTTAAAATCAGCAATCTTTTTATAAAAATAAAAGCAAAGCAAGAAAACATCTCTCCTCATCAAAACTGGTTCGATTTCATTAAATTCAAAAATTCCTCTCTGGTATAATTTGTATATCAAAACAGGACATTCATTAGATTTCTCCAATATTATTTGACGAAAATCAGATCTCTGGCAATACTCGACATATAATTTCACCGCCATTTCAAGTTTATGAGGACGAAATTTTGGTAATTGAACAATTCTATTAACAAAAAACTCCATATCATTAATGATTATTTCTTTATCATCATTATAAAGAAAATTCTCAAAAGCAATCTTCTCTTCCATAAAAATTTGTTTTCAAATTCAGAGAATTATTTGTTTTTTGTGGTGAATCGTTTTTACAATTCCACTTTTTTAACAACTCCACTTTTTCTATAGTTTATACATTCATATCCTCAGAAATGTCTCAGCTTAATTATACACCAGAAGAACTAGTAAATGTAATAATAAGCATTAACACAATATCGATGCATTAAAAGATATTTAATCAATCCTAAATGCTTTTCTGTATGGAATCGGTTTTGAATTCAATTCAACATGACTAAAAAAGCTTTTTTGAGCATAATTGTTTTGATTTTCGGAATTATTTTTATAAAAAATAATCAAAAATGGGATCAACGCAATATCCATAGAATATATATCAACATTATGAATCAGATATTCTCAATATTATGTTATCATGGTTATCATTGTATTCAGAATTCAAAACAATGATAAAATGGAGAACCCTGCATTGGAACGCATAATTCATAAAAAGATTCGAATCATGTTCTAGCCTGGCATGATCAATTGTCCACTCATATGTCCCAACTTTCTTTATTGAATAATCCTAAAAATTTGCTTTCAAATTCTTCCAGAACAATCATTCCCACAAATAACTTAATGGTTCAATAATTTGTCAAAATCGAAATTATTCTTCATTTATTGTAAAAAATATAAGATTATTAGAAAAAAATTGCACTTTAAACATAATAATTGTGATTATAGTAAAAATATTAAGATATTCAAAAAACTTTCATTTATCAGAAACCACTAGCGATGCTTGTTCCAGAATCTAACAGATCCGCTTTTATCACCTGTTATCATTAAGCCAATGTTTGGCTTTGCAGCTACCACATGAATCGGAATTCCATTTCCAACAATCTCGTTGGTCTTCTTTTCATCAACAATGTCATATTCGAATAAGTTCCCATTCTTTCCTCCAAATATTATTGTTTTGTCAATTTTGGCCATTTTAATGAATTCAGATGGTATTCCAGCTAGTTGAATGTTGATTTTTGATACGAGTTTTCGTGCTTTGGGATCAAAAATGGATAATGATCCATCACTTGAGATCGAAATTACTTTTGTAGAATGTGGGACTGGAAGCATATGACAAACTCCTCTTTTATGAACATCTAATGAGAAGGTATTTCCTTCACTACGAAAGTCCCATCCTCTTATTTTTCCATCTAAGTGACCTGTAAGGACTAATGATTCTCCATGCATTACACAAATAGTTTTTGGAGAGGATGGGGCATTGAAAACGCACTGGGGACTGGATTTATTTATATCATACAATTTGACTGTGGTATCCCTGCATGCGGTTACATATTTTTCATCCGACAAGAAACAAGCATCATTCACGCAGTCCCTATTATCGCTATTGTCATACACAAATCTGAAGGTTGGAAGCTTATAGAATCTAACAACAGAATCATAAGATGCTGTTAGAAGAAGGTTGTCTGTGGGCGAGAAATCGAGAGCCATTACACTTCCTGTTGCATTTGATAAGTGTTGAATAGTTTTTCCACTCATGGTATCTATAACGACAACAGAAGGCTCTTCAGCAGCTACAGCTGCAAAAGAACCTGTTCTACAAAATGCGATAGAGGTTATTGGAGTATTATGTGTCCTTTTAGATTCACCTCCAGAAAGTCCATCAAGGAATTTATGCGGATTTGCGTCGTCCTCTTCATCAGCATTATCAACAGCGACCTCTTTTGATCCTTTTATGACTGGAATATGAACTTTGAAGGAGGACAAATCAACAACGTCTTTCTTAGGCACAAACTTTGCATTTTGGATATCGATAACTCGAGTAATTATTGCCTCATATCTCATTTGAAGACTTTCAAGTTCTTTTTCTTGCTTAATATTCTCTTCGATTGTTAAATTAAGATCATTTTGAGTTTTTTTCATCATTGTTAGCTTATATTCAAGCTCAGCCTGTAATTGAGCAAGACAATCGATATTTGTGTTCTTTTGAGCTAATAAATTGTCATAATTTTGTCTATTTTTTTCAACTTCATTAGAAATATCCTTTTGTTTCTCTGATATTTTAACTCTTTTCCCAATAATGTTATTATTATCCTGTTCCATTTGTACTATTTGGCTTTTATTTTGATTAATATCTCTCATGGTTTGAGAAAAGACAGAATTATTCTTCAAATCATCTTCCATTTGAATAACTTTGGTTTCTATAATATTTAACTCCTCATTCAGCTTTTTTTTCTCCCTAATAAGAGGAATAATAGAATTAACTATTTTAACACTATCATTCCACTCAAAATTGCCATTTAATTTATCTCTTTCTTCCAGTAGTTGTAGCACCTCTTGAGACATAAAAATAGTAAAACATTTATTTTTTCAAGACTGATCGAGTGTTTCTCGGTGTTTTCGCCATTTCTATGTTTTCTTGTATTATATTTCTCTTTTTTGAGCGAGAAGAGTAACATTGTACCCGTTCAGTTTTTGTTTGATTAGTATCTGTGATGAATACTGGAGGTATGTACTCAGGTGTCTTACCTATAACATTGAATAGAAATTGTGATTCCAATGTATCAACAACAAGAAGCCCTTTCATAATCCTTCCGTACACTCTTGGATGAAATATTATATCTATTGGAAGCTGGCATGACGAGAGTTGTGATTTGGCAATGAAACCATGTGATGGTTTCAAGGTAAACTCAACCGATGATCCAATTGCAAAATATGCATGAAAGGCTGTATCTTCCGAAAATTGTTCATCAACAGATACTCTCTGGGTTATAGGGCGGTTCAAGAATGTTTCAAATGCAATTTCTGGAATACTAGATGTCATATCAATATTCATTAGGATTTGAAAATTCCATTGTTGCATATCAGGTGTAGAAACTTTCAGTGATACTGGTTGTTGCACAGGTCTTTTAGATTTAAATATGCATCTAGCCGTAAGAATACATTTTTTCTCATGAAATTCGGATGGAATGATATCGATTGTTGATTTTAACCATTCGTAACCCTTTGGAAAGGAGAGATTCATTGAGAATTGATTTGGTTTAAAAACATTGTTTAATCCAGAAAGTTCAAAATCCATTGTTTTTCCAATTATCTCTCTTGATCTCCCAATTATTTCATAATTGAATTCTTTTTGGGCTTCTATTACCTTTCCAATTAATGGATACACCCAGTTAATTATTGGATTAGAATCCATTGAAGAGACAATGAGGTGTGATTCATATAATCTATCTGAAGCAGGGGAAAACCTCAAAGAAACATTATACTGCTCACCTTGGGTAGTGAGCGAAAATATATGAGGTTTGGAGAGAAAATCGAAAATTCCATGAAAATCATGACCCATGGATACTGAAAACTTTGATGGATAGGGAAAAGGATTGATAAAAATTGCTGAATTTGATGAACTTTGACCAATTTTTGACTCAAAAATAATTGGAGATTCGGGTAATGGTGGCTTTCCATAACCTGAAACAAGATAGGAAAAATCACCAAGCTCATTTGACTTAAATGAAACCAACGAGGTCTCTTTAATACCAACAGATGATGGATAATATAAAATTTCAATACTTTTTGATTCATTAGCTTCAATGAGAAAACTATCATTTTCCATTACCTTAAAACATAATGGAAGCTCATTATATTGAACAAAATTTACAGGCACATCAATTGGATTACAAACACTAACTGTACACTTAGAGTTCTGGCCAATATGAGATACCATTGGTGAAAGAATCATTGTTTCGGCTTTACAAACAGTAATATCAAGGCCATACACAAATTCTCCCAATATTTCACTCAAAAATGAGATAAAAGACATTCTTGTTTGGGGTTTGAGGGGATAAAAGTTAAGAAAATACTCAGATGTAGAATTTGGCTGGATAATGAGTGTATCTGAGCCTTTCAAATCTTTATCTTGGATTTTGACTTGAAACTCTATAATTTCGCTCGATTTATTAGATATTGGTAAACAAACCAAACTATTTTGTCTGGAATTAGCTGATACCGAGATAATTGCTTCTGGGTTAGGGATTTGTACCTTAATTTCTACAACATACCAAAAAAAGTAATCATTGTCTTTTGATGAAATTTCAATCTTACCTGCAGTTATCCCACTATAAGGAATAAGACAATTCATTTCAAGAACAAAAAATTGGTCTTCTTTTCCAATATGTGTTTCAGATGGCATTGTAACGAATGGAATTGTGTGGCTAATTATATACCCAGATGAATGTCCAAAATTTGGGATGGTCAAACTATGAGTATATAGTTCTCGAGCTTTGCATTCAATAACAATTTGATCTTCTGCTCGGGCTTCATCAACAATGGCATTGAGAAAATATCTCAATGATGATTCTCGGTTTCTATTATTGATAACTAGCTCACTATTAAATGAACCTGGTTTAGAGGAACAAAATTCAATGCTGATGCTCTTTTGTTCTCCAGGAGGAATAGATATCCTTTCTGGAACTCCAAACAATTGGGATCCATTCATGTTCAGTTTCAAGTTCCAGATTTCAGTAGTTGGGTTTTTTATGGGTAGCAATTGTATAACAGGTTTTCCAGCTGTTGCCACAATATCAATGGTAAAACATTTTTCAATGGGCGTGGACTTTCCGACAAATTGTATAACTCTTGTATCATAGAAACTTTCTAAAACAATTCTACAAGGATAATCACCTGGCTTATTAGGATGAAATGCAAGGGGGATTTCAGTTTGAATTACACCAATTTGATATTTGTCTTGACATGTGTAATGATTATCATTTGATAATGATATACAAAGATTAGTTGAGATGGTTTGATTCATTATTAAACTCATTATTTCCCTAATTTTTGTTGATACTAACTCGGATAATCTTATGTCGGAAGCAATAGGTACTGGTGAACACATCAAAACATTAGATATAGCTAAGGATCGAACGAGTCTATGATTTATACCATCAATAGGAATATGAAACAGATACTCAGTGTTTGACTTTGTTTTAACTTCTTTGTCAAATATTTCAGCGTTCGGATATAATACATTCATTGATACTTCAATAATAAACTCTTCACCATTTCCATTAATGCACAAAATGAAAAAAGTTTGTATGCCAATAGAAATGGGAATAATAGATAAATCAATTCGCATATCTTTTGAATCATTTTTGTTTTCATGGCATTCATGAATAATCAAAGAGGAATGATTTTTAAGATATTGATCATATGAATCATTTGAAGTTATTTTTTCTTCATTATTAAATGCCATATGAATCATATTTTCCAAAAACTGAGACTGGATACCATTAATTTGAGATGTACTTCGAGAGTTTTTAAACTCTTTAACAAAAAACCTAATCTTATAATCTCCCCGATAAGGATTCTGTAAATACAAAGACTTCCTCACATGTTCATAACATGTCGCATCAAAACGATGAGAATAATAGGGTTTGATAATATCAACATTTGCACTAAGTTTGATTGTTATCACAGATGGTAATGGAATCAGCGTTTCACCTTTATTATATCTTTCAATTTCAGGGAACAAAATAATAAATGAATTCTCTGTTTGAAACCTTTTGGAAGAATAATATGCAATAAGTTCTTGAGAAGACTGACTTGATATAACAATTACATTGTTTTCAATTGAAAAATTTGGACACTTTGGAGATAGATGTACACAGTACTTAACTGGGCGAGAGCTTTGATTAGATATCTCAATTGCTTTGCATAGTTTTTGTGAAAGCTCGACTGAAAAATCGATACTAATTTGAGGGATAAAACCAGGAAGCCATAGAAAAAGGAGATGAAAAACAAGAGCACAAATGATTGCCGAATTTGAAACTAAATATGTTATTTGTGGAATAAAAGGAATCCGAGCAATTTTCATTAGATTTCTCGAATCATCTTTATCAAATATAAAAGAATCTTCATTCAAAAAACCATCAATGCTATCATTTCTTAAATGAGAAAGCAAAACTGATAAAATTGCATTCTTCTCTTGAATCCGATTAAAATTATCAAATATTGTAATGTTTGGGGCATTTTGTCCAGAATAATGTATAGAAATCCACTTTAAAAGAGTCATTTCGTGCTGACTAAGAAAATTTGATTGAGAAACATCATTAATCTGAGAAAAATACTTCTTTGTTTTGGCATCAGGACAATTCAATTTAATGGTTTCAGAAATCTCTAAAACCCCAGGTATCTGAGATAATTTTCCAGAAAATGAATTGTTAAAAATATAGATCTTAATCAATTGTAATATGACTAAAGTCCAACTTATAGAAGAAACTTGTTCATATTGTGATATATACACTTCAAGTTGAGATAGCACAGATTCTCGGAAATAACTAGTCGAAGTATACTCTGATAAAACTTGGTTATGTTGTTTTGATCCGTTATTCGAATGAGAATAATCAATCCCAAGATGCCTTTCCTCAATTCTTGACCTAAAGAAATCAATATAATCATTTTTAGATAGTAAGAAAGAAGGAAGCAATGGAGAAAAAACTGCTCCTTGGGAAACAAGAAACCTCATTATTGATTTGATTTTCTCTATTTTTTCGTTAATTGAAGCATTCTCAGATTGTTTAACACCAGAAAGGATATCTTTTGATTTTAAACCCCTATTTAATATTGAGATCATTTTTAAAACGAGCTCGCAATTAGAATCTCGCATCTCACATATCAAATTGGTAAACTTACGACCAAAAATAAAAAAGCCTAAATATTCTGAGAGAAATTCTTCTGTTGAGTGATCATATACTTGGTTTTTGATTGATAAAAGGCCATTATACATTATTACCTCAGAGAGTATATCAATATTTCCAAATGAAGAATCATTCTTTTCACTTTCACAAGATGTGAATAATGGATAAAAAGAAAATAAAGAATTATCAGATGCTGCAAATATTTCTAGACAAACAAAATTATTGAATTGATCTTGGAACATGATAATTGTAGAAAAGCATATGGATTTTGTCGATTTAAATTCAAAAACGATTGGCATTGTTTTCGATGAAGGCGAAAAAGAATTTCCCGAAGGGAATTGAACAGATAATGGGAAACTATTTTCATCAATGGGCGTTTTATAGTTGATTGTAGTTTCTAACCCACACATATTATACAAACTAACCATTTGTTTCGAAATTTTTCCCAATGGAACGATTGGTAATGCTACTGATGATACAGATAACATGTAGACTTTGCTTGATCCAATACCAGTTAAGTGAATATTAGTAACAAAATGCTCAATTCCATTTATCTTTATATATAATGGTAGGTAAAAACTATATGGATTTGAGTCTAAGGGCTTGAAGGAAAAAAATACATCAAATGTATCAGCATAAAGAATTATGCCTCCTGTATGGTCATAAAAAAACGTATCACTAAGTGCAGAATTGTTGCCCAGACGAAACTCAATATTTGAATTGGATTCATTTTTTATCGTTAATTGTATATGTATTGGACGAAAATTGGGATTGCGGGGATTAAATATCGGTGTCAAACCAAAATTGATTGATGTGGAGGACAAAGTAACTGGTGAATGTATTGCCTCAGCTTCAAATTTAAAAGAAGATATGATATTCGGCTCCGAAGCTTTCTCAATAACCATAGGAATTTCAGCATTGCATTTTGTTATATGTTTTGGAGAAAACACCAAATCAAGACCAATTGATGATTTTGGAAGTATTCTTATTCGATATAAATTTGTATATATTGGTTCTGGTGTAAATATATTTAACACATAATTTGATTTCATATTTGCATTCACAAACACTAAATCTGTTGAAAACTCAAATTGAAATGAAGGATATTGAGACATATCAATTAAAAATAGTGCTTCAATACTTGAAGAATTAACCAAATCAAGTCTTTTTGAGTATCTTCCTCCAATAAAAACTGATCCAAAATTACATGGACAACCAACCATTTTTACTGTTGGAAAAGCTGATTCACCACGAAAAACAACACACTTAGGCTCCATTCCAGCAATATTTATCATAACTGGTATCTCAATAATTTGTTGATGATCCATAAAAAGATCAAAAAATAAAGCAGAAGAAGCATTACTCTTCAGTATACCTTGGGAATTCCTTGATTTTATTATGCTGTTTAAACTAGAATTAACAGAATAGTATGTAATAGCTTTGCTTTGATTCCTAAGCGTCAGTGAATAATGTTGAGAAATTCCTATTGGAATCATGCCAATTTCAAATAACATCGGATCAACACTAACATCAACGCTCCCTATTGAACATGATAAATGTACAATATGTGTATCACCTCCTTCAATACTAAGCTTTACATCTTTTTCTATATGCGATAAACTACTCGGATAAAATACAATTTTGAAAGTACATGATGAATTCCCATCAATAAAACCATTCTTTTGGTCTATCTCAAAATGATCATCAAATTGACTCCAAATAAAGGAAGCACGACCAGAACAATCATTATATAGAATGATTTCTTTTTCGATAAACTGTTCAGTACTCTCCAAAGTATACTGGAATAATACTCTCTGATCAGATAGATGGGTTTTAATTGATTGTGATAATCCTTTAATAAGGATAGATTTATACATATATCCATTAATCTTTACATTTAAAACATTATTGAGTTGTCTAGGCTTCTTCAAATTAAATAAAAGTGAAAAAGTACACCACTGTTTTGGCGGAATAACTTGATTTGTTAATGGTATCATATTCATCTCACGGCAATCTGAGTTAAGAGATAATAAAACAAAATGATTCAAACCATTTTGCAATGAAAATATGATTTGTTTATCGTTATTAACATAAAAGCACCCCAATTCAATTGAATCGAGTGACAATTTAATTAATGATAAATCAGAATAATCCAAAACTCGGTTGCAATCAGAAATCTCCGAATTTGATGTGGGCTTAGATTTAAAACATGAAGGCTTCGATATGTCCCCGCAATAAATGTTTGTATTCGAAAATTGACTATCTTTCTTGGGTAAAACTGGCTCAGGAGGTATAAGTCCATTGTTTTCAACAATAATAGTATTTGGATTTTTGATATTCTTGGAAATGATTTCCCGTGTTCTTTTAATTAACTTGTTGTCATATTCATTCACCTCCCTAGATTTTTCAGCGAATCTGGTAATAATACTTGTACCTTCTTGATCATTCTTTTTTCTAAGCAGATAATGATCAAGATTAGAACCCATATCTTTACGAATGACTTCATTTCCATCCTCTTCCCAAATATACTTTCGTATAAATTTTTGGGAACTAATTTCATTAACAGATTCGCCAGATAAACTTATTTCTTTCTTAAAGAGACCATCTCCAAAACTAATATATGAGGAATGGCTAAATAAACCAAAATTCTTTGGAAAGAATACAATTTTGATATCCTTTTTTGTTTGTTTTTCAATTATTCCATTTTCTGGAACAAATTTGAAACCAGCTTTGGTTTTAATCTGAAAAGAAATGTTCATGATATCTGATTCGTTAGAAATTGAAAGAATTTGAATGTTTTTTGTCATTATTTTTTGTTTTCCAAAATCAAAATCACATTTTGAGATGCTAATTGAAACATGAGAAGTTGATGCACTGAATAATAAACTTTTCTCATTTTTAAGCCCAGGAAAATATACTTTAGACTTATACAAATATGAATAATCCTGGTTGACACATATTGATGGAGATGCAAAAACAAAAGAAATCAGTTTTTTCCCCCTTGATGCTATTGCTCCTTCTTGGGGTAAAACATCGAAGGGACTGCAATTTTTCACACATTCAAAACTAAAATCTTGTGTTTTTGGCGAATTATTAACTAAATAACCATTTATAGTTTTCTTTTGCCCATAAAACATTGTCCCAAAACCAATTTCTTGTGTGATACTGTTATCAATCATCAAATCTATTGAAAAATTCTCAATATCTGCAATAAGTTCAATGATTTCAGACTGTGTATCATTATTATCTGTGGTTATTGTTATTGGTAAAACTATTCTACCTGTGTTTTGGGCAATAAGGGACACTTTAACAAATGATGATTCACCAGGAACCAAAATACCTTCATTTCTATCAAAATTCACGCATTTATGTTCACTCTTCAACTTAAAGGACCCTGCTTTTTCTCCAAAATTAGCTAAACAGAGTGAAGAACTTGATACTTCTCCAACATTGAGCTTTCCAAATTCAATTCGTTTCAAATTTGATCTTATATTTGAAGAAGGAGGATAATATAATAATGGAATCTTTAAAACGTATTCAAGACTCCTTATAATAAAAAAACCTTCATATTTTTGGATTTTTTGAGGAGAAAACTGGATTCTAACTTTACAATCTATACCAGAAACAACAACAATATCACATTTTGTACATATTCGAGCACAATCACAAGAATCAATTGATAGTTTTATTTTTTCCAGTTTTCGTCCAATATTCTGAATTAAAACATCAAAATACTCACCTTTGCCAACATTAATATCTCTGAACACAATTTTGTCCGGAAAAACCCTTAAACTCTCATTGGCAATCATTGACCGTTTAGTAAAACAATTATTGGAATGCCAGAGTGACTGATAAATGGAAAAACACACGATTCTGAGTTGATTATTGGATTTAATGATATCTTGAATACATTAAATGCTTAATGATTTTAAAATTTAGAGGATTAAACTATCATTGATTATGAAATGAATAATAAGAAAATCATCTCTGTCTTGATGGTCAGAATAATTAGCAGTTACTTCCAGGTCTTTCAATTTCTATTATCTGACAATGATACATTGCGTCATTTATGAACAGGAAAAAAGAAGAGTTTGCCATTTTATGACTTTAATTGAATTATTGGAACGCTTCTTTGGAAAATTGTTTTGATTAATTGATATAAAATATCATTGAAATTTGACATTTTTCATGATATTCATATTGCTCTCACTAACAATGTCAGAGACAGGTGTTTCATGGGCAAATGATCTATCAACTGTGAATTTATCCTTGTTTGAACCAATGAATTTGGAAGGAAATCGTGTTGAATTATTAAGGAATATTAGTTTGAAAGTGAGGA
>Ga0209639_1002578_pt1 | contig 13836 bp, 11 predicted proteins | sample EPASupsiteHSE605_FD_187268 | JGI IMG/M metagenome (GOLD analysis project Ga0209639, IMG submission 187268) | Bioremediated contaminated groundwater from EPA Superfund site, New Mexico - Sample HSE6-05 (SPAdes) (version 2) | ecosystem: Environmental > Aquatic > Deep subsurface > Groundwater >...
AATATCCAAAGGGAATTAAAATAATGAAAGAGGAAGTTGAAGAATTAGGAATTATTCATGATGAGTTTCACGGAGAATGGAACTACACGTTCAAACCTAGAAAGAAGGGCATTGCAGAAGTTGTTTTATGACGAGTCCTAACAGGAAATTGTCTCCGCACGAGAAGAGATTCGGTCTGGCAGAGGAAATAAGAAAGAATAATTGTGCAAGAGCCCCTTGCACAATTTTCCTTTGTAATGGAACCTGCTATCACTGAACAAGATTTAGAAACAGTATAGAAGGGACTGTCTGCCAAAAACGTGATAGACTTCGTCTCACTCTTCCTGATGAAAACTCTCAACACTGTTGAGAGAATTACCTTGGATACAAACCTCCTGTTCATGAAATGCTGACAAAAACGAAGAGAAAATCTGTCAAAAAATATTAGAATAAGGACAGGAAATTGTCTCCTCAGTGCGGAGACAATTGGCAACCAAGCTGGTAAGTGTTTTATGGAGAAAAAAAACTGCTGTGGATGACCTAGTGTCACGAAAACTTAATTGTGGATCATCAATTTAAGGTCAAAACCATATCAGCTGATGGAATCGACCAAATAATATGTTCGATAATTAGGTTTTTACGATACTAGTTTTCCAAAGTACTCTCGAAAGATAAATAGTCGTATCACTTATACGACAATTAGGATTCAAGTACAACACCAGGTCCTCAGTTAAAAACCCGCAGCATATGGACTATTTCACCGAGATACTTCTGAAAAGGAAATTGTCGCCGCACTGCAGCGACAATTCAATGAGCAGACAATTCGATGAGCAAATTGTCTCTGCACTGCGGAGACAATTGAGCCTGACACACTTCAGGTTGCTCATCTGCCAGGGAAAAACTCCCAAATTTGTGCAGCAGCTTGCTGCACAAATTGCCTACCTTCATCCGAAATCTGGTAGAAATTATCTGCTAGAAACACGATAGCCTTTGCAAAGGATCTATCAGCTGGAAAAGCCTCACCGCTCGTGAGATAATTATGCAAGAGTCTCTTGCACAAATTTCCTTGCTACAAAAACCTGTCTATTCCTAAAGGACCGAGAGAGAAAGAAATCCTTGCAAAGAACTTAAATTCCTTTTAAAAAAGACAATCAGGGAAAGTTATTCAATGAGAATTTACTCTCAGCAAGCTTCATAACGATTCCTTTTCTCAGAAGAGATTCAATTACTTCTTTAACATCTTCCGAACCCAGACCTAGGCTCAGCTCATCAAAAGTTTTATGACCATTTTTCAGCCGTTCAATAAGCATCTGGGCCAGCATGTGTACTGAAATGTTTTTCAAAGTAAACAGCTCAATAGAACGTTTTACCATGGATTCAGAAAGCTGCAGGCCATTGCAGACTGTTTGAACGAAAAGGTCCCATCTGAAGCCATCTGGATTTTCAAGTATGGCACTTGTATTCATTTTGGCATAGGCGCCCCGGATGCATGGAACAAAATAGCCCAAAGATAAAAGAGCATTTCTGGTGAGTTCAACCGGAGTTTATACTTTGTAGTATAAAACCGCATCAAGAGACACATAAAATGTAGAGTATAACAAAAAATTAATTCTTATGAGCAACAATTCAAAACATTTTAATATAGAACCACTAAATATACGATGAATCAATAAACAATTGTTGTAACAAAAATATCTAATTTCCCTCTATATAGGGTACAACACATAATTCCTATAACACCTAAGTTCCGCTTTTTTAGGCGCATAAACTTCTCATGATATCGAATTATGTGCTTAAACTTAAGCACATGAACTGCAGGTTCTAATTTCAAAATCACAATCATCTGACCTATCAGACTTGTGGAATTAGGCGTATGCGCTTAAAATTTGGGAACTCAGGATAACAAGACGTCCTATATTGGTTTCTTTCTCATAGGGAAGGTAGAAACCACATAATTGTCAATCTGCGGAAGATTCAAGATGTGGTGGAACCAAAATTGAATTAATGAATTTGGAACTTAATTAATTTTTTGTTATACCTACATGATATCAATAGCTGTAGCCAGATTTTTACGAGATTTTAGAAACTCCGGTTCAAGTTCCCTGGCTGACTTAAGGACAACATCAATATCTTTTGTGGCTACCTTAAGGTTCTGGAAGCTCATGGCTCCACCACCAATAAGATACAGGTCGACATGCTCTGGGAGCTCATCATTGAGTTTCTTAAACTCATTTTCCAGATAATTTCTTCTGAAGGTTGCCATATTTATACCAGGCTTTCAAGTATTTCCGTATATTCTTGCCAGGGAAGTACAAAGTCACTGTTTTTTTCTTTTTTGTCGAGATATTCAAGAAGTGTCTTGACGTGGCTTTCAATATTGTAATAAATGGCATACTTTAAGAAATTTTTTGATTCAAGCCTGGGGGCAAGAGCAAGAGCATATGAATTATAGATTGGGCTGTGAGGGTCAATCAAAATTGTGTGGATAAAGAACTCCTCTTCATGCAGGGTTCTTTTGCTGAAGAAATAATAGTTCATATCGGTAATCATATCCAGGCCGTACCTGGGAAAAACACTGACAGCTGTTGGGTGGATTTTATTTTCCAGTTGTGATTCGAGGTTAACGTTCAGGTTTTCGGCTTTGAACAGAAATTCAGGACCTCTTTGCCAGATCAACACGCCATTTTCGGAAATAATTCTTAGGTTCATGTTTGCCTTATACTTAAAATAATTATCAACAAAGTTTTCAAAAAGGGTATGGCGGCTACTCAGGAGAAAACTACCTTTTTCTTTGATTACTATACCATATTTTGCAAGCCTCGATATCACCGCAGAGACGGTATATCTGTCAAGACCTGTTATTGCAGAAGCCTCAGCAATACTGCGCGGTGATTTTAATATGGATAAAACATGCAGAGAAGAAGGAGTAAAGAGTTTACTCAATGGAAGCCTTGGAAATTCTCTTAAGATATCTTCCAGAGACTGTGCGTGCAGAGAATCGGATCTTCGGATGTATACACTTTTTCCTATTTTCTCCTTACGTACAAAGCCTTCACTTTCCAGTGAGCTTATAGCTTTAGATACTGTAGAGTGATGCAGGCTTAAAAGCTCTGCAATATCCGATATCTTCGTAGGTTCCTTCAAGTTCTTAAATATGGAAATTTCCGTAGAACTAAGCATTATGTGGAAAAACGTTCACATAATATATAAGACATATGGCGAAAATCCCACATCGAACAATAACACATATGTACATCAACTGATAGTTTCCAGTAAAATGAGAAAAAGCTTAACAGATTCGCATCTCACTGGAAAAAATAGATCTTATCAAAAGGCTCTACTTGAGTTTTATCTGCATATATCTGTCCTATCCTGCTTCAGATTCCAGCAATATTACTCGAATTCCCGTTCCTGAAACTGGAGTTTGTCATCCCAATTTGTTTTAAAAACCGCTCTTTTTTAGATCTATTTTTTACTTTCTTGGGGAGGTGCCGCCAGACAAGCTGGTGGAGGCACTTTGCACAATCTGATTGAAAAACGGTTTCCGGGATTAAAGCTATTACCTGATTATGGTTTCCACATTTATTTGTTTTTAGAAGTCTAATTAATTAGTGAATTTATTTTAGATCAGGGGTTTTAAGGACTAATTTGAGATTCCATAATATAATTATTGATATATAATAACTGTTTTATACTACACACGCGTTTGTTTTCTAAGCGTATGTTTACGCGCCATTCTTTGAACAACAGGTAAATTTATTTTAAATTAAAATTCTCAATTTTCGGGGGGAATAAACTGATGAAAACTGGACTGGTATTAATAATGATCATATCGGCAGTACTGGTGTTTTCAACTGCGGGCTATGCCCAGGAAAATATCACAGACAACGCCACAGACAATGCCACAGACAATGCCGTAGCTATCTTAAAGGACGCAGAGAACAATACTGTAGGGTTTGCTACTTTTACCGAGGACGACTTTGGTTTGGTTCGCATACAGGTTCTCGTTAGTGGCCTGACACCTGGCCTGCACGGAATCCATATCCACGAGAAAGCGAACTGCACCGAGACGTCGTTCACATCTGCCGGTGAGCATTACAACCCTCTGGGTAAAGAGCATGGCCTTGCAAATCCCAAAGGCCCTCATGCCGGTGATATGCCCAACCTTATAGTGGGCTATGACGGCACGGGATATATGGATGTCGTCACCAACCTTGTGACGCTGTCACCCGGACCGACCACGCTGTTCACAGACAACGGTACCGCACTTGTCGTCCACGCCGACCGTGACGACCAGATAACTAACCCTTCAGGCGGCAGCGGCGCAAGGGTTATGTGTGGGGCCATCGAGAAAAGATAAGTTTTTCTTAAAAAACAGACTTTTCTTTTTTTTTGCAGGATTACGAACCTGGCCGGTAGCAGAAAATAAATGACACTTGGAACCTGAACCTTGTGTTGCTATTCTATACTTCTACACGAATTTGCCCGGATCGCTGGTTACGTAAATGGAATCAATCGTCTCAGCTTATTTTAAAAATTACTTCTTTTTAAATTTATTTTTTTACTTTTTTGTGGAGGCACCGCCAGGCAAGCTGGCAGAGGCAACTATCACGATAGAATAAAAACAGTTTCTGGACAATGAAATGCCACTGATTTTCAGTAAGATTTCCTAACTTTCCGAAAACCTCGATTCACTCTTAATGATTTGAAAAATTCTTGTTTTCGAATGTTTTCGAATATTTTTGAAGCTTCTTTTGCCAGACTCTGGTCCAAAATCTAGTGATTTTTGCATTTCTCGATTGAGAATCTGAATTCGTAAGAAGAATTCAATCTCCAATCAAAATTAACATTCGATATCTAAAGACTTCAACCAAGATGTACAATCACAAGGATTGTAACCAATTACAAAATCTAGTGATTTTTAATTTTACGCTCATCACTGGATTTTGGTACTGAGTCTTTTGCCATACATATTTATATTTTTGAAATTTTATTATAAACTTTTAGAAAAATATAAATATTAATAGTAGGAAACAACTTACCGTTTTCCGATAAAGAGAAGACAATTCGCAGTTAACTTGAGATGCAGAAAAAGGACAGAAAAAATGGCAGACACTGAAGCATTACTCCATGAGGTTGCTGATGCGGTAATCTCCTGTAAAAAAGATAAAGTGCTCGAGGCGGTGGAAAAAGCGAAGTCAGAACTCCCGCCGGAAGAAATAATAGAAAAAGGGCTATCTGTTGGCATGAACCAGGTAGGAATTTTGTTTGAGAGGGGAAAACTCTTCCTGCCCCATGTGATGATGGCAGCCGACGCAATGACAACTGGGGTCAAGTTCCTTGAAGCTGATCTTCCAGCAGGAACAGAAAGTAAGAAACTTGGCGTCATCGTAAACGGCACTGTAGAAGGCGACGTGCACGACATAGGCAAGTCAATCGTTTCGACCATGCTCCAATCCGCTGGTTTTGAAGTCCATGACATAGGCAGGGATGTCCCGGTCCGGAATTTTATAGAGAAGGCAAAAGAAGTTGATGCCGACATGATCGGAATTTCCGCACTTATGACCACAACTCTTCAGGGGCAGAGGGAAATCATTGACATGCTCAAGGAAGAGGGCCTCAGAAGCAAAATAAAAGTCATGGTAGGTGGCGCTCCTGCAACCCAGGCCTGGGCTGAGAAGATAGGCGCGGACTGCTACGCCGAAAACGCCAGCGAAGCCGTGGCAAAGGCAAAAGAACTGCTACTCTGACCCCAATAATCAGTCTATAAACCCCTAATCGTAATTCTGAACTCCAATAATCAGTCTATAAACCCCCAATTGTAATTCTGAGCCCCAATAACCAGTCTATAAACCCCCAATTGTTATTCTGAACTCCAATAATCAGTCTATAAACCCCCAATTGTTATTCTGAACTCCAATAATCAGTCTATAAACCCCCAATTGTTATTCTGAACATCAATAATCAGTCAAAATTATTCCAGCAAAATTATTCCAGTAAAATTATTCCAGTAAAATTATTCCAGTAAAATTATTCCAGTAAAATTATTCCGGTAAAAATTGTCTCAGTCTAAATTGTTCCAGTAAAAAATAATTTATCATGTTTGAAAAGGAGGATAAAAAATGGCAACTGAATACGCTCTGAGGATGGGCGACGGCAAAAGAATCTACCTCACGAAAGAAGAAATCCTTAGTGAGATCGAAGCCGGCTCTTCAAATGCTTCTGATCTCGGGGAAATCCCTGAGTTGAGTGCTGATGAAATCGACAAGCTTGCAGAAATTCTTATGATGCCCGGAAAGGCTGTCAGTGTCGAGCAGGGCATGGAAGTTCCTGTAACGCATGACATCGGCACCATCCGGCTTGACGGCGACCAGGGAAACAGCGGAGTCGGGATTCCCTCAAGTCGGCTTGTTGGCTGTATGACGCACGAAAGGGCTTTTGGTGCAGACACGATGGAGCTCGGGCATATCGACTACAGTTTCAAGCCGGTAAAGCCTGTTGTCTCAAATGAGTGTCAGGCAATGGAGGTCTGCCAGCAGAACATGATCATTCCTCTTTTCTACGGCGCAATGCCGAATATGGGACTTTACTATACTCCTGACGGGCCTTTCGAGAACCCTGGCGACCTTATGAAGATGTTTAAGATCGATAAGGCAAGGGAATCCATGGAGCATGCTGCAGAACACCTTACAAGGGATACGGTCTGGGTCATGCAGAAACTCTTCGCCTCAGGAGCGGACGGAGTTAACTTTGACACAACTGCCGCAGCCGGAGATGCCGATATGTACGGTACTCTCAGAGCTGTGGAAATCCTCAGGGCTCAGTTTCCTGACATATACATCGAAGTCGGCATGGCAGGAGAGATGGTGCTCGGGATGCATGGGGAGCTGGAGTATGACGAAGTTCGGCTCGCGGGTCTGTGGCCGCATGAACAGGCACCCCTGGTTGCAAAAGCAGGAGCAAACGTTTTCGGGCCTGTATGCAACACCAACACCAGCAAGACTTCAGCCTGGAACCTTGCGCGGGCTGTGACTTTCATCAGGGCGACGGTAGAAGCCTCCTCTATTCCCTGCCACGTAAATATGGGCATGGGGGTTGGCGGAATCCCCATGCTTGAAACTCCTCCCATTGATGCCGTTACCAGGGCAAGCAAGGCGATGGTCGAAATTGCAGGCGTAGATGGCATATAGATCGGGGTCGGCGACCCTCTGGGTATGCCGATTTCCCACATAATGGCTTCCGGAATGACCGGAATAAGGGCTGCAGGTGACCTTGTAGCGCGGATGGAGTTCTCAAAGAACATGCGGATCGGAGAGGCAAAAGAATACGTGGCAAAGAAACTCGGAGTGGATATTCCTGCCCTGACCGATGAACATGTCATGCGCGAACTGCGTGAGGAACTCGATATAGGAATTATCACGTCTGTGCCCGGGGCTGCAAAGGGCATTGCTGCAAAGATGAACATCGAAAAGCTGCTCGGGGTCAGGATCAATTCCTGTGAACGATTTAGAGGGCAGCTTTCCTGAGAAAGAGTCTGAAAAAAAGGTGATTTTATGGACAACAACAAACATACTTCTGATTCTCAAATCGACTGGCAATATGCAGAAGAATGTACCAGGGGAAGCTGTGACTTAAAAGAACTTACAAGGAGCATTGACTGGAAACAGGGGCTTGCAATTGCCCTTGGTGTTCCTTTACTGATCCTGCCCTCAATAGGTTACTTTACAAACTATGTATGGGCTTTTTCAATAATTGTATGGGGCCTGACAATTTTCCTTGGCTTTTTCCAGAACCTTGCATTCGGAGAACTTGCAACCGTTTTCCCGAAGGCATCCGGTCTGCCGGGCTATACCCAGACCGTCTTTGGCTCAAATTCCGATAAAAACAATCAAGGAAAATTTAAGTTTGGAAAATTCATCGGCGGTTTCAGTGCCTGGAGTTACTGGTTCGGCTGGAGCCCTGTGCTTGCAATCTATGCAATCCTGATTGGAAGTTACATTAAAGGGCTTATTCCTGCCTTTGCCTCTTTTCCCGACACCCTGCTTTCCTTGCTTGTCGGAGCCGTAATTTTCGGGTCTCTTGCAGTTATAAACTCAAAAGGGCTAAAGAACGGAGCAAGAGCCGGATATATCCTGGCTGTTGTGTCGCTTATCCCACTTATTGTTATTACCATTGCTCCTTTCCTTACAGGGGATTTCCACCTGGCCAGCATCACAGGCTCCTGGTTCCCCACAGACTGGACCTGGGACCTGAAACATATCTTAATCCTCTTCGGGATTTTCGCAATGGCAGAATGGAGTGCATGTGCCTGGGAAACTGCAGCGATTTACGGGCCCGAGTATAAGAATCCCAATACCGATACTCCAAAAGCCCTGCTGGTCTGCGGAGGAATCTGCCTTGTGCTCTATGTGCTTGTCCAGACGTCTGTAATCGGCACCCTGGGAGTTGAAGGTGTACTTTCCGAACCCATATCCCCTATGCTCCCAATTGCCAATCTTACGCTGGGCACTCTTGGAGCTTCAATTGCAATCATTATGCTTGTCGGAGCAATGCTCCTTATCATCCAGACTGCCTTTCTTTCATCTGCAAGGTCGATATATTCGATGTCAGTTGAAGGCAACCTGCCAAAGGTTCTGAGCAAACTGAATTCTCACGGGCATCCTATGAACGCAATGATTGCAGATGCAATGTTCAACATGTGCCTGATCCTTTTAGGGACCCCGACTGCAATTCTTGCAGCTTCTGCAATCGGATACATCTTTGCAAACGGAATCAGCCTCTATACCTATGTCAAGGTGAGAAATGACCCTGAATTCTCAAAATTGGAAAGGCCCTTCAAAGCCCCACGCGGCTGGAAAAGCATAGCGATGGTAACTGCAATTTTGAATATTCCTTTCTTCCTGGTGGGTATCATTTACCTTAACAGCCTTGAACTGGGCTGGGCTACGACAGGCGTCGGCTTTTTCGTACTCTGTCTCTACATCCCGCTCTGGTTCTATTCTCAGAGAGAGGCAAAAAAGGCAGCAGAAGAAAAAGAAAGAAAAGCTGTAGAAAGAGAAACGGCTTTGGCTGAAACTCCGGCATAAAAAAATTGAAATTTCAGCATGAGAAAGCCCAGAATAGTTTCTGGAATCTTTCACCAGTCTCAGGAATGATTCAGGCCCGCAAATCAGCCTAGATTCAGTCCGAAATCAGTCCGAAATCAGCCCGGAACATTCCTGTTCCGGTTTTTCCTTTTTTACGTTTTTCCTTTTTTGAATCTTTATTCTATCTTACTCTGCCAGCCTTAAGAGCAGAAGGAAAGAGAACACTCATTCCAGCATCCATCTCCATACTGATTTAACTATAATTCGCTTCTTTCCGTCTTTGCCTTCAATTTCCAGAGTTTCATCATCGTCCATAGTTAAAATAAGCCCTTCCGGAAGACCGTATTCCTCCATAGCTTCCATAAGTCCGAGAATTTCCCTCTCCCTGGATGCCGGGTTTCCGAAGTAGATTGAGACCTGAATTGCGGCAGAAGTGTTCTGGCTGTCTTTTTCCTTAATTAGGAAATCGCATTCCTTCTGACCCTGGAAATAGAATATCTGCTTTTCCCGCCTGAGCAATTCCAGAAATACAATGTTCTCAAACCTCAACCCAAGACTGTCAGGATAATTGGGATACACTGCCTTAAAGAAACCCGTATCGCCTGCGTAAACTTTGCAGGGAATATCCATTTTCCCTTCGCGGTCTGGGAAATGATTAAGCTTTGGTACCCGATACAGTAAGAAAATATCTTCCAGATAATTCATATAGCTACGTATAGTCTCTTCGTTCTCTATCCCACTTACATTTTTCAAAGTATCGAAAGAATATTCCGAAGCCATATTTGAGATCAAGAAAATGGCAAGCTTCTTTAATCCACGGATGTCCTGAATGTCATACTCTGCAGCAACCCCCTGTTGCAGGATTTCTTCAAAGTATTTCTGAGCGAGCCTAATATCCCCGTTTTTGATTACAGCCGGAAAACCGCCGTTTTCAAAATACTGCAGAAACATGCATAACATTTCATCGCTTCGGGAAGGCGTAAGAAAGTTCGGATTTGGTATTCTGGCACCTTTCAAGAGCAGATATTCTTTAAAAGAGAATGGTAAAAGCTTTAAAATTTTACCTCTACCTTCAAATCCGGAAGAAAACTCCCCTACTCGCAGAATTGAGCTAGAAGAGGTTATGAAAATGCCTGCTCCCTGCCTGTGCAGCCCGTCAACCCAGCACTCCCAGCCAGGGACATTCCGTACTTCATCCAAAAAATAGTAAATCTGCCCTGCTTCGTTTTTTTCAGATTCTTCTTTGCAAATTTCGGCTGCAATTTCCTCAATGACCTGAAAGCTTTCTGATCCTGATCCCCGAATCCTGCTGTCTTCAAAATCAATATAGATTTTTACGCCCTTCAGGTTGCTGGCAAGCTGCCTCAGGAAGGAGGTTTTGCCTGCATGCAGAGGGCCCGAAATAAATGTAATTTCACTCCCTTCCAGGCAGGAAGGTAAGTAGATGCGGGGTATTAAATCGGATGAATTTTGAAAAAAAAATTGATGGTCTTGTATCAGGGGGAGGAGTTCCAATTTTTGCATATAATCAGCATAGGTTGTGAAGTTGAACTATATAGTTTTTCTGGCACGAATGAGACCTTCAAGCGAATAATAAGCTTAGGGATAACTAAAAAGAGAAAATCACTTTGCGTGGGTATGATCTTACACTTTTGGACGGCGAAAAAGCCTAGTTTATAAGCTCCTGCGTAAATCCGGTATCAATAAAAGAACGCTGAAATAGATTCGCAGAAACATATAAATAAAGGAGTAAATATAATCTATAGGGAAAAATAAGACTTTAAAAAATAAGACTTTATTAATTTATGAGAATCTATCAGAAATTCTCGGAAATTTATTCTTTTTTTGTCTCATAAACTGTTTTCTTTTTTCCGCATCTTATGCACACAAAATATTTTTCTCTTACATTTGAAGAGTAAATATTCAAACCGCCACTTCTCTCCCATTTATGAAGCCCCAGGAAACATAAAATGCTTCTTCTTTTAGGTTTTCCAAAAATCTGAGATTGAGCCTTGTAATTCAATAGTTTCACCGCTGTTGCTCAATACATTTCAATATATTCAATATATTTTAGCGTCCTGCAAGTCCAAAAATTCCCGATTTCCACTGATTTTTTCATTTTACGCCCGCGCAATTATAGATTCGAACATAGATTCGAACATAGATTCGAACATAGATTCGAACATAGATTCGAACTACGGAATTATAGATTCGAACGCAGATATTTACACTTTAGGATCCGCTTAAACTTACTATCAAATTGAAGATTATTTTTCCTTTTCCCATTAATTAAGGTAATTAATAGTTCCCCAAAAACTCTGCAAGTTTGTGATGTTTGTGATTTATCTTTAGGTACGCAAAAGCCATAAGTTTATTACAGAATCCAGTTTGAGAGACTGTTTCCTCACTATGAGAAATTTATATATAGATGTAACTAGGTAATAAGCTACCGTATTCTTTCTGTTATCAGAAGGGATAAGGGTTCTTCGCTCTGCATATCCACAAAACCTTCCATAACAACAAACCGGCAACACTCTTATTGTGCGGAGGTTGAAGAACCCGAAAAACGTTTTTCACTTTTGAGTCTTTTCCATTTTCAGATCTTTTATTCATTCTTGAAGGATTCGTCCTGTTCTGCCTGGAAATCTCAAAACCGGCTTCTAGGAAAGATGTCGAGAGTTCTTCACCTGATTTTATGTAACCTTAAACTTCCTGGAAGTGGGCATCTGTGAAAGTGATGAAAAAAAAGGGAAAAATTGCCGGAAAAAATTTACATAAGAGTTTGGTTTTATAAGAGTTTGGTTCTTCTGCCAAAGGAAGTTTTATAGGTTAAAAGATTTGAGTTCTTCTCAAAATTATTTTTGAAAAATTATTTATAACAATAAACTCAAATTCTAATCTGTATTTCTGTGGTAAGGAAATACAGGAATAAGTTCTTCGCTACAATTGTGATTATCACTCCACCCTGGCGTTAAAAGAGTGGATTGTCTCATGTGATGGGCGAAGGACTTGAAATTGGGTATTAGTAGATGATAGAAAGTGGTAGAATAAGGCCTTAAGAGCCTTATATTAGATGCGGTGGAAAGGTAGGACAGGCTTGATGAAATCGTATCAGTTCTGAAATGATACCTCATCAGGTACCGTCTGTTACGCCTCAACTTTATGCGGTACTGTAGATGTATTATAGATATATAGTCTGGTCTGACTTCTGTTTCTGCCTTTCCACCATTTCTGCCTATTATGAATGATTTCACTACAACTTTTCTTCAAACACGCTTTTTCTGGTCTTTCCCTATTTGGTTGATATTATTTCCAGAATAACCTTAATGCCGTTTCTCAGCTTTTTGTTCCGCGCTTCAGTGAGGCGAGAGCAGATCCGATCCGGTGCATGCGAACGCAAGCATTCGTTGCACTGGAAATTAAGTCATAAAAACATCAACTATGTGATGGTTTGAGAAATCAAACTTTGCAGGGTCTCCACTTGTTACGAATACCTGAGAAAGTTCCTTCACCTTTACATTTTTTGCAGGTTCAGGAGAAACACCTGCTCCACCGCCGCTACTTCCACCGGTGCTGCTGTGCTGACCACTTCCTTTACTGCTACTTCCATTTGTCCCATCATCACCGGTGCTCCTTGGAAGTAGACAGGTTGTACATATAAATATTAGTATTTATCCCAGTCACATTGCGCCAATCATCCCATACTATTCTGTCACCATAAATAGCAGGGTAGATGTTATTTATTCCATCGGCGACGATCTGGATTTTCTTAGAAGCTGTCTTAAAATTCAAACCATTCATACAATTGGATCCCTAATTTGACAGATGTATGTATTTTATAATGTATAAATGGGCTTCACGCTTCTGTTTTCTTCATACAATTCAAAGTTCGATCTTGTGTTTTTGATTTTTGACATTTTTCACTTTTCCGAAAGATTCTGTGCCAACACAATGCGTTTTTTGTAAGAAAATACTATATCAATTAGTAGAATCTGTTAAATTAGGGTTGGATAATGGACAATGTTAACTTTAAAATTCATACTGTAAATTTTTTCCGAAATTCAGGTACACATTGGCCTTAAGGATAGTATTTTATCCCGTGGGACTTACGCACTTGATACATAAAATCAAATTCAGTAACCATCATTGGTTAAGATTACACTTTATACATTTAACGGCTTAATGCTACTGTTTTTCAGTTCAAATGTGTAAGTTCTATCCCAATTATAGAACCAAATTTAATTTTTTTAAGGGCTCTTCGTCATATAATATGGGTAGTTTTGTATAATAATAAAATAATATAAATTTATATTACAATATTTGATGCAAATAACTGCAGGAGTTTGATTACCCATTTGCGTAAAAACGTTTGAAATACCTTTGAATGTCGAAGAACCATGGAACATAACAAATTTTGAACTTGATTCGATATCTAAAAACCTTGATATTTGGCTTGATTTTGGACGTGGTTCAAAGTTTCCGTGCCCTAAGTGCGGTAAACCAAATTGTTCAGCTTATGATACTAAGTAACCACCGCGAAATAACTTAAGGACATTTTTACACTGTACTTAAATATTTTCATCAGCAGCTTAATTGATTTTGTTCAAAAATAAAAATGTATTACTCAAGTTATTTCGCGGTGGGTACTAAGGAAAAAGTGTTGCGGCATATTAACTACTTTCAATACGCTACCTACTTGCACTGCAGGGTTCCACGAGTAAAATGTAGTAATTGTGGAGTTCTCCAAATAAAAGTTCCATGGGTTCGCGAA
>Ga0209639_1002582_pt1 | contig 13828 bp, 11 predicted proteins | sample EPASupsiteHSE605_FD_187268 | JGI IMG/M metagenome (GOLD analysis project Ga0209639, IMG submission 187268) | Bioremediated contaminated groundwater from EPA Superfund site, New Mexico - Sample HSE6-05 (SPAdes) (version 2) | ecosystem: Environmental > Aquatic > Deep subsurface > Groundwater >...
TGGTTGTTTTTACCATATCTTTCTTTAAGGACTATATTCCCTTGATTATTAATTCCATAATCAGGACAATCTTTGTTCCAGCAAAAAAATTGTGAAAAATCGATTTCAGAAGTGATTCCAATCCCCCCAATAATAATAGATTTAAAGATATATAAAAATAAGTCAATGATTTAGGGACACGACCCAAAAAACGATATCAAGAAAAATATTCTAATTTCTAACGTCGCCCTGCCGAATGTAAGTTTAAATAGCTTTGGCGTTCTTTTTTGCCTGGTCAGGCAATTTTCTAACCATTTTACAAATCTTTCTCTCCCCTAGCCAGACATAACCCTATATATTTTGAGGTTGATTTTTTTCGGAGGAAGATTTTTGCTTTCTTCCAGCTGTTTGAAAGGCACCTGATATTCTTATTAAAAGCTCTTCTTTTCGGCAGTACTTCTTTTCTGTTTATATACTAAATTTATCTAACGGGCAAAATAATATATTAATTCTATTTATATTTTTATCTCTATCAATTGAGCTTTCTTATGTACCTGCATTAATCCGGGGCAGAAAAAGACATTGTCCCGAAAAGAATTTCCGGTAACAGAAAAAGATGAGAATAAAAGGGGTAGGACTTACGCGGTTGAACTGAGAAATCAATAGCACTAAGCCTTTAACTGTCTAAAATCCAAATTTAGATCACAGCGTCTATTGTACTTGATTTTGTACCTCAAGTGCGTAAGTCCTAAGGGGAAACCTCCTCTGCTAGGGGTAGAAGGAGCTCTTCGATTATTCTGAGGCCTTTTTTACAAGGGCAAAAAGTCCACGCAGGATTTCTTTCGGGGAGGGAGGATTTCCCGGGATTTTCATATCCACTGGCAGAATCTTATCAACGCCTCCGAGGACGGCATAGGAGCCTTTATAGATCCCGCCGTCGCAGGCATCGTCTCCTACTGCTACCACTAACTTTGGGGAGGGCATGGCTTCATAGGTTTTTTTAACGGCTTCAGCCATGTTAAGAGTAACTGCGCCTGTGACAAGCAGGACGTCGGCATGCCTCGGCGAGGCCACAAAAGAGATCCCGAATCTTTCAACGTCATAGTGAGGGGTTCCAAGGTTTGAAATCTCAATCTCTGTTGAATTATCACTGCCTGAATCAAGTTCGCGGATTGCAAGGCTGCTTCCGAAGAATTTCGGAATTTCTTTTTTGATTTCTGTTCCAAGGGCTTCTAATTCTTCATCCCTAAAGTCAAAAGTTTCAGTAACTTTCGGGCGGAGGAAAAGGGAAAGGGGATTTACCATAATTATTCCTCGTGTTTCCTGAGTTTTATCTATTCAAAGGTCGGTTCCCGCGTAGGAGAGATTAAGGCTCTTATTGATCAGGGGAAAGTCTGGAACAATATTCCCGAGCACTGCATGTTCGATGGCCTGCCAGTTACAAAAGGAGGCAGTCCTGATCTTATAACGGTCAACAACCCCGTTTTTCAGGTAGACCCAGTGAAGGTTCTGTCCTCTCGGGGCTTCTATCAGGGTAAGAGAGTAGCCACTGACCTGCACACCTGAATCATATTCAGCATACACAGGGCCTTCAGGCATTTTTTCTACAAGCTGCTGGATGAGGTTTACGGAAGCCCTGATCTCGTCGGCTTTTACCTCAAAGCGGGAGAGTACGTCCCCTTTTTTTCTGACTGAGGGTTCTGGAGCAAAGTTTTTGTAGGCTCCGTAGGCTTTATCAAGCCTCGTATCTGCAGGGCAGCCCGAAGCTCTTGCTAGGAGGCCTGTGAGGTTAAGTGGAAAGATAAGTTCCTTTTTTATCACGCCTGTTGTTGCAAATCTATCAATCAGGGACGATGAGGACATGGCTCTTTCAAAAGCTGATTCAAACACATTGGAGAATTTCTTCAGGAAAACAGGAAGCCCTTTTAAGGATGTATCGGATAAATCTTTTTTCAATCCTCCTGGCACCATAATTCCCCTCAGGAACCTTGAGCCGGTAAGCTTTTCATTTTGCCTCAAAACCTCTTCCCTCAGTATGAGGAAAGGGCTTGCCACAAGAGCAAAACCTACATCTACAGCCATGCCTGCAAGGTCTCCAAGTAGTGAGTAAATGCGTTCGAGTTCCAGCACTACGGCCCTCAAAGATTCTGCTCTTTCCGGTACCTTTATCCCATAGATCTGTTCCACAGCCATGCAAAACCCGGTTGCATTTGCCGCACTTTCATCTCCGCTTGCGGCTTCGGCAAGAGGGACGCACTCCGAGGGGCTCTTTCCTTCAGCCAGTTTTTCTATGCCTCTGTGCTTGTAAAACAACCTGATTTCCAGACTGAAGATGGGTTCTCCTATTACACTGAATCTGAAGTGCCCAGGCTCGATGATTCCCGCGTGAACGGGCCCGACTGGGATCTGGTACACACCTTCTCCTTTCAGCTGTCTGAACCTGTATTCCTGATATGGTAGCTCAGTAGGAGGGATGGACCCGTTTTTGAATCCTTTCCGGAGGGGATGGAAGTCTTTAGGATAGCACTCGTGCAGGAAAAGTCTCCTCGTATCAAACGTGCCGGCGAACTCCAGCCCGAAACCGTCTCTTATTTCCCGTTCAAACCAGGAGGCTGAAGGGAAAATCTCAGCAACTGAAGGAATCTTTTTTTCCCTCTCTGCCTCAAGGACAAGGATCAGAACATGCGCCTTACTAGCCTGCTTGAAAGCATAAAAAAGATTGAATCCGCTGTCTTTTTCAAAAGCCTCTGCGCAGAAGAGCCCTATAAGGCTGAATTTCCTTTCTGCAAGGATTTCAGATGCCTTTTTAAATCCGGTTTCCGAGAGCTTTATATATGTCTCGTTTTCGCGAGCATTGAGCAATTCGGCCTCTTCTTCTGCAATGCCCGAAATTTTCGAAACCACTTCTATTGTGCTTTTATTCATTTTCATATTCATACAGCGCCCCTCACAAATATCCAAGTTCAAGAATTATCGAATCAAGCAGAGTTCTCAAAGGCTCAGGGAAATAAAGTCCCAGGGCAAGAGCCAGAGCTAACAGGAAGATTGCCGGAATCCTCATTCCTTTCCTTACCGTATAGGGTGCAGGCAGAATGCTTTTTTTATAGCCGATTTTTTCTGTGAATTTTTCCGATTCTGTTCTTTCAGAAACCCGGGATTTACTTCCATGTTCCTCTTTTTCTTCCTCAGGGGTGACTCTTGAGAAAGCTTTTAACAGGAAATTCGCAAAGGACGCAGATGCGAGGATAAGCATTAGCAGCAGCGCCAGGGTCAGGTAGGGAGAAACGGCGGCGCTTTCCAGAAGAATGAAAAACTTTGCCGGGAAAAGAGGAAAAGGCGGCATACCGACTATAGCTATACTTCCCAAAATAAGAACCCAGGCTGCACGCGGCTGAAGTTTGAACACATCCTTCATATCTTCGCGCATGTTGCTCCTGTACTGCCTGTGCAGGATACCTGCGGAAAAGAGTAGAATTTCCTTTATCAGGACATGCCCCAGCATATAAAAAAGAACCCAGAAAAGGGCAAGAGGAGTTCCGATTCCTATCCCTATGAGGAGAAGGCCCATATGCTCGACACTTGAAAAGGCTATCAATTTTTTCAGGTTTCTCTGCTGAAGCATACTGAATGAAGCTAAAGCAATTGAGAAAACTCCTGCCACTATAAGGATGAGAGATGCCTGAGAAGCTGCATCGCTCTCTTTAAGCAGGGCATACATTCTGATAATACCATAGATTCCTAAGTTTTGCATGAGCCCTGAGAGGATCGCACTTACTGACGGTGCTCGTGCATAAGCATCCGGAAGCCAGGTGTGGAAAGGAGCTATTCCTGCCTTTGCCCCGAAGCCTATGAAGACGAAGGTAAAGCTTGCGAGGAGAAGAGGAGGAGAAAAGTGAGATGCATTGGCTGCAAGCTCTGTCCAGCTAAGGGTTCCTTCCCCGAGAGTTAGTTCCGAGAGGGTGAAAAGGAAAATCAACCCAAGGAACGCAAAGAGCATGGATCCGGAAACTATGAAGGCATATTTTAAGGCGGCATCGATGTTTTCTCTTGCCGAAAGGATTGCCACAAGCATGGCAGCGCAGACTGTCGTAAGTTCTACAAAGATCCAGAAGAGCGCGAGGTTATCCGAAAAGAGCGCAACTGTAGCTGTGATAAGCAGGAGATTGAAAGCAAGGTAGAAAGTCTTAAGGTTTTTAGGGTCAAGATCTCCTGCTTCCATAAGGCTGTCGGTATATCCTTTGGCATAGAAAGCTGCTGCAGAGAATCCCAGTGCAGTTATCAATTCCACATAAAGGTTCAGGTGATCCAGATAGAGATAGTCTCCGTACCGTGCAGGCAGATCAAGGATTAGCAACGCTGCACAGGTCAGAAAAAGATGAAGCAGGGCATTGCCTGCGGCAAGGGAATTCATGAGTCTGTGGGATTTTGGAATAAGGCCAAGAGCCAGGAATATCCCCATTATTAAAAGGTAGTAACGTATCACAGGTATCTGCCTCCTGTCCAGATCTGCAGTTTTCTGAATTTCTGCCTGTACTCCTCAATACTTGAATCCATCCCCACCGCCAGGATAGTTGTCAGCATTACCAGGATCACAAGGTCAATTATGATCAGGACTTCGATAATGAAGGGAATCTCAGTAACAAAGAGTCCGAACATCAAGACTCCGTTTTCCATACTGAGGTAACCCAAAACTTTTGTAATTACCTTCCTCCTGCTGAAAACAACAAGCATCCCCATCAGTGTCAGGGAAACTCCTATGACAGCCCCGAAGAAGAAGAGCTTTGAAAGGGAAAGGTCTTCGAAGATCCGGGAAAGGAACACATAGGAAAGCAGGATAAGGCCTATGCTCAGCAGAAGAGAGGTAGTAGGTTCGAGATAGGTAAAGTGCAGGTCTCTTCCAATTTTGATCTTTTCTTCTATCCTGGAGATGAAATAGGGGATTAGGATCACCTTACTTGCCAGGGTCAGGCCTGCCAGCAGCAGGAGTTGTCCTTTCTCATCCATAAGGTAGAGAAGGAATGAGACTAGAGCGAGCAGGAAAGATTGAATAGTATATGTGGTGAGGACTGAACTCAGGTTACGGGTTGAGATGATCAGTGCTGCGCTGATAAGGACAAAAACAAAAAGAATCTTAATTAAACCTTCAAGGAGGAAAGGATCAATCATGCAAACACCTCGATAAGAATTGTAAGGGCTGAAAAGAAAAATGCCATCACGTAAAAGGCAGGAAGCCTGAAGAGGCGCATCTTTGCAAGAGATGACTCAAAGAGCCCGATTACGACAGCTAGCAGCCCGGCTTTCAGGAGAAAGAGGACGGCTGAAACTGCAATTTTTCCCGAGTCAAGCTCGGTACTTAGTCCGATAGGGAAGATAGTATTGATCAATACCCCCATAAGAAGTAACTGTTTAAGAGCGTGAGCAAGCTCGAGCAGGGCCAGATTCTTTCCAGCCTGTTCCAGTATCATGGCCTCGTTAATCATCGTAAGCTCAAGGTGGGTTGCCGGGTTGTCGACAGGGAGTCTGCCGGTCTCTACAATCAGAATTATAAAAAGAGAGATTGAGACCAGGACAAGGGTCGGACTCAGAGGAAGAACCTCGCTTGCTGTCAGCGCAAACATCTCGTGCATGTTCAGGCTTTTCAGGACAAAAGCAAGAGCTGCAAAAGCTACAACCATGCTGGGTTCTATCACAGCTGCCAGGCTCATGGAACGGGAACTGCCCATACCCCCAAAGGCACTTCCTGCATCAAGCCCTCCAAGCGCTGTAAAGAAACGCTCAAGTGCCAGAAGGTAGAGGAAAACAATGATATGCCCGAATCCTCCCACGGGTTCCGGTACAAATAACAGGGGAACGAAAAGAGAAGCAATTAGCAGGGCAGAAAGATTAAGGTATGGAGTAAACCGCATGATCCAGGAGGATGTAGAAGAATAAACTACCTCCTTATGCAGGAGTTTCCTTAAATCGTAATAGACCTGGAAAAGCCTCGGCCCTTTTCTTCCCTGAGCATATGCCTTTACCTTCCTTATAAGAGCCATATATAGAGGGGCTGCCAGTAAGGCGAAGATAGGGTTTAACAGGGCAAAGAGCAAAAATGAAGTATTCATACGAGACCTCCGGTCGCAAGAATCAAGATAATAACTGCAATAAAGGCATAGAGGACATAACTGTCAAGTTTTCCGTTCTGCAGTTTTGAGACCAGCTTTGAAAAATTGTCGATTGCCTGTGCAGGAGGAGTGTAGAGGTACTCCTCGAAGAAGCGAAGCAGGCGAATTTCCACCCTGCCGTTTTTGAAAAGGCTTTCCTGCATGTCAAGGTATTCCGGTTTATGCACAATCCTCGTCCTGTAGATGCCTTTGAAAATCATTACAAGCGGCTCGGAGAAGCCCGCAGAGCTGTACTCCATTGAAGGAGTAAGGGATGGAATCCCACAGCCCCAGGTTTCGCTGATTCGGGCAGGGTTCTTTGAACGCATTATCAGGAAAAGGGCTGCGTATATGATACCAAACAAAAGTCCCAGCAAGAGCAGGTCTGGAAATTCGAAATTCCAACCTGCAAGGGAAAGAAGCTGCTTTGAAAAGAGTCCTGTAAGGATGCAGAGGGCTGCAGGCATAGCCGGGCCAAGAAGCATGGGCTTTTTGACTTCTTCAGCCAGCTTGCTCTGTTCCGAGCGAGGAATGGCCAGGCAAGTGATCCCGAAAAGTTTTACGAAAAGGGCAGCTGCCAGAGCGCCGGTAAGAGCAAAACTGGAGAGGGCGATTATCAGAAGCACGGTAAGCAGAGGTTCTGTAAGGGCTGAAGACTGAAGAAAAGCCTGGTAGAGCAGGAGTTCCCCAGCAAAACCGTTTGTCGGAGGAAGAGCTGCAATAGAAACAGACCCTATCATGAAGAGAGCCGAGGTTGAAGGCATGCTTTTTACAAGGCCTCCGAAAGCTTCGATATTTCGCGTGCCTGTGGCGTGGACTATTGAGCCTGCACAGAGGAAGAGCAGACTTTTGAAAAGGGCGTGGTTAAAAGCGTGGAAACATGCTCCTACAAGGCTTAACAAGGCAAGGGCTTCAAGTCCCTCTACTTTGAATATCACATACAGCCCTATCCCTATGAGAATGATCCCTATGTTTTCGATACTGCTGTAGGCGAGCAGTCTTTTTATATCACTTTCCTTGAGAGCGTAGATCACTCCTAATAAAGCAGAGAGGCTGCCTCCTATAAGGATAAGTACCCCCCACCAGAGCTCGGGGGTGGAAACAGAGAGTAAAAAACGCAGGAAACCGTAGATTGCAACTTTCAGCATGACTCCTGACATAAGAGCTGAGATACTGGAAGGTGCTGCAGGGTGGGCATAGGGCAGCCATTTGTGGAAAGGGACGATCCCTGCTTTAATCCCAAAACCTATGAAAAGGCAGAGGAAAGGTAGAGTCAGGGTGTTTGCCGGGTATTCAAGCTGTCCGAATTCGGCAGAACCGGTCAGCCTGAACAGGCTTATAAAACCCAGGAAAAGAAAGGCTGTACTTAAACTGGTCATTACAAAGTAAAAGAAACCTGCTTTTTTGTTTTCTTCCGAGGAATAGTTGTGGAGCACAAGCAGCAGGGAAGAAAGGGACATTATCTCCCAGAAAAATAGGAAGCCTACCATATTTCCTGCAAGCACCACAAGAAGCATTGCAAGGATAAAGAGATTCGTAAGGGCTGTTTGGAGATCTTTTCTGGCTTCACTTTTAGCATGTTCTATATATTCGACCGAATAGATTGAAACTCCGGGTACAACTGCTGCAATTAGCAAAATGAAACCTGCTGAGAGCCGATCTGTAGCAAGAGTGAAGTTCAATCCGGGGAGAAATCCGAAGGCTGGAAAAGCAGGTTCTTTTCCGGTGTAGAGAATAGTGCCTGCAAAAACCAGGAGCAGAATTGATGAAATTAGAGATAGGCCGAAGGAAGCCTTTCTTGCGTTTTTATTGCGGTACAGGAGAGGAAGGAAAGTTCCGGATAGAAGGGCTAAAACAGCGCCGTAAACAAAGGCTTCAAGCAAATACATTCACTCCTGAAGTCGGAACCTGGCTGTTAATATAAAATGTGAAAATGGTGTTTCAGTCCGGGTGGAGAGTAGAGACTCTCCAGCTCCTATCCCGCTTAAAGCGAGATTCTTGAAACTGTCCTCTGTATATGAGATAGTGGGGCTAGTTCTGTAACTCGTATTTACATTCCACCGTAAATTTCGATTTCAAGGATCTTTTCCCGGAAACGTTTTTTTGCCTAATACTTCATGATATTATATAGGTTTACATTATAAACTTTATTGTACTTTTCCATAACTATTGTTCATGAATTTTATTTCTTGAAAAAGAGAATAATAAAGAGTTTCAAAAATACATAAAAAAGCTTATTTTCCCGTTTTCGGACTGGAATATTCTCCATTTTAACTTTATGATCACAAATATAGAATATATATAATTATAACTATCTTCTATGAAGATTTTTCTAACCTTTAAAATATCTATTTTAAGTTCGAGAATTTCTTTAAAAATTAATCTATACTTATAGAAATTCTAAACTTCTAATACGTCTCTTGTTTGTTCCGAAGTATGGGGCAAATTGTTTTTATTGGTTCAATATAAAAAAGAACACTTTTTCACACTTGAACACAAAATACTTGAGCGCATAGATTGCTACAAGTGCTCAGCTACAACCACTCAGGCAACAAAAAAATTACCTTCCTGAATCCTGTCACACAGGTTTACTTCTATTTTTTTCCGGCTGTCTTTTTTATTTTACTCTTTCAAAACTCTGTAGACCAGATGCACATACTTCTTTTCCACAATTTCATCTCTTAAAAGTTCAAGTTGAATTCCACTTTTATCGAGGTCCCTGAAAAGGTTTGTCCCTTTTTTTCCTGCAATCTCAGGGCTCAGGATCAAGCTAATCTCTTCAACAAGCCCCTGTTCGAGTAAGATACTGTTCAGTACTCCCCCGCTGTCCGAAACTACAAGTTTGAAACCATATCTTTCATTTGCGATTTCAAGTGCCTGCCTGATATCCACGCGGTCTGCGCCTGCCCGAATAAAGTCATAATTCCTTTCTTTAAGATAATTGATGTAAGGTTCCGGAGTCCTTTCGGATACAAGGACAATTACATCCTTGCAGTATTCGGAACGCCTGAATACGTGTAGCAGCCCTTCAAGAACTCCCTTTGAGTCTGCAATCATCCAGTATGCCCTGGTATCATCGGATCGAATCTCAGGCTTGCGGAAATCTAACTCTTCTTCAGGTGGAATTTTTTCACAGAAGAATTGGGTTCCGGTTTTTGCAGTATTCGAGCCAACTATCATGGCCTCAGGCTGAAAACTACTCAGTATTTTGTAGTGGATAATCACGTTTGCTTCGAAACCTGTAGTTGAGCCGTCTATACTTATACTGTTATGGATGATTAATTTTGGTAGCATACTATCCCCTGAAATAACATTATTTCTTTCATATCCTCTGAAATAACATTATTTCTTCCACATCCTCTGAAATAACATTATTTCTTCTATTTTTTCCCCTTAAATAGACTTATTCCTTCTATTGAGTTTTTATGATCCTTTAATCCTAAATAACTTCTTATCCCCAACGGAACATCATAAAAAATTTCTCCGTGTCATATAAAGTAAACTTAATTTATACGGAACGTATTTATCCTTGATGCATACTGTAGAATTTGAAGGAGTATCAAAATCTTTCGCAGAAAAGGATGTAATCAGAGATATCTCATTTTCAGTGAAGGAGGGTGAGATCTTCGGGCTTCTTGGGCCAAACGGGGCAGGAAAGACCACGCTTACTAGGCTTCTTCTTGATATTATCAAGCCAGAAATCGGGGAAATATATGTTTTTGGAGCTTCTCTGAGCTCTGCTGCAAAAGACAGGATAGGTTATCTTCCTGAAGAAAGGGGACTGTACAGGAAAACAAAAATTCTGGATATTCTGGTCTACTTGGCACAGCTAAAAGGTATCCCAAAAAAGCAAGCTCAGTTAAGTGCTGAATCCCTTCTTAGATCTCTTGAGTTATATGAGTACAGAAGCAAAAAGGTGGAAGAACTCTCTAAGGGAATGCAGCAAAAAATTCAGTTCCTTTCTGCGATTGTCCATGACCCTGAACTTGTGATCCTTGACGAACCGTTTTCCGGCCTTGACCCTATGAGTGCAAGGACGATTAAAGATAAAATTCTGGAACTCAGGGATACAGGAAAGACAGTAATCCTTTCCACACATATGATGGAACAGGCTCAAACACTCTGCGATAGGATTCTTATGCTCAATAAAGGCAGGAGAGTGCTTTACGGCACAGTGGATGAAATAAGAAAGGAACATGGAAAAAACTCTCTGATTGTGGAATTTGCAGAAAAAGAGGGTTTGAATGTTATTAGGGAGATTTCCGGCATAAAAAAAGTCACGGAACATGAAAAATCTGCTGAAATCTTTCCTGAGGAAGGTACAAACATTCAGATTCTTCTTGAGGAGCTTGTCCAGAGGGCAGAAATTCTTCGTTTTGAACGAGCGCTTCCCTCCCTGAATGAAATTTTTATTGAAACTGTGGAGAGTGCTGTCAATGAGTAAATTTTCCGGAAAAATCTTTACTGTCGCCAAGCACGAGTTTTTGAAAACCATAAGCCGTAAAGAATTTCTCTTTATGACTTTCATTTTCCCTATCTTCCTGGCAGGGATTATTTTCATTCCAGCCCTGCTTGTGAGCACAGCTTCTGTCGAAGATCAGAAGATAGGCTATACTGATATGACTAATTCCTTCGATTTTCCGGAATCGTCCTCCAATGAAGGTCTTTCGGTCGGGCCTGTTGGGGCAAAGACCTCAACGATTTATTTCGTAAAATATGAGAACATTTCTGAAGCCGGGAATGCCCTGCAGGCCGGGCAGATTTCTTCTTATCTTGTAATCCCTGAAAACTTCCTTCAGATCGGGATAATCGAGCTTTATGCCTCTGGAAAAGGAGTTCCCATACCAGGGGACGAACTCATGGGTGAACTCTCGGACATTGTCATTACCTCTCTCCTGAAAGACAGGGTGGATGAGCCTGTACTCAATAGGGTCAAGGACCCGGTCCGTGTAAAAATGTATAATATTGGAGAGGGTGAGAAACCTGCCGAGCAGGGACTGGCTGAAGTTTTGACTAATTTTGGACTTCCCTTCCTTACAGCTTTTATCCTCTTTTTCAGCATTTTTTCGGCATCAGGCTATCTCCTCCGCGGGATTGCTGAAGAAAAGGAGAATCGGATCATAGAAGTACTCCTGTCCTCTACAACCCCCTCCGAACTCCTGACAGGCAAAATTATGGGACTTGGCGCAGCTGGTCTCATGCAGGTTGCGATCTGGCTCTTAGCCATCAGTCTTGGGAGCGGGTATGCCCTGCCAGTTAAAATTGAGCCTGCGCTCCTTTTCCTTTCCCTTGGCTATTTCCTTCTCGGCTTCCTTTTCTTTGCTAGCATGATGGCGGGAATCGGGGCTGTGACCGTATCGCTTCAGGAAAGCCAGCAGATCGGGGGAGTTTTTACATTTGTAGCTGCGTTTCCTCTCATTTTCATGCAGTTGATCCTTACAAAACCCGAGAGCCCTTTTGCAGTTTTCCTTTCCCTTTTTCCGTTAACTTCTCCCGTGGCCATGCTTGCTCGGATTGGGGCTTCGGAAGTACCCTTTTACCAGATTGCAGCAAGTATTTTCATCCTCATTGTCTCAATCTACGGAGTTATTGTGCTTTCAAGCAGGCTCTTTAGAGCCTATCTGCTCATGTATGGAAAAAGGCCCGGAGTAAAGGTAATCTTGATGAATATTCGGGCAGGGAACATGTGAAGGAAAGAACACGCAATCTTTTGATTGGCATATAAGGATTTTAATTTGAAAGGATTTTAGTTTGAGCTGAATGGATTTTTAAGTACCCGGACTCGCATCCCAGAGCCGGAAAATACAGATGCTTCCTATGAGCTGACGTGTTGAAACTGGAAATAAATGAAAGCGTCTACTATAGGCAAAAAAGGCATCCTATTGTTAAATACAGGGACTCGTAAAATAAACTTCAATTCTATAGTTACTATTATATAATATAACTTATATACTTATAATTGGTTCATAAGGGGAATTTACTGTAGATGAAGGAAATATAGGACAGCTTCAAAACTGATCCTGTACTAAACTTCTAATACAGGATAAACCTTGTGAACCACCTAACTGGCTTTTAGTCCAGCGATCTTTTTCTAACAATCTTTTTCTAACAATCTTTTCCGCTGAGCAATTATCCTCACTTGTTTGCCACCTGATTAAAGTTATTGCGTGAGCAATACTTCTACAGATCCAGGCATTTCTCTTGATATTGAGATAAATGAGGTACTCTCTATTATGTACTTGATAACCATCGTTATTAAATATGGAACTGATTAAATAAACTACAATTTCATCGTTAGTATTTTATAATATCATATACATATTTATAATTGGTTCACAAGAAAGTACTGCAAAATGGAGGAAATACAGGACAGCTTGAAAACTGATCCAGTAATAAACTTCATTAACACAGGAACTTTGTGAACCACCTAAGACTTCTTAATTCAACTGCTTTTTTATAATAGTCTTTTCACTGAGCAAGCATGCTCGACGTTTTTATACCACCTGATTACTATGTTTTTGGTTGCGATTGTTTTTGGGGGCAAATTTTGGGGAATTGATAATTCTGGTAGTCCACCATTCTGCGGTTGATATTTCTATGGTCATAGTTAAGTACCAAAATTCATTCGCTGATATATGAGGTGAACTCTGGAAAATACCACAGGGGCACGGAAAAAACTCAATCAAGACTCTGTAACCACTGAAAACACGGAAGGCACGGAAAGTCTCTGTGCCCATGTTTCTTTTCTTCCGGGTTGTAGGTGTTTCAGTGGTCGCGGAATACTGAGTGAAAAAGGGCCGGTGGACGGATTAAGAGTTTTTGGAAACAACGTCAACTAGATAAGGGACGGCCATAATTCTATCTCTCTTTATACCCCTCTTCTTTATTATTGGGTCTTCTGGACATATTTTTCACTTATTTTTCCCTGCCTGTTGTCGAATCATGAAAGACAAATATACCGATAAAAGAACGAGAATAAGAGAACGAGAACTTTTGAGTATGCCTATTTACCAGACTCGTGAAGAACTATATGAGAATTCAAATCTATCTACAGCTTCCGGGGGAAGCCCCATATTCTCAAACATCTCTTTGAAGACTGCTCGATATTCCTCTTCAGGTATCTTTTCTCCACTGCCCCCTACAGGCATTATTATTTCCAGTTTGACGTTTCCTGAGGCACTTAGTTCAAGCTTGTATTCATTTCCTTTATCGAAAGTTTCTACCTCAGCGGCGGGTATGAAGTACCTTATATATCCCAATCTGCCTTCGTTCTTAAAAAAATCTCCTCTGAGTTTGAGCCTTGAGTAAGAACTGCAGTTATACCTGATTCGGAGCTGGTGCTATTTTTCTTAAGATAACCATAGATTGAAGGAAAGCTCAGGGATTCGTTCACCTGAATTTTCGCATCCCATTTCTGGTTTTTCGCGGCTGTTTCCAGTTCTGCCAGATAGGCCTTTGAAGTTTTTTCATCCAGGTTGAAGAGAAGCCCGATCATCTCAAACATCCACTTTTCCTCTGGGAATTCCGATGGCTCTAGGGATGAATTCAGGTCCTGATGGGTCATATTTGAAAAAACCAGGTAACTACTCAGGGTATAGTTAGTGGCGCTCCTTTGAGCGCCGCTAGAATACTAGCCATAACCGGCAAATTATTCTTTCTGATTGTAGAAATATAAGCTCTAATTCTGCAGAAAGCTTCCGCTCCTT
>Ga0209639_1002586_pt1 | contig 13791 bp, 12 predicted proteins | sample EPASupsiteHSE605_FD_187268 | JGI IMG/M metagenome (GOLD analysis project Ga0209639, IMG submission 187268) | Bioremediated contaminated groundwater from EPA Superfund site, New Mexico - Sample HSE6-05 (SPAdes) (version 2) | ecosystem: Environmental > Aquatic > Deep subsurface > Groundwater >...
TCACAGTTGAAACAGTTGGTGTAAGAACTGCTTCAACATTGGTGAAAGAAGCATTCCAAGTGTTAAAGAATAGATGTGAACAACTAAAGTCGGCAATACAAGAAGCTACAAACTGAATAAAGATAATGTAATGAAATACCATAATTCGTGTTTTTTACTAGCGTCTAAATGGACGAGAATTCCTATTGTTTCTTGTATTATGATTAGGCTTCCTACTACGATCGTTTGATCGATATTGCTTCTTTATCATTTTCTTTTGCTTCTTCCAAGAAACATTTGGAGGTGGATTCTCGGTAGTAAAGTTTGGCTTCTGGAGTATACGGCAAAAGTGAAGAACATTATTTCCGAGCCTTTGTCCAATTGTGATAAGCCTTAATTTTTCTTGTCTTTCTTCTGAATCAGAAATCTCTTTCTTGAATTTATCATATTGAGAATTCTGGAATTCTACAAATTGCTTGGCAATCTTTTCTCCGAACTGGATTCTGTTAATGAATTCTTGATATAATTTTGCGTCTTCCTTAACATCGTCATTCTCACCAGGCTGGCCAGTGAAAATGAGGTGGGTGCCAATAAGAGAACTGGCAATCTTGGAGTGCTTCTTTGAAAGCCTAAAGAAAGCAAAGAGTGCAGCTTCGAATAAAGAAAATGGGAAAGACTCATCTTTCTGAAGTTCGACTGGAAATGTCATGAAAATGGTCTTGTAGAAAGTAACAAAGAATTCTTCAGAATCAATAATATGAGCAATGCCTGCAAGAGATTGAAGAATCTTGCACTTAACTTCACCTTCAAGTTGTTCATATTTTGGTAATACTTTGGCTCCAATTACAGAAAAGAGTTGCTTTGTCAAATCGTCTCCAAGCATTCTTGTGTACTTTAAGATGGGAGGAAGAATCATTCCGCATATTTCCACAAATTGCTTATCAATCGAAGCCTCAAATCTATCAATGAGCCCCTTAAGGATAGCATCCTTCTTTTCGGCAGGAATAATTTTAATGTTCTTCCATGTCAATTTGAGTCCTTCAAGAACTGCAGATTTCAATGACACCTCTATTAAGTCAATAAGCTGATCAACATTTGTCTCGTTAAAAACAACTTTTTCTTTGATCAAATCAATAATCTTGACTTGCGCTTCTGGATTTAAAGACTTTAGTGAAGAGAAGACAAAAGAGAGTTTCTCCTTGTCCTCTGTATTAGATAGAATGCTCTCCAAATATGGTGATACAATATTTTGGACTCTGGGTTCTGCATCTGATAAAGCTTCAATGTAAGCTGTCATAACTTTTTCGTTGCTCGCTCCATCAATTTGCCTGAGGCTTCTCAAACTGAGAATTCTGACTTCTGCCTCCTCAACTTTAGCCAATGAAATGAGTGTGGCAATGGATTTTTCATTTTGTTTAGGGAACTTTTCAGAAATCCTGGGTATCAATTGGGCTGCTTTCCTTTTAAGATCAGAATCACCCTTTGATGCGTTAATAATTTTATTAAAATCTGCTTCCGTAAGCTGTTCGTTCTTCGATAAGCGATCATTGATCTCTAATATTTCTTCTGAAGTAGGAATCTGGATTTTCTCTTTTGGCGGCATAAAAATGGTCCGACTAAACGGTTTATTATCAAAAAGTTGATTTTTTGATTAAAGAATAATCGTATGAGGGAATTTATGTCAACTATGTGAAGTGAAAAACAAATTCTTTTAATCAAAATATTTTTCCCCAACAAACAACAAATATATTTTTTCTCAAGGTTTTCTCACTTTCACATTCATAATGTGTAAATTCTATAAATGGTCGCATTAATAGAATTCCATTTCTGACACATGTAAACAGAAAATTTGTGTTAAAAAGGTGGTTATCATTGGCCAGACACTTTACTAATGACGTTCTTTGTTATGTTACTCTGTCTTTTCAAGGCAGTTCATTGTGAGGAACCATCTATTCCAACAAGACCAGAGGGTGGATTCATCCACTTTCAATCTTTTTCTGATTCAAATTGGAACGAGAACTGGAAGTTTTCTGAATTGACAAACTACAGTGGACAATGGGTTGCTGAAGAAACAGCTGCTCCTCAATCAGTCTCAGGTGAAAAGATGTTGTTTATGAAGACAGCTATGGCTTACTATGGTGCTTCTACCAAGTTTGCACAACCATTGGTTCTTAAGGGCAAAACTCTTGTTGTTCAATACGAAGTTCGTTTCCAAGAGGCTCTTGAATGTGGTGGTGCTTACATGAAGCTTTTCTCTACTGAAAACTTCGCCCCAACAACACTTTCTAATGAATCAAGATATTCAATCATGTTTGGTCCTGATAAGTGCGGTGCAACAAACAAAGTTCACTTCATTTTCCGCCATAAGAACCCAATTACTGGTGTTATTGAAGAAAAGCATATGAAGGATGCCCCAGCAATTAAGACTGATAAGATCAATCACCTCTATACTTTGATTGTTCGTCCTGATAACTCTTTCGAAGTTCTTATTGATGCTGAATCCGTTCGCCAAGGAAGTTTATTAACAGATTTTGCTCCATCAGTTAACCCACCAAAGGAAATTGATGATCCAACTGATATCAAACCATCTGATTGGGTTGATGAAGAAATGATTCCAGATCCAGAAGCTAAGAAACCAGAAGATTGGGATGAAACTCAACCAGAATTTATTCCAGATCCAACCAAGTTGAACCCACCAGAAGGATGGCTTAAGGATGAACCCAAGTTCATTCCCGACCCAGAATCTAAGAAGCCAGAAGATTGGGATGATGACATTCATGGAGAATGGGAACCACCAACTGTTGCCAATCCAAAGTGTGATGCTGCTCCAGGATGTGGTGAATATGAAGCCCCATTGATCAAGAACGATCTCTTCAAAGGCAAGTGGAAGGCACCAATGATTAAGAATCCTGCATTCAAGGGTGTTTGGAGGCCACGTCAAATTCCTAACCCACACTTCTTCGAAGACAAAGAACCCCATAACTTTATGGCTATTGCTGGTGCTGGTTTCGAATTGTGGATGGTTAACAAAGAAATTGGTTTCACCAACATCTTTATTGGTAATGATGAAGCTGCTCTTCACAAGTGGAACAAGGATCATTTCCTTGCTAAGCATGCTGCCCAAGAAGCCGAAAGAAAGAAGTTGGAACCAGAAGAAAAGACTGAAAAGGGTGCCGGATTCGTTGGAGCCCTTACTAACTTTGGTACCACACTTAAGGATGCCTTCATGAATCTTTACAATGAGAATGCCGTCATGACTCTTTCTCTTGCCGGTGTTGCTGCTCTCATCCCCATTATTATCATCTTTGTTGCTTGCTGCAAGAAATCTCCAGCTCCAATCAAGGAAGAAGAATCGAAACCAGAGCAAAAGCCAAAGGTTGAAGAAGTCAAGGTTGAAGAGAAGCCAAAGGTTGAAGAAGTTAAGGTTGAAGAGAAGCCAAAGGAGGAAATCAAGCCAAAGATTGAAGAAGTTGTTGAAGAACCAAAAGGCGAAAGCGTTACAAGGAGAACCAAGAAGGGAGGTAAGAAAGAAGATGGCTTTTAATAAAGAATAACACAGAGGTATCTATTTTTTTGGTTTTTGCATGTATGAAGAATATCCTAATGCGTTTGTCTTTGAAATAAGGCTATTAATCCACAATTCATCCGATGATTGTGGAAATTTGCCGATCTGTCTTCTAAACCATTGTTGAAGATCAATTGCCATCAGATACAGTGCTGGATTTGATTTTTCTTGATCAAGAGCGTGTCTCCATATTTTTTCCATATCCTTTGTCCATTCTTCAAGTTTCAAATATCCCTTTCTAGTTAGTTTCTCTTCAATTTGTCCAATTGACAATTTCATGTTAGGCTCATTAATCGTATGAATCGACTTTGAATTGGTTTCATTGTGCATTTCGTTAAATATCATGAATATTGGCTTATTCCTTATTTTATCAATGATAATCTTAATGTTTTTGGTATCCAAAAAACTCAACATATTATTTATTAAGTTTAAAATTCCTTAGCAGAATCATAATGAGAACAAAGATATAGAGCGAATATGTGAGAATTTTTTTAAGATTTGGTTTGGTTGGCTTTCTAGGAAATAGGTGTATTTCGTTTATCAAAAATCTAACTTCTGGATATAATTTTTCGCTTATTTGGTGTAGCAAATCAAAATAATTCGTTGTTTGATTGGATTTATCAATATTTGATAAGCACGAGAGACAATTCTCTTTAATCTCAGATAAAACTAAGGAATGCATAGTGTCTAATTTTGAGCTTATACTTACAATTAAATCAATTGATTGGACAAATAACTCGATATGAGATATATCGACCGGATTTTGTTCATTTAGATAATCAAATATTTCTGTTATATAATTTAAAGAATTTTTAAAGTCTTCTTTAAGAAAAAAAGACATGGCATTATCATAGTGTTGTATTGCTTTTTGAATTTCCATAAAAAAATGGAGATGAGGGGAATCGAACCCCTGGCCTGTTCTATGCTAAAGAACCACTCTACCACTGAGCCACACCCCCTGACAAAATTATTCAATCTATTGGTTAAATGATTAAATTTTTATATGATCGTAGTACTAGGCAAAATAATCCTTTGTGTTGAAATATTTTTTATTACCATATTGACCTTATGTTGTAAATCATCAAGATAGAAACATGAAGATGGACTTTCAAAAGTATTAATTCCATCATTATTGGAGAAATTTATTTAATTATGTTCACAGTGGCATTCTTAAAATAAAAATTTAAACGAATGTTATTATCATTTAGTTTAACAAATAATTTATTTTTTATATTTATCACAACACAAACAATCAACAATGATTATTTATCAAATAGATGAACATTTTAGACAGAAGTTGAGAGATTATTGATTTATCTGGAAATTGACATCACAAGAAAAATGAAAAAAAATGGAGATGAGGGGAATCGAACCCCTGGCCTGTTCTATGCTAAAGAACCACTCTACCACTGAGCCACACCCCCTAACGAAAAACATTAATTTGGGTTAATTAAATGAAAAATATACTGTTCAAATAGGATCATTGTATTTTGGATATTTTATAAGAAAAATAATTATAAATCTTTTAGTACAAAAAATGAATAAGAAAAACCAATCTCACAATGCCCCGAGAGATTACACTTGAAGCCATTTTGATGTTCATATTAATTGAACAATTGCTGAAAATATGTTCAATTTTAGATGGTTGAAATGTGGCTTGAAGATGTGAACTGTCATCAGAATAGCAATATGTAAATGATGATGCCGATCCACTAAAGAGATTTGATTGCTTATTTCGAAAGAAATTAACATATTCTGAAGATGATGTTGAATAATGATTGTGATAGAGACCATAGTGACTTATATCATATGAGTTGTTGATTAGTGAACATTTATAGAGATGAGAATTTGTACTCCAATGGTGAACAACACAATAATTGGAATTATGATTGTTTTCGAAACAAGAATACTTCATGCTTTTCAATCCTGTTGAGTATAGAGCAATGCCGGACGTAGCAACTGATGAATGCCAATTATTTGATGAATTAATACTATTGATATTTGATACCCCAGTAATAATAGCAGTCGACTGTTGAGCCTTATATGATTTTGTCAAACAAATACATGATACAATTGATGATGTTGATGCTTCGCAGTTAAACATTGAATAAGACGATGTAGTTGAAAGATTAACAAAAACAGTGTTATCAATCTCAAAACAGGTACAACTAAGCTGTAAAGCGGTCAATGTCGTGAAACACGAATCAAAAAGGCTTTGGTATACATAAACACTATTTTGATTATTACTGCATTCAACAATCCCTCCTGAAGATGGATTAAGGTTAAAAAATCGAACATTAATAATATAATATGTTTTTAAATTAACAAAAATAGGATTTGAATCGATGAAACACCTCGAAAAAACAAGAAAAACACAAAACATTTATTTTACATTGATTGACTTTTGATCTAAAAAATTCCGATAATCCGAATCAAAAATCAGTAAAACCACATCAGAACCCGTTCTATTACTAGTATTGATGTTATTTATGTCTAAGAAATCGTAACTCGTGTAATTGCGACACTTAAAAGCAATTTTGATCGTATTCGATAATATTTTGAGATATCCAAGAAGAACTCTATTCCATGATTTAATAATAATTATGCCAATAACATAGTGCTCTAATGATTGTCAATTTCTAGTTATCCAATCGAAAATTCATGTGTTTTCCCTCAACCAGTTCTTTGGTTTAAAAATGATTTATCATATAAAATTCCTCTTTTTCTCTAAGGACACATGAAATATTAGATTTCACATATCGAATGGAATTATAATAAATCCCTTCCATATATCAGTACTATTCAAAGATACGTTATTGTATTATAACTAGGTCATTCATTATCAATTTTTGTGATAGGATGATCGTCTGAATTGTGTTTCCAATTCAATTTATTTTATTTCATAATTTATTTTGAATTTATCGAATAACACCTCCTTCAATTTGGATTACTTTTATTTGAAAATTGGTGACAGCTAAAAATAACTGTAATTGAATTTCTTACATTCAATGAGGGTATTATCACAAATATATTTACAAAATTATAATGAATCACCGTGTTTTCGATGAGCTTGAACAGTTCGCTCAAGAACTTCCATGCATTGTTAACAATTACATATTCACACAAATGATCGGATCTGGTGGGTTTTCAAGGGTTTTTTTGGTAAAATCCATTAAATACAACAAAATTTTTGTTGCGAAAGTTATTCCATTGAATTTTATGGGTGATGGATGCCACAGTGATTTGGACTTCTTGTGTGGCTACAGTCATCCTGCACTAATAAGTGTATATGACTCCTTTGAGCTTGAAAACAACCTCTTTTTAGTATTAGATTATTGCCCGCACGGAACAATCAAGAAATTTTTTAAAGAGTCAAGGAATAGCTCGGATCCTTTTCTAATTGACTACTTTTTAATGATTGCAAAAGGCTTTGCTCAGCTTCATTCAAGAAATATTGCTCATAGAGACATAAAACCATCGAATATCCTAATAGATGCAAATAGAAAACCTAAAATAATTGATTTTGGCATTGCAGCAACATGTGAGCCAGGTACCCTGATCGAGCATTACTCGGGATCGTATTATTACTCAGCTCCAGAGGTTATCAACAGAGAACCCCACGACCCTTTCAAAGCAGATGTATGGTCTCTCGGAGTTACCCTATATGTCCTGGCGGTGGGACAACTTCCATGGCCTAGAAGCCAACAAAAAGTTGCTGAAAGAATGATTCTCCAAGGACAATTCTCGCTCCCTGCTTCACTGAATCCCCACATTGCAGCACTCATTAAAAGAATGATAGTAGTTGAGCCTGAACTAAGGCCCTCTATGCAAGAATTAGTTGGATCGTGCAATTTCCGAGATAGCGCCCTTAGAAGGAACTCTTCGACATCTTCACAGGGAAAATACCATCATAACGCCCTTCAGACTTTGAAGAAAAGACACTATATTCCAATCCTAGTCGCAAAACCCGTTTCTATCGTAAGTGACGAATATTTGAATTAGTTTTCACGGTTATCCACTGTTTTCATTGAATTTTTCTGATACTCTGACAAGTTTCTGTTATTTTTATGATTGGTTTATTTGCCCTCGCAGCGTTAGGATCAGCCCTTCCCAGGAAGCCAGCCAAGGGTGACTTCTCTCCCGCCTGCATTTTCTGCAAGTCCACCATAATGATGGTTAAGATGTATCTTCAAGACAAGAAGTCAGTTCATGAGATTGCTCTTAAGCTTGAGCAATACTGCAAGTATGTTGCCGAGGATGTCCGCCCACTTTGCATTCAAATTGTCGAAGAGAAGGTTCAAATGATTGTTGACTTGATTCTTAAGGAGATTGACGACCACAACATCTGCGTCATCCTTGATCAATGCAAAGATTAAAATATCATCAGCCTAATTTTTAAAGTACTATTTTAGCGATTAACTATCTTGCCTGTGACTGTCCTCTGAACCTTGACCTTTGGCTCGGGCTTAGCGGCGTCCAAAATCTTTAACATGGCATTAACACGTGTACGCATCTTGGAGTGGAGGTATCCCTTGGTACATTTGATATGGTAATGTATATAGTCTCGGAATAATGGAAGGTTGTATGCAATGTCATCGATTTTTCGATCAGATAACTGAGGTGTACCAAGAACAATTGATACAAATGAAAATTCCTTTGAATCAATGATATATTGTGGGATATCGAATTGATCAAGGTCTGATGGTTTCTTATCGCTGACTGAAATTGTAGGTGCACTTGGAACTTTAGTTCTGGCTGCAATAAGTTCAGATAGGAAAACACCACCAACTACACGATCACCTGGATCCTTGAAACGAACTGTGAAAACAGCAACAACACCGCCTTCTGTTGGGCAAATATATATGCTTTCACCAGTATGGGCACGATATGGTATCTCAAATGGAGCAAACTTTTGCTTGGCTTGATAGAGCTTGGTAACCCACATCAATGGAGCACCAAGCACGTTAGCCTTTAGTCTACAAGCGAGAGTAATGACAGCCTTTTGCTCTTCAGGATTCAGTTCTTGAAGGTTGAATTTAATAGCATGGGTATACTTTTCAATTGGGCCGATTTGGAATTTACCATAAATCTTATCGTAATATTCCTTAGCTCCAAACTCAGATATCTGGTTTGTGCATGGGAGGCTCATATGAATTTCGACAGTGCATGGGCCACCAGCTTCTTCATCTTCACCCTTCTTCTTCTTTTCCCTGTTGAACTTTATATAATACTCAACTCCATCAAAATCACAACATTTGTATTCGGATGATAATCTCTCGTTTTTGTCCAAAGAGCGTTCAAGAAGCTGTCGAATTACAACTGATTCGATCTCCAGTAATATCATTAAATGGTTTCGTCTTCAATTTTCAATTAAACCGCCGGTCAAGAAGGGGATATTTTTACCCTTCTGCTATGATGGTTGAGGAGCAGTTAATGTAAAAGTCTTTATAAAGCATTTATTCGATATGATCATCATCAGATGATTCGGAGAAGAGCTCCTTTTCCTTCTTCGGATCTATCCTACCAATCACCATAATTTGTTCTGAACGAATAAAGACGATACCTAGTGAGAGGTCCCTAGGTTCGTCGTTAATAAACACTCTATCTCTAGCTTTGGATAATACAATGCTTCCGAAATTATCAAAAGAGGTTAGTTCACCAATGATTGTTTGTCCATCTGTTGTGATAACACAAACTCGAGTATCAAGTTCAAAAATCAAAGACATGTTACCAGGGTATTGGTCTGGATCGAGTTTGGACTTATAATTCTCACGGAGTTGGTCAAACTGTAATGCAATCTCTTTTTTCTTCTCAGGAGTGTTATTGGATTTCTTGAAATTCATTTGACAAATTGAATAACTGTGGCTGAACAAAAAAATGAATGGTTTACATAAGTTTACTGTGTAAAGATGAATAATTCCTGTGTGTTAGTAAAATGAAAATCTGTGGTCAGAGATGGCAAAGCCTCCGTTTTTTTCATCAAATACAGATGGCCGTTGGTAAATCTCATCACACTCAAACATACACTAATGGGAAAAGCTTGAACAAGCAAGACAACTACTAAAAGCCAAATGGCCCAACAAGTAAACCGCCAGGATCCTATTAAAAATAATCGTTTGTAAAGACGATTATTTTCTAAATGAGTAACAAGAAATTACGAGCCCAGAAACATTCTCTTCTAAGCAGAATGGCGGAGATTCCTAAAAGGTGGATTTCATGTGCAAGGATCAGTAAACCAATTAAAACACCTGTTTATCCGAATCTCACACTGTATTCAATGAAAGCACCCCTCCCAAGTCAAATGTCTGAAGCTTTAGGTGAGAAGGAGTCTTGGTCTGTGCTAGATGTTAAGGGTATTATTAAGGCATCTCCAAATGCCGTTATCCGAGCAGTAAATGTGTCATCGAAACATGAGTATTCTGATGATGAATGGATCAAGATTGATGTAAACTTGACTCGGATTCCTATTGAGAAGGAATACGGGGAAACATCTGCAAAACAGTTTTGTGATTGCATTGAAGAAGTTTTAAAAAGCAACGAAAATAATGAAATCATTATTCTTGTGTATTGCGGATGTGGTGTGAATAGATCTGGCTTTTGTATTGTCAATTTTTTGGCAATGTTGGGTCAGATGTCTATTAATGATGCCTATAGGCAATACATTGATTCTCATTGCTCATTTGGAGGTCAAAAAGCAATTAAAATGCTGGAAAAGCAGTTTTCTACTGAATTAGAGAAAGTATCACAACCAGAGTTTTATGCTGAAGATTTCAAGCCAATCCCTATTGGCGAAATACCTCTCAAACTTGATAACTATATTACCTGGAAAAAATTTATCAAATCCGATGCAGAAACCAGTGATAAAGATGAAGTGTTAAAGATTCTGTTTGATTCTCTTCCTGATTCATGGCCTGTTGATTCTGAATCCAAATCTGTTCAGGTTCCAACAACAATATGGAATCATGACTCAATTGGAGGAATAGCCACGGGTGAGTATATGTGTACATTTTCTACTAGGAATAATTTGGGGTTTTTGGTTATTCTAGATAAAAATCGGGTCTTCACTGTTACCTCAACGATGGATATTCATCTTTTACCTGTAACTTGCACATGCAAATTCCCTACTGTTGCTGTTTGTATGTGGTATGCTGAAAAAAAGAGAGAAACATGCCTCCTTCAGGACATATTATTGTATGATGGATCAATAATAAGTGAACAAAAACTACATCAAAGGCAGCTTTGTTTGTATAACGATGTTGTGAAGAGTATTAAATCGGATCCATCCCTACAGATTGTATATCGTCCTCTTACCGAGTTGTCTAATATCAAAAGACTAAGAAACGATTTACCAAATTTGTTTTGTAGGCCTGATGGAATATCATTGGTTCCTTGTAATGCACCAGCAGGCTCAGAAATTATTTTACCAATTGATCCAACCGTTCTTCTTAAGTTCGATTATAATGGAAATAACACGGCTGTTTTGATTTCAAGGGGAGCAGATGGCATTCATGATCAACCCGTTGGACTTTGTAGGTTCACGGAAAGTAAGATGAAAGGCTTGGACGGCAGAATTAGTAGGTTCAAGTTTGATGATTCAATCAAATCATGGGTTCCATTCCTAATTGGGGATTCAGATCCAGCAACATCAGCCGAAGAGGTGAAAGCCCTTCTTCAATTTATTGATATGAAAATTAACATTGAAGATACATTGTCTAGTATAGAGGAACTGGGGAATTTGAATAAAGACTAGAATTTATTTAATTTATTGCGTACGTTTAAAAAACAAAATGAGCAGAAAACAACCATTTGTTGATAACGAAGTGCCGGAAGAAGACTATGATGACCAAGAAGCTCCAAATGAAAATGACCCTCGTGATCAACAGATTGCGGATTTGGAACGAGAAACTACAAAATTGAAACAACATTTTGTTGACACTATCGATATATTAAGGAAACAACTCTCTGATATTGTAACAGAATCAAAATCTATTCAACAAGAAATGTTTAACCGAATATCAGAGTTGAAAACAGAATTGAAAGAATTGAGGGAAACTCGGAAATCAAAGCCAAGCAACGTTACCAAAGATCATATTGAGCAATTTGGATATGATTCTGTAAGGCATCCTCGTAAATTGGCTTCACAAGGAAAAGGCACAGAAACAGTAAGGCAAACACAAAGGTTAAGGAAATAAATCCATTTATTCTTTCTTTTTTTTCAAAGCCCATAACACTGCAAATACAAAAACTGAAGAAAAACCCACTGTCATTAACAAGCTTGTGGTAATTCCATGATCTTTGAATTGAGGTTGAAGACTCTTATCTATATTGCATGCAAGTATATCTAATTCTTTGGCTCTTTGTTTATTCTTTTCACATCCAATACCATTATATAGATGAAGAGATAGTAGTTGTATCGCTTTTGCGTTCTCAAATTCAACTAAAGATTCCAGAACAGTAACTGCTTGTTCGGATTCGTCAAGCCCTCCCATAAATGGAGACAACAGGCAAGCTAACTCGTATGTAACACTTTGAGACTGCTTATGTATTAACCAGTCTTGTACAATGTTGCGGGCTTCATTTTTCTTACCATTTTTAGCCAAAACAGATGATATATGAAGAATGAGGGTTTCATCCATTTCCCTAATAGGTATTGAAAGAAGAATTCTAATTGCTTCTTCTTCGTTTCTTGTGACATTGTAGTTGTTGGTATCAGAGAGCAAATTGTCAGAAACAAGTACTTTAGCTGGAATAAATCCTTTAATATGTGAATTCATATATAAATCAAAAGCTTTTTCAAGCCTTCCCTTTGATTCTTCATATAGCCCGAGTACAAAAATTGATTTCATATCCATTGTTCCGTTAAGCGGAGCAGAAATAAGAATAGGCCACATTAGATCAGAATCTTTATACAACTCTATCTCCAATTCATTTCTAGAAAAGTCAACTTCATATTTATAAAACTTTCCAAATGTAATACCATAAATCAATGGATCATTCTCTTCTTCTCTGACAGAAATTGAAGATTCTGTTTGATTAATCACTACCATTGGTTTTTGGTCCCTAAATTTGAGCTTTATCCAGCATTTCCTTTCATTTTGGCTAAAAAAATAACCAAAAGGTATTCCGTTTGATCCTGAAACAACTCTTTCTATCTCCATAAGTTTTATTTAACAAGGCATTTGGTGGTAAGGAGTCAGCGCAACATCTATTGCTTTGAGAATTTCAAGGCTCAAATCCTCAATATTGCTGCTATTCATGAAACTGATCAGCTCGGTAGTACTATACTTACCCTTCTCGGGCTCATCTTCCATTTCACTTGCGGGTATCCAGGTAGAATCTGGATAGAACTTAAAAGGCTTCGAAAAGCGAGCCTGAATAACACTCTGATTGTAAATAGAAAACGCAGGATACCACCTCTTTGAGATATCGATGTTATCACATAATAATCCCTGGTACTCTCGATTCTTCCAAAAATGAAGCTTACCACAAGTTTCACTGATATCAAATCCAAACCCAATGGTATCTCCCTCATCAAATGAGCATGTTTCTGCGAACCTCGAATGATTATAAAAAGCACCCCCTTGGTCTCTGATTGAGTATCCCCTATCATCATATCCTAGTGGATACTCCATTTTTGCTTTAATTGTAGAAATCCCGAATCGAACATGGGAGTTTTCATTCATCTTTTGTCGGAAATAGAACTCCCAATAGTATCTTCCACACAATTTAAACCCACGAGAGGCTCTACATATACGATAGCCACCTTCAAGAGTTGCTGTCCTTCCGTTATCTGAAATTGTATATAGTTTAGAGCTCTTTAATGAAGACAAAACCATTTTTCCGTTCCATTCAGGATCTTTAATCCCCGGCAATAAAGCTAGTGCTGCTCTCCGCAACACTATCTTCTGATCAAAAGACAATTTCAAAGGATGTTTTTGGCTTATCTCTTCTCCTGGCTTTTCTTCTTCGCCTTCTTTTTGCTTAACATAGTTTGCCATAGCAATGGAAAACGGATTAGTCTTATTCTCGTGGGGCAACTTTTCCATTTATTTTTAAACGTACATCATTTTTCGACATGAATTTCATGGGAGATTTCATTCAGTCTACACAGCGGGAAGTTGTTGAAGAGGTGCAAAAGCTTGTTGAAGAGAAAGGAATCAAAGATCGAGTTTTATCTGAAGCTCAACAAATTGCACAAAAGACCGCCAACCATCTTCTTGACCCAAGTTCTCCTGCTCCCGAAGTTT
>Ga0209639_1002588_pt1 | contig 13780 bp, 13 predicted proteins | sample EPASupsiteHSE605_FD_187268 | JGI IMG/M metagenome (GOLD analysis project Ga0209639, IMG submission 187268) | Bioremediated contaminated groundwater from EPA Superfund site, New Mexico - Sample HSE6-05 (SPAdes) (version 2) | ecosystem: Environmental > Aquatic > Deep subsurface > Groundwater >...
GGTGTTGATTTCCTCTATACCGACGTATGGGTATCGATGGGTGAACCTGCTGAAGTTTGGGACGAACGCATCAAATTACTCCGTCCTTACCAGATCAACATGGATGTTGTGAAAAAAACCGGAAATCCAAATGTAAAATTCCTCCATTGCTTACCAGCATTCCACAACCGTGAAACCGTTGTAGGAGAAGATATTTATCAGAAATATGGTCTCGATGGTATGGAAGTAACCGAAGACGTTTTCGAATCACCAATGTCAATCGTATTCGACGAAGCCGAAAACCGTCTCCACACCATCAAAGCCGTAATGGTAGCTACATTAGGAGCTTAAGCTTCTGAATATGATATAAAGTACAGAAAAGGCCGCCCTTTCGGGCGGTCTTTTTGCGTTTCCGGAAGAATAAAGCGCCCATTCTTTTCTGATTTATTGTAAAGTAATGTATATTTGAACACCAAATTATTTACCATTAATAAAACAATTATCTACCTATTTAGGGATAGATAGATAAATAAAGAAAAATAAATTTCTGTTTTTTACTTTATAGCCCATATTGTTTATCTATGAGGATAGATAGCTACTAATTATAAATTTGCCTAGTAGTATGGAAAGATATATCAAGTTACTAAGAGATGGTAGACTCATCGAATTCAGAGGAGATGTAGCTCATACTGGTAGCTATTATTTAACGAAAGAATTGAAAGCGAAATTGACGTGAGCAGGCATAACACGATAAACAAATTACAAAAAACATAGAGAACCTACGATTGTCACACAAACGCTATATTCGTAATCAACTAACACATAATATATTTACGCTTCACAAAATATTACCCACTATTCTAAAAACGGATTTCAAAAACATTCATGAACAACAAAAACTAAATAATATAATGAAAATAAGATTACATAGTGTGCTTTTGATTTTAGCATTACCCTTAATAAGCATAGCACAGGAGAAATTGGTAATCCCTAAAGGAAATGCTATTGCTTTTGATAAACAAACCAGACAAAAAGATGGAAATCCAGGAAAAAACTATTGGCAAAACACTTCTGATTATTACATCAAAGTATCGGTGGACGTTAAAAATAAAATATTAAGCGGTCACGAAAAAATCGTTTATTATAATAATAGTCCGGATTCTTTAAAAATGATTGTTGTAAGACTATATCAGGACATCTTCAAAAAAGGGATTAACCGTAATTCTATTGTTAATGTTAACCCTCTCGATATCAATGATGGAGTGAACATAAAATCCCTACGGGTTAATAATTCTGAGATTAACATGAATAATGACAATCCTCTTCTGAAAAGAGAAGGTACACTTATGTTTATTTATTTAAATGAAAAACTGGCTCCGCACAAAAACGCCGAAATAGAAATTGGGTGGGATTTTAATTTTCCAAAACATACATTAATCAGAATGGGGACAATTGACAGCACAAGTCTTTTTGTCGGACAATGGTACCCGCAAATAGCAGTGTATGATGATATTAACAGATGGGACACCCGATCCTATAATGGAATGGCTGAATTCTACAACGACTTTGCCAATTTTGAAGTTGAAATTACGGTTCCCAAAAAATTTATGGTATGGGCAACCGGAGAACCGCTGAATATGAATGAGGTTTTACAACCCCAATATTATGACAAATATAAAAAAGCATCCGCCTCAAATGAAATAGTACATGTAATTACAGATGATGATCTGAAGATGGGCAATATTACCACCCAAATTAATACGTGGAAATATAAAGCCTCGAATGTTTCTGATTTTGCATTCGGAATTAGCGATCATTACCTCTGGGATGTTACGAGTGTAGTCGTTGATAAGGCTACTCAACGGAGAACCGTTGTAGGAGTAGCATACAATAAAAACGCCGTGCATTTTGATAAAGTAGCCGAAATATCCAGAGAAACAGTCAGATTACTATCCGAAGATATGCCTGGAATTCCATATCCATTTCCATATCTTACCGTTTATAATGGTGATTTCGGTATGGAATACCCGATGATAACCAATGTTGGAGCAGATGAAGGTTATGGCATGACTGTTTATGCAAATTCTCATGAAATCACACATGCATATTTCCCTTTTTATGTAGGCACAAACGAAACAAAAAATGGATGGATGGACGAAGGACTGGTTGTTTTTATGCCCGAAAAATTGCAAAGCAAGCTGGCCCCTGAGTTAAATATTGCGCAATATAATACAAATGCATTTTCATCCTATTCCGGACTAGAAGATGAGACTGCTCTTATCACTCCAACACATTATCTGGATGCAAAAATCTACTTTTACCTAAATTACGCCAAAACAGAACAAGCTCTTAGAATGTTAGAAATGCACCTTGGCAATGATTTATTTAAAAAATGCCTGCTTACATTTATGGAACGATGGAAATATAAGCACCCTACTCCATTAGATTTTTTCAATACATTTAACGATGTTTCAAAGCAAAATCTGAACTGGTATTGGCTGGCATGGTACTATCAAAACGGAGGTATTCCTGATCTGGCCATAAGCAATGTTACCCAAACTGGTAATCGTTTGAATATTACGATTGAAAACAAAGGCGATTTGCCAATTCCTGTCGTTATTTCATTTTATAATCATGATAAACTTGTTAAAACGATCACAGAATCAGCTAGCAGGTGGAAAAATCATCAAAATGAAATCAAAGTAACTTTTAATGGATCCGAAGCAATCACTAATATCAAATTAGGCAGTGAGACCATTCCTGATGCAAACCCTAAAGACAACGAATATATAATAAACTAAATCTGCCGGATATTTTTAAAGAGAAAAAGCAGATAATATGTTTGGTAAGCCAAACGCTTTCTGTTAATTAATTACGAACAGGGAGCTTTTCAGCTTCACTCAATAAAAATCTCTCATACTCCTACCCTATACTGACACCTGCACTAAAACGAAACACATGATTACTCTTTCCCTCCGAAGAAAATAAAATTGTATTTTGGGAGTCCTTCTTTATGTTTTAATAAATAAAAATATTTTATCCGATATAATGTAAATTTAATTTAACAATAAACACACCAAAGCACGGTAACTAAAACGATAAGATTATGAAAATTTGCTTTTTTGGAGTAGGAGGTGTCGGCGGGTACTTCGGAACAATTATTACGGATAAATTTAAAGATCAGCATGATATTTATTTTGTGGTGCGAGGCAGCCAAAAAAGTGCAATTTGTACAAACGGCTTAACTCTGAAAAAAGCTGGAGGCGAACAAATTATCAATGTATTTCCCACACAATGTACGGATAATATTGACGATTTACCTGTATGTGATATCGTTTTTTTATCGGTAAAAAGTTATGACTTGGCAAATGCAGCTAAGTCAATAAATAAAATATCAAATGATAAAACAATAATCTTGCCATTACTTAACGGAGTTGATATTTACGACAGGATAAGAAAGCATTTATTCACAGGAAAAGTTTTACGATCGTGCGTATATATTGGCACTCATATTGAAAGTCCGGGTGTTATCTTTCAAAAAGGAGGAAGTTGTAATTTATTTATTGGCAACGACCTTCGATTCCCTGATTTTTATCCGGAATCATTACTGCTATTACTCCAAAATTCAAATATTGATTTCAAATGGGATGAGAATATTGAAATAGCAATTTGGTCAAAATATATGTTTATTGCAGCATTTGGATTAGTTACAGCTACGTATGAAAAAACCTTTGGCGAAATTTTGGATGATCCGGAACTAAGCCAGATAACAAAATCTATAATGCATGAAATTGATCAAATAGCAAAGAAAATCAACATCTCATTGAGTACTGATATCGTAGAAACCTCATTTTTAAAAGGGAAATTATTTCCTTATGAAACAAAAACTTCATTTCAAAGGGATGTTGAGAAAAAAGGTAAAATAAATGAAATTGATATATATGGAGGAACATTGATTCATTATAGCAAACAATACGATATTCCGATACCTAATATCAAAAATACATTCGAAAGATTTATGATAAAAACAGGACAATAATGACTTGCAAGTAAGCAAACCAAAAGAGTCTATTGCACTTTATGCTAAAAACTGATTTTTCTCAGCATTGTACGTTAGTACCCTGATTTTTTCTCATTGGGAGCAAAAATCAGGAGCTTTTCGAATACACACTTAACAACTTAAATCTTATTAAAGAAATTGGATTGCTTTTTCCGGAAAGGGAAAATATTTCTATCGGCAAGCCCCAGACTAATCAAAGCACAGATAAAAGGAATAACTAAAAAACAGGAATAATATGCAGAAAGACGCCCTGATCTCTATTTATTGGATCCAAAGTGAATATTTCAACCTTGCAAAATAAAACCACACTTACTCATTCTTTTCCTACTGTTTTTTTTCTAAAACAAGCCTCAGGATTATTCCTTAATATATGGTTTCTGTCACGGCTATCATCACCAATAACAAACTTATTTCCAGTGAATCTGGACTATAACTTCAGGTATTATTTCCAAACATAAAAAATTTACTTTCGCTGAAAAAACACACCGATTATAGACTTTGTAAAATTAATTTTGTACTTTTGAAATCCTTATATCAAGTTGTAGTTTTTATAAATTATTTAATAAATATTAACATTCTTATGAGTTGGGAAGGTTAATATTTTAATAATATACAAAATAATATAATCTTACTTTAATCAATACTTATGATTTTAACAAACATAAGCACATAATATATTCAAATTAATATATATTATATAATAAATATTTTATATATTTTTAAAATGATCTTTTATCCTATTAAATAATATAAATTATCTTACTCATGAAACAACTGCTGAATTTGGATAAAAAAATAGACGATGTGACTCCTGCCTTAATCGATTTAATCCCCTATGGAATAGATATCATAGATGAATCAGGTAAAATTCTTTTTGCCAATGAATACATAAAAAAACTGTTTGGAAAAAAAGTCATTGGAAAAAATTGCTGGGAAATCTATCATTCTGAAAAAAAGCAATGTAACAACTGCCCTTTAAAAAATAATTTTGAAGTTGGGAAAACTAAGGTTTGTAAAACAACTGAATTTGTTGACACCCGGATTTATGAAATCCGTTTTACGAACATCGTCATTAATGGAATAAATGCCACATTAAGAATTTCGAATGATATCACTCAACAAAAAGCAGATGAAGAAGAAATATATAAGAATGAGAAAAGACTACAGGAAATATTTGACAATATGCAGGACGCATACTTCCAGAGTGATCCGTCTGGCAATATTTCTTTTGTAAACCTTGCTGCCATTAAAATGTATGGGTGCGATTCGATAGATGAATTGATTGGAGAAAAAACATCCATCTTATATGCCCATCTGAATGACAGAAATGAGCTAATCAACAAATTATGTAAATATGGCAAATTAACCGACTGGACTACCCAGGGTAGAAAAAAAGACGGATCTACCTTTTGGGCTTCGATAAATGTACAGTATATATATGATGAATCAGGAAATATTACAGGAATACAAGGAATTATAAGAAATATAACAGAGAGGCTTATTACCGAACTAAACCTGAATAAAAACAAACACAAACTGAAAGAATCAAAAATTTTATTACAAACGCTGATCGACAGTACCTGTGACTTTATTTGGTCTGTTGATATGCATTCATTTGGGTTAATATCATTCAACAAAGCGCTTGCTGATTTTTGCAATAATATTTGTAATATTGATATAAAAGCAGGAATGACCCCATCGGAAATACTACCAACAAAGGAGCTAACTGAAAAGTGTTATGCATTTTATAACAAAGCGATAAGAGAGGGAACTGTGATTAACGAATATAAGGTACCAGATACTGACATCTATTTACTTATAAATCTCAATCCATTAAAAAAAGACAATGAAGTATTTGGAATATCCGGGTTTGCTAAAAATATAACAGAAAGAAAACGAGCAGAGCTAGAATTGATGAAAGCAAAAAATAAAGCAGAAGAGGATGCCCGAATTCTGAGTGAAATTAAAAATGAGTTACAGCAAAGAGAAATCATTTTGAGTAATGTTGAGGCGATAACTCATACAGGAGGGTGGGAATTCGATTTAAGAACCCGAAAGCGTTATTTTACCCAAGAATTGTATCAAATTCTCGAGGTACCAATGAATACTGATTTTGAATTTTTAGATAGTGTAAAGTCTCACAATCCTGAAGTTAGGATTTTGATTTCATCTGTCTTTCAACATTGTGTCCAAGATGGAACTCCATACGATCTGACGGTTCCTCTTCTATCATATAAAGGGAATGAAAAATGGGTACGAACAAAGGCTATGCCTGTTTTGGATGATGGACATGTTATCAAGGTTATTGGGTCATTTGTGGATGTTACTGAACAAATTAAAAACGAAACGGAATTGCTTTTGGCTAAACAAAAAGCTGAAGAAAACGAAAAGGCTATCAGGAAACAACAGGAGGAGCTTACCTTTTATAATGAATGTCTGGAAAGTTTATTGCATCTTTCGCAGTTATCATCACTATCATCCACAGAATTATTTAATACTGCTCTCCATGAATCCATTAAGCTGACGAAAAGCCAAGTTGGATTCATCTATTTGTACGATGAAAAAACAAGACAGTTGACATTAAATACATGGTCAAAAGATGTAATGATCAATTGTAGCGTTGAAACTCCCCGAATGGTTTGCAATTTGGATGATACGGGATGCTATGGAGACGCCATAAGACAACGAAAACCAATTGTAATGAATGACTACAAGGCTCCCAACCCCAATAAAAAAGGACTTCCTGAAGGACATCTAGAAATATTTAGATTTCTTACCATCCCGGTAATTCTTGATGATAAAATTGTTGCTATGGCTGGGGTAGCCAATAAAGAATCTGATTATGACCAGTCTGATATCCGGCAATTATCTTTGTTAATGGATACTGTTTGGAAAATTTCGGAACGGGTTAATTTAATCGACGATTTAGTACAGGCTAAGCAAAAAGCAGAAGAAAGTGACAGATTAAAATCGGCATTCCTGATGAATATTTCGCATGAAATCAGAACTCCTATGAACGGAATTCTCGGATTTATGGAATTTTTGAATCAACCAGAATTGAGTGAAGAAGACAAATCGGAATATTTAAATATCATGAATAAAAGTGGGGAACGCTTGATGAATACCATTAATGATATTGTTGAAATTTCAAAAATTGAAATAGGTGACGTACAGGTCAAGTATGAAAAAATTGATGTTTCTGATCTGATAAAGTATTATTATAACTTTTTTAAAATACAAGCAAAAGAAAAAAAGTTAAGTTTTAAAATTACCAATCAAATTCAGGGAGAGAGTGCAATCATAATATCAGACAGGCATAAACTGGATGAAATTTTAGCAAACCTGATAAAAAATGCTTTGAAATTTACCGATAAAGGAGGAATTGAAATTGGGAATTATCTGCAGGATGACATGCTCTGTTTTTATGTAACCGATACAGGAAGAGGCATTCCTGAAGATAAACAATCTATAATTTTCGACCGTTTTGTACAGGCTGATATCGGGCTAAGTCGTAGTTATGAAGGTTCTGGAATTGGGTTATCCATTGTAAAAGCTTATGTTGAAGCTTTGAGCGGTCAGATTGAGGTAAAATCAAGTGTAGGAACCGGGAGTACTTTTCTTGTTTATATTCCTTATTTACCTGCAACAGATAAGCCGGAACACGATAAAACGATCAACGATACCAAAATAGAATCCGCTAAACACACCTTATTAATTGCCGAAGATGATGAAGTAAATTATTATTTACTGGAAAAAATTCTTATTGAAGAATTTGAGTTGATTCATGCCTCAAACGGTGAGGAGGCTGTTGAATTGTTCAGGAATAATCCAGGTATTTCGCTTGTATTGATGGATATTAAAATGCCAGGCGAATTCAATGGGATTGAAGCAGCACGAAAAATAAGAAAGATCAATGAAACAGTACCAATTATTGCCCAAACAGCGCATGCAATGGACTTTGATAAGAAAGAAGCGTTTGAAGCGGGTTATAACGATTATATTGCTAAACCGTTTAAAAGCAAACACTTGTTATCACAACTAAGGAAATATATCATTGCTAATTGATTTCCAGAATAAATACATTTCCATATTATATAAACGGCTCCTACTCCTTGATATATTGGAAACAAGGAAGCGCAATTCTGCTTTATTCAAGTACACGCCCTCTCCTACGCCGGATTCTGCACTAATACAAATCATTACAGTGATCTTTAACTCCAATTATCGACTCTGAAAATAATTAATTTGTATTTTTGAGATTCTATAATACCACTGATTAAAGCTATCTCATGCACTTATGTTTACATAAGAGAGAAACGATAAAGAAAAGGAATCATTTACGTTCAAAGCGATAATTTATCAATACAGATATAACAGATGAACCAAACTTATAAATTATTTAAATACTGTATATTAATCTTAATTATCGGAAATTTTGCTTCCTGTACGCACCAAAGTGTGAAAAAAGAAATCCCGAAAGCAAAAATGGAAAGCACAATCACATCACAAACACTTACGTTGGAATCTTTTACGGATATTCCTCCTGAAATTGACGGTGGTGCCTGCTATTTTTCTAACGATTCAGCAGAATTTGAGCATAAAAAATACATCTATGTCAATGACCTGGCAAAGACCTCTTTCCTGAAAATAAACGGAAAACTCATCCGGTTTCAGCAAACCGAATACAAGGATATTAAGCACAAAATCGTAAAAATCAAAGCGGTAAGTAAGGAATATCTTCTTGAAATTGAAATGACTGATCTGGATAAAAGCAGTTACGAAACCACACGAATAACCGGAACGATTATATTGTCTGATAAGAATGGACAATCCATCAAAAAATCATTTTACGGTTCTTGTGGGTGTTAAGCCATCTTCATTTTCAAAACAACGAAAGCCTTTTCTTTTTTCATTCTAGAAAAACAAACGCCTTTTCTGGTTGTTTTATTAAGGATTTTAAACAATAAACACAATAATAATATGGCGTCAATACATTCGTATTTAAATTTTAACGGAAATTGCGAGGAAGCATTTCTGTTTTACCAATCTGTTTTCGGAGGAGAATTTGCTTATCTGGGTCGTTTTAAAGACATGCCTTCAGAACAACCAACTCCGGACGAAATGAAAGAGAAAATCATGCATGTTTCTCTCCCTATCAGTAAAGAAACAACCTTGATGGGTAGCGATGTAGTGGAAGGTATGGGGCCCAAATTTGAAATGGGAAACAACTTTTCATTATCGTTAAACACCGGGAGTGAAGAAGAAGCTCAACGGTTGTTTAATGCGCTCAGTGCAGGAGGTATAGTTACAATGCCATTGCAAAAAACCTTCTGGGGGGCACTCTTTGGAATGCTGGTTGATAAATTCGGAATTAACTGGATGGTAAATTACGACTACGAACAAAAATAAGCAACCATTAATCAAAAACGAAGCAGGTTGTAACTCCGAATTGGAGTTACAACCTGCTTCGTTTTTATGAGTGAAACTCCAAATTTGTTGGAGTGGGCATACGAAAAGAGGCTGGCAGTATCAATATATCATCAACATATATTATGTTGGGTTTGTTCGCTAAAATATACAAGACGTTACGGATTCACTCCAATATAATTGAATAATTTAAAATTGTTAATTCCTATACTCTTCGCAACATATTGATTCCATTTTTCAAATTCCTCTTTATTTAAACCTCGGTCAACCTCCTTCAGATATTGTTTTTTGAGTTTGTCAAGTTTTGCATTCATCTCATCGTATTTACGAATTATTTCAGCTCTGTTATTCCCTAAGTTCGCTATTGCTTTTTCAAATTTCTTTCGTTCAATTTCGCAAATGTCAAAATATATATTTAAGAAGCAATTTGTTGCTGTATCGACAGGTAAATGATAAAAGGTTTCCCATGGATCAAAAACAGTGGAAGTAATTACATTTGTTGAATCTGAATACGTGTTTATATCCATAAATATCTTAACACTTAAATTATATTTATCAGCAATAATCCCTGTATTGGACGGATTACTTTCTATCCCATCTTCAGTGAAATCTTTAATAAGTACTCGTCTTTTTTCAGACCACTTAATAAACGGGCTTTCATAAACCTTTTTAATACATTGGTTATCTGAATACCAGGTTCTATTACTGAATGCTTCATTTTCTATATAAAATTGCTTATTCTGGTTATCATGGTCAATAATTTCAAATTCATTTTTGTTTTCCCAAAAGAAATCATTGTAAGGCATGGCGGCAATTTTTAAATAATCGCGAACACAATTATCGTCAAACCTAAATTTTGGAATAAAAAATATGTTTTCATAATCATAAACATGAAGAACAGCATTTGTCAAAATTCGATAATTGGCTTCATCTGCACTGTCAATTCTACTGTCATAATCAAACTGATACGTAAAATCAACATGATTGAAAAACATTTTGCCATCAATTTCCCTATATGTTTTTGTGATATTCAAATTAATATTAGACATCTTATCAGTACTGAACAAGGGAATAAAAGGAGTTACTTTGCAATTTTCGCATTCGAATGTAGCCTTAATCACATGTTTTTTCTGTGGATTAACCCAAATCCGTCCGCTGAAAAACAGTCCGGATGTATCTTTCGGCACGTATCGTATCACATAAATTGAATCGAAAGTGTTTTCAAGATATTTTTTTTCGAGTTCCAGATAAAACTTTTTTTTCATTTTTGAATGCGAAAATCCCAGTGGGTTTTGTGGAAAATATTCATTTTCAGCGAATAAGCTATTCATAATAATTGCCCTCGAACTTTCCATAGAATTAAAGAATCTGTTTCCCGTTTTTTTCAATGCAAACCGGCCCGTTTTCAACTCCAGTTCCGACAAATCATATCCTTTTAAATCAGCATTAAAAAATGCCTCCAGCATTTCAATCTGATTATCACCTGTATAACTTTTAATTTCATAATAGGCTTTCGTAGTTCTGTTTATAGTTGATGAATTTTTTTTGCAATCAACCAGCAAATCATACAGGTAGCTATCATCGGGAGCAATTATGGAAACGGCATCTAGTAACTGAATATTTTCCTCCATATAGAGGGTGTAGAAAGATTTCTTTTCAGAAAGGCGAATCATTTGCTTTTTAAAACCTACGGAGGAAACAAACAATGTATCCTTCACACTGTGGACGGATATTTTGAAATATCCTTTCAAATCGCTGATCGTCCCGTTTTTCGAGTGATAATTAAAGATATTTACATAGGGAATTGGTTCTTTGGTTTCCTTGTTCAGGATACGACCTTTCACTTCTATGCATGAGCTATTACTTTGTCCTATAAGGGATAAACAGGAACAAACAAACAGAATAAACCAGAATGTTTTCATTTGTTTTTATTTTAAAATATTTATGCGTAAAGATTAACAAATTCAAAGAATACGATTCTAAGCTTTTCTACACTGGTAATGAAAGCACATACTTTTGTTCTGCTATCCCCACACTACCCAAGGTAAAATCATATACTTTTTCATCTGCCCTGCAAGTATATAAATAATTCATACACAATTAACAAAACAAGTGTCAAAGTCACATTATTCACAAAACATACCCAGACCCTTTGTGGGATATCGAACGTACAGAAGGTTTTGAAGAATATTACGATGAGCTTTTCGCTTACCGCAATGAAATTGAAGAAGAAGAAACAAAAAAATGGAATGCTAGACTATTACAACGAAGTATAGAACTTGGTGTTGAAGGCAATATCAAGTTAGTAGAATATATTGAGTATCTAAAGCGTAGAATAGAGATGCTTGAAGAGATGATTGTATCGCTTAAATAAAACACAGCAATATGAAAGCAAAATTTTTTGTAGGAGGCCGGGGATCTGGAAAAAACAGGACGGCAAACATGATCGCTGAATACGTAGGAAGAGAAAAAACAGCAATTCTTCCCGGCAGAGGATTTAATAATCACCCATTTCTGTTTTCAAAGATAAAAGAAGATACTCAGCTTATAATCATTGATGATTGTCCGGATGATATGGATGTAATCATACACATGATAATTTTTACAGAGCTTGTGAAAAGCTTGAACATCTTCTCGGTTGTACAATTGATAGAGTCAAAACATTACAGTACCTTGAAAGCAAAGGGGGGTATTGCGATTGTGAAATTCTTATGAATGCCCAGTAATGATAGCGTTGAGGGTATGCAGCGGGCGGGCTTCGTGGCCGATTCACTATCCGCCGTTACTGCCCTTACCAACGAGCCCGGAGCATTCAAATTGCTCTGAAACCCGCCTGATGTTACCCTGTTAGCGGCTGACATTCTTTAATCATTAGTTGTCTTAAATAATCATTATTCTAATATCACAGCCTTCATTTTATCTGTCAATTTACATAAGTTATTGTCCATTCTAGGTTCTTGAACGTTCCATAGGTTATCAACTTTGTGTTATCCAGGAATTGCCGGAATCTCAATTCTCAAATCACCTGTACCTTTGACAAAGGTTACATTTAGGAAAATTAAACGTTCTCTATTTGAAGAAGAATTTATTTTTTCGAAATCATTTATGCTCATGTAGTCTTTTAGAGCATTAAATAATTTATCAATATTTAATTCTTCCAATTCAATCTTTATTGATAGAGAAATATCGGAAAATTGCTTAAAATCCGTGATATAGCCATAGCTATTAATAATTTTTTCAATCTTACTAATTGCTATAATTCTTTCGTTATTGCAATATCCAGTCCAAAATATAGTATTCATAATGTCTCTTAATCTATATGTTTGCAAGTTCTGCATGCGTGCCGCTAACGTTTGACAATATGGCCAGTAAGGGATTGCGGGCAATTTTCTATCAAGATACACGAATAGTTGAAGCGGGTTACAAACCTTCGCATACCACTGAAACCCTTATTGGCTATATTGTGTGTTGGCAACTGGGCTTTGTTTATTTGTCTTTTATCCAATTCCATTTACTCCAAAATCAAATAGTGTCTTTTTTGTCAAGTTCACCTTAATCGACCAATAGTAACTGCAACCATCCAAAACATATTTTTCTACAGTCTTCCATTTTGTATCGTCAGGTTCTTTATAAAATATCCTGTCAATGAATCCACTGAATCCATTTTTGTCCCAAAAGCAATTGATGAATATTATTTTATCTCCGTTTGTATCAATGTATCCGAAATACTGTCTTTTATATTTTCCAAGTTTTCTATCAATCACTGGACAATTGTCAAACTGATTAGGTCTATTTACATTAATTAATTTAATCCCTTTCCTTAACACTATTTCGGCGGAATCAATATCTGTCTGTGTTGGAGTGAATTTATTAACCGAACTATTCATTAGTCCAATATAGTCTTTTGAAAAAATTACTCCTTCATATTTATTTTTCTTGATATATGTGTTTTCATAATTCAAATTCCCAATCTTACCGATACAAGTCTCAGTCCTATATACAGAACAAGAGTTAAATATCAGAAATCCCAAAGTCAAAATCATTAATATTTTTATCTGCTGTGTCATTGTCGTTTTTTTAGCCTTGTTGCCAACGTTGGCGGTATAGAACATAGCGGATTGCGAGGCTGCAAATCTATCCCCCGTTACAAACCTTGCCAGCGAGAACTGCGCTTGCAAATTGCGCAGAAACCCCCATGGCGTATGACCGCTTGTTAGTGGCTGCCTTTTTTTATTGGTTATAAAATCCTTCATTACCGATTGGTGTCCAAAAGCTATATTTCACAAATTTGTTCCTTCTTTTATCATCTGGGAT
>Ga0209639_1002595_pt1 | contig 13737 bp, 12 predicted proteins | sample EPASupsiteHSE605_FD_187268 | JGI IMG/M metagenome (GOLD analysis project Ga0209639, IMG submission 187268) | Bioremediated contaminated groundwater from EPA Superfund site, New Mexico - Sample HSE6-05 (SPAdes) (version 2) | ecosystem: Environmental > Aquatic > Deep subsurface > Groundwater >...
AAGTTTGAAATACAAGATAATGTCCCGCTCCGCCGCATGCCGCAAGCCTCATGCCCGGAGTTTATCCCGACGTCCGCCGCGGCGGAGCGGGACCGCATGCTGCATGCCTCATGCCCTATGCCTCAACACATTAGCATATTAGCACATTTAATTGTACTTTTGCAGCCTCAAAGTAAAATCAAAAAAAAACAAACGACATGAAATTACTGGAAGGCAAAACCGCCATCATCACAGGTGCTGCAAGAGGAATCGGAAAAGCCATTGCTCAGACCTATGCCGAAAACGGTGCAAACGTTATCATAACCGACCTGGCTGTGACTGAAGAAACACAGCAGTTTGTTGAAGAACTTAAAAAGTTGGGCGTCAAAGCCAAAGCTTTTGCCAGCAACGCTTCGGTGTTTGCTGACTGCGAACAGCTGATCAACGATGTCACCGCCGAATTTCCGGTGATCGACATTCTGGTAAACAATGCCGGTATCACGCGCGACAATTTGCTTATGCGCATGACCGAACAGGACTGGGATCTCGTGCTCACCGTCAACCTGAAATCGGTTTTCAATATGACCAAAGCCATTCAGAAAGTCATGCTCAAACAACGCTTCGGCTCCATCATCAACATGAGCTCGGTTGTTGGAATTGAAGGCAATGCAGGACAGGGAAACTATGCTGCATCGAAAGCCGGCATCATTGGCTTTACCAAAAGTATTGCACAGGAACTTGGCTCACGCAACATTCACTGCAACGCCATCGCTCCGGGTTTCATCGAAACCGAAATGACCGCCAAATTGCCCGAAGACATCCGCAACAAGTGGATTAACGATATTCCTTTGAAGAGAATCGGCACTACCAAAGATGTAGCGAATGTAGCCGTATTCCTTGGATCTGATCTGTCCGACTATGTTTCGGGTCAGGTGATCAGCGTTTGTGGTGCTATGCAACAATAATTTCTATGGGCCTCATTTCCGGATATCCGCTTTGGATGATTGTTCTGTGTGTAGCACTGGGAGCTGCATACGCGATTGTTCTGTATACCGGAAAACATTCTCGGAAATGGCGCCCCGGCATTCGCCGCCTGCTGTTTGCTTTGCGGTTTATAGTCGTAACTGTTCTCGCTTTTCTGCTGCTGGAGCCGTTAATCAGGCTCAACACTAAAATTCCGGACAATCCTGTTTTGGTTGTGCTGACTGACAACAGCCGCTCTATGACAGCCACAGGCGATTCGGCCTTTGTAAAAAACAAACTGCCGGCATTGCTGAACGATTGGGCTGATGCGGGTTCGGACCGACTTGAAATTGTTCGCTACTACTTCAGCGACTCGCTGAAAACCGGATCCAAAGCCGATTACGCTGGACAACTCACCAATATTGGAGAAGCTTTAAGTGAAATCCGCACGCGCTATATCAACAAAAATCTGATTGGCGTCGTGCTGGTTTCCGATGGCATTTATAATACAGGTGTTAGCCCGCTGTCGGCTGCTGAACAAATCCAGGTGCCGGTTTTCACGGTTCCTGTTGGTGATACAGCTGCCCATACCGATGCGGCTATTTCGTCGCTGACAGGTAACCGCGAAGTGGTTTTCAATAATTATTTTCCCATCGAATTTTCGGTGCTGGCACAACAGGCTCGTGGTCAGAAAATGACGCTGAAAGTGACACACAACAACAAGGAAATTCAAAATCAGCTCATCGATATTCAGGGAAATGAATTCTCGCGCGTGTTCAATCTGAAAGGATTTGCTACCGAAAAAGGTCTCAACAAAATTGTTGTGTCGCTTTCGGTTTTGCAGGGCGAAAAAAATATTGCCAACAACACACGCGTATTTTATTTCAATGTGGTGGACGATGTAAAGAAAGTCCTGATTGTGGCTTCAGCACCGCATCCCGACATCCGCGCCATCCGCACGACACTCGAAACCAATTTGAATTATACTGTAAAAACAGTAATCGGCGAAGCTGCTGCCGGCGATATTTCAGGATATGATTTATTGATTCTGCATCAGATTCCGGCTTCCGGAACGCGCAACAGCGCACTCATCAGCAAAGCAAAGGAAACGCGTGTTCCTGTCTGGATTATTACCGGAGCGAACACGAATTATGCAGCGCTGAATACACTGAATGCCGGAGTGACAATACGCACGAAGTCAGGCACAGCCAGCGAAGCCACCGGTGTACTGAATGAAAATTTCAGTTTGTTTACCTTGCCGCAACAGGAAGCCGGTTTTGTAAAATCCATGCCGCCACTGCTGGCGCCATTTGGCGATTACACCATGGCCGCCGGTACCGAAGCACTGGTGTTTCAGAAAATCGGAAGCGTGATTTCATCGCAGCCACTTTTGTGCATGAGTCAGGTCAACAGCCAGCGCTGGGCCTTTCTGCTCGGAGAAGGATTGTGGAAATGGAAAATGTACGACTTTCAGCGCAATAAATCGTTTGAATTATTTGATTCATTTATTTCACGCATTGCGCAATTCCTTTGTCAAAACAGCGACCGGAGCCGTTTTCGCGTAATTTACGAACCCACCCATTCCGAAACAGAACCGGTACGCTTCGGTGCAGAATTGTTCAATCAGAATTTTGAGCTCATCAATAATGTTCCGGTGGAGCTCGTGCTGAAAGATGCATCAGGAAAGACTTTCAACTATTCGTTTATTGAAGATGGCTCAGGCTACTCGCTCAATTGCGGAAAACTAAAACCAGGCGAATACTCCTTTACAGCAACGGTAAAAAGCAAATTATATCCGTATGCACAAAGCGGAAAAATCACGGTTGACAGCTTCAATCCTGAGCTTGCCAATACGCGCGCCGATTTCAATATGATGAAACTGCTGGCACAGCAAACCGGCGGACGAGTCATCAATCCGGAAAAACTCGACGACATTTTTGCATTTCTTGAAAAAGAAAACCGCATTCAGACAACCTATTTCCGCGAAAACAAATACATCGATCTGCTCGAATGGACCTGGCTGTTGATCATTCTTATCGCACTGGTTACTACCGAATGGATCATCCGGAAACGCGAAGGATATTATTAGTAGTCAGTTGTGAGTGGTCAGTTGTGAGTTTTATTCTCACTTATAACTTATAACTCATAACTTATAACTTATAACTGGCTACTGACTACTGACTACTGGCTACTGACTACTGGCTACTGACAACTGACTACTGGCTACTGACAACTGGCTACTGACAACTGTATGAAATCTCACTCCATCATCCCCATATTCCTTCCCGAGCTTGGTTGCCCGAAGCAATGTGTTTTCTGTAACCAGCGACATATCAGCGGGCAGCCAGCAGTGCCTTGTGCAAAATTGTTTCGAGACAAAGAGCTCTTTTAATTGACAAACATACGTTATAGCAAGTGCAACAATAACCATAAACAATGAACTGTAGAAATTGTTGATAGATTTAATTTATGGATGATTGAAAGGCGTATTAAAAACAACAAGAATTGTTTTGTTGGGGAAAACATAACAAAACAATGGAATTTTTAATTACCTTTGAAACCACATATGGAAAGTAACTTGAAAAATGACAAAAGAAAACACATTTCCATCGAAGATAAACATCGATGTGAGAAAAAGATATCGTATTTAGTTTGGGTAATTTTTATTCAAAATACAATTAGAAAGATAGTGTCATCAAACACTCAATAATGATGGGAAAACTTGACAACATAAGTCATCTTTATAAAGGGCTAATCTTAAGGAATAGAGCTTTTGCTTCATTTAAAGTAGATGAATTGGATACGATTTATAAAGATATGGTTGCAAGCAAAATTGCTAACAATACTTGTGTTTTTGATCCTATGAGTGGTTATGGAGGTGGAATGCTATACTTTGCTAACAAAGGTCTTAGCACCGTTAATGTTGAACTAAATCCTCCTGCTTATTATTGGCAATTTCTAATAAATCCAAAAAACAGAACCATTGTATTAGATGCTTTATACAATATTAAGGGACTTAGGAAACTTCCAAAGCTTAGCGTAAAGTTCTCTATTACTGATAACCTATTTGGAAAAGAAGCCGTTTCACATATTGAAAAACTGTTTGAATTACTCTTAACTCAATTAAAAAACAGAGACCTAACAATCTCTATTCTATTGCCATTTGTAGCCCGTTTCGCTAATTACCAAAAAAACGACACAAACTTTACTCATTTTAAACAAGGAGGTATTTGCTCATTTCAAGGATGGGAAAAAGATTTTTACAACTATATAGACGAACTTGAAAAATGCATAACGAATTTGAATTATTTAAATGACAACCATGTAAACATTTTAGGTAGTATTACTGATATTGATCTTGACTTAAAATTCAATTGTTTTGTAACATCTCCTCCGTATCCTAATTATCGAGACTATTCAAAGATCTTTAAAATTGAAAACTGGGTTTTATGCAATGTTATTAATAATCAAAGCGCCGATTTTGACCAAATGATAGGTTCTGATGTTGTTAAGAAGAAGCATTATGGAGTTATTTATTCAGATGTTGCAAACAAATTTTTATCTGAGCTGTTAGAAAAATCTAAAAAGATGTCAACAAAATCCAGAAATGATATTGAGGTGTACTATTATCCATATTTCTCCTTGTATTTTTATAATATTCAAGAAGCCTATAATCGATTAAATTCTTTATTGAAAAATAAAGCTGTTGGATATATTGTTGTAAACAATAATATCACGCGAGATATTGAAGTTCCCGTTGGGAAATCGATTTGCGAAATATTCTCAAACATGGGTTATCAATTCTCTGTTATCGATGAATCAGAAATATCTCATTTAGGGAACATTAGGAAAAAAGCAAAAAGAATTAATTCTCGACATATTCGTAATATTGTGAAAGTATGGAAAAAGTAATTAGAACAAAAAAAGGACATTTTATTAGAATTCACAAAGGGTTTGGAGCATTAGTCTTTTCACCATTTTCAGGTTTGTTTTTTGCAATTAAAGAAACGCACATTGATGACACTCTTGCTTTCTGTAACTTAAAAAAATCAAACTTAATTCTAGAAATTAAAAATCATCTAAATATTGGCACAGGGAAATGCACTGATTCCTTCGCTATCAATCATTATCTGCCAAATAATGAACCATTCTTGAACTCAAATCAATTACCACCGTATCCAATTGTAGTTAACTGGCTTTTATCAAATAAATGCAATTGCAAGTGTGTTTATTGCTATGCTGGTGATGTTATTGATAAGTGTTTTAGGCAACATTCTGTTTCTGATACTGCAACTAGAATTCTAAAGCTCAATCCATTAGCCGTGGTTATTTCTGGAGGTGAACCTTTTTTAGAAAAGGAAAAGCTTTTAGAAGCTATTGAATCACTTGGGGACCGTGTAGGTATTATTGTTGATACAAATGGATTAATTTGGGATGATGATGTTGTCAAATTGTTGAAAAAATATCATGCAGTGATTCGTGTTTCTTTAGATGATGTACGAGAGAAAATTAATAGTAAGGTTCGCATTCAGCAAAATATTCCTAAAAGTGGTGATGCACTAAACACTATTGCTGGAAATATTTTTTTGTATAGAAAACAGAGCATTCCCGTGTTAATCCAAACTGTAGTAACATCTGTTAATAAGAACGCTTTATTTGATCTTGCGGAAAAACTACCTGGTCTTGGTGTAAACGGTTGGAGAATTTTTAACGTGATTAAACCAAACAATTCTGATAAATTGGCCTTTGACAATGCAATGAATTATAGAATTGATGGTAAGTACGATGACCAAATTGCTGATATTAAATCAAAGATTGCATATTTTAAAGGAAAGCATTTGTCTAAATCAAATTTCTCTATTGAAATTATTCCAACAAATGACAATGATAAGAACTCTGTAGTATTAGTTTTGCCAGATGGGAAAATAGTTACAGAACTCCTTTTTGCTCAACAAAAAAGTGAGATTAAAGAGGATTCACTATTCTCGAGTGTAAATCTCTGGGGGCATTATGAAAGGTATTTGGGAAAAATTCAAATCAAGGACAATGAAGTTATTTAACTGGGGAGCTAGCGGCTCAAAAATACAAGTTAAAAGGTATTATAATGAGGAAAGTAAAGTATTGAATTTACCGGAAATACAAGCTTCCTTATCAATTATTGGCCAATCTGGACAACTGTCAACGAAATTTGGGCAAAAAACAACTTTCAACAAAATAACTATTCCAAGCGGAATTAGTGAAAAGCTGGTGAAATTGGATCAACTTCAAGAGCAAACAGCCAATGCCATAAACGGATTAAGGGGCAAAAGAAGACAAGAAAAACTTTCAAAGTATGCTGATCTTCTCATGCAAATGATGGAGTATGAAACATTTATTGAAAAAGGCCCTATACAGAACTTTGGAGAAAATCGTGACAGATTAAGCGGCAATCAATACTCTGATTTAAAAAAGTTTCTTGATGATAGAAAATTCAAAAGTGTTCTTTTGCCAGACGATTTAAATAGTGATCCAGGATACATTATTTGGCCTGTAACATTGCTTTCAAAAACAACTTACATCCATAAAGCCCAAGCTCAACTGATAAAACTACTTGTTGATAATGGATGGAAACTACATGTAATAGTCGGTGACTGTGGGAAAAGTATTGCCTGGAAAAGTGATTTTACAGCAAATCTTATTAAGATTCTTGGACCTCTTAATATTGAAATATTGGATAATACTATTGCTTTTCTTGGTGACTATTATAAACAAGATGATCCAAATAAAAAACAACAATTATTGGAAAATGTAGACAGTAAGAATATTTTACATTTTTTTCACCAGATAAGTGAAGGTCTTATTTGGAATAAATTTGATTTACTTATTAAGAAAAATTATGATGAGATAAAAAGAAGTGAAATTGAAACAAGAACTGTTCTAAATAATATTCAGCCATTATTAATTTGGTCTTTGGTTACTGCTATTGTAAAAGGAAGTCAAACCAAAAGCATTTTAATTGCTGGAGAAGATGAACAAGTCCAATGGAAGTATATTACGGATCACTTTACCTCAAACAATTTGGGAGTAATATATATCCATGAATTAAAGAAGGAAAATAATAAAACCATGGATCAAAATGACTTAAAAATGGATAGTAAAGAAGAAATGTCAAATAAACTTGAGATGGGAAATATGGCTCAATGGTTATTTACTCATTTTGTTGAATTGCCGAAATTTTCACATAATAACAAACCTACATTTTGCAAAATTTCTGAAAACGAATGTGATAAATATAAATCAAATTGTATAAGCTGCCTCTTTGAGGTCGGCCAAAATTACAAACATTCTGATTTCGATAAACAATTATTTGTTGACACAGTATGGCCTATGGCAAACCCAGCCAATAATTAAGTTTGATAAATAATCTTTTTTAATGCAAAATATAACGTCGTGTTTTATAAAAACATTGTTGTGATCTATCATGAAATCTCACTCCATCATCCCAATATTTCTTCCCGAGCTTGGTTGCCCGAAGCAATGTGTTTTCTGTAACCAGCGACATATCAGCGGGCAGCCAGCAGTGCCGGATTCAGCGGATGTTGAGGACATAATAGATCGACATATTTCATCATTGGCAGGTCGCAACATACAAACAGAAATTGCATTTTTCGGTGGTTCATTTACCGCACTGGATGCCGGTTTGCAGGAGCAATATCTGAAAACAGCTCAACCATATCTGCAGAAAAATATCATCAGCACCATTCGTATCAGCACGCGGCCCGACGCCATCACGGACGAAAAACTTATTTTGCTGAAACAATACGGTGTTTCCATTATTGAGCTCGGTGTTCAGTCGCTCAACGATGATGTCTTGCGCCTCTCTGGACGCGGATATTCAGCCACGATGGTATACGACGCTGCCGAAAAAATCAACGCATATGGCTTCACACTCGGTATGCAGATGATGATCGGTTTGCCCGGCGACACACACGATCAAGCCGTTTTTACTGCCAAAGAAATCATACGTTGCGGTGCCAAAGGAACGCGCATCTATCCCCTGCTCGTCTTCCGCGACACAGATCTGGAGCGGCTTTACAACATTGGCGAATACACGCCGCTTTCGGTCGAAGAAGCCATTGAACAATCGGCCGATTTGCTGGAACTCTTTCTGCAGGCCGGCGTTCAGGTATATAAAATCGGACTGCATCCTTCCGGATTTCTCGACAACGGCACATTGCTGGCCGGCCCGTGGATTCCGGCTTTCCGGCAACATGTACAGGCACGCGTGTGGCAGCGGAAATTCGAAAAACAGATTTCATCGGATCATTCCATCAAAGGATTTGTTGTGCATCCGTCCGACATCAATTCGGCTGTTGGTCCCAATCGATGCAATGCTCATTATTTCAATGAAAAAGGAGTACCTTTACTTTTTCGGACAGACCCGCTCATAAACAAAGGAGATTTTTATGCATTTTATTCTTGATTACCGGGCATCAGCCATCGTTGAAAATCTCCGGACATACGGCGAAATCACGCTGTTCGATGCAGGAAATATTGTGTATCCGGCCATCAGCGGGCATCCGGATATTTTTGTGGCGCACATTCACAATCAATGGATTCTGGCGCCCAATGCGCCTTCTGACATTACTGCACTATTCAATGAATTGCAGATTCCATTCATTCAGGGTAATAAAAAAATCGGATTCCGTTATCCCGACACCGCATTGTACAACGTTTTCTGCGACGATGAAATCGCAGTCGTGAGCAAACATACCGATGAATCAATTCTGTCGCAGTTAAAATCTGCAGATATTATTTCTGTAAAACAAGGATACATTGCCTGCAATCTGGCCCGCATAGGGAGCGAGTTTATAACATCCGATGCCGGTATTGAAAAAGAACTGAAAGAAAAAAATAAAACGGTTCACTTTGTAAAGCCCGATAAAATCACGCTTCCGGGAGTCCCGAACGGATTCATCGGCGGCACACTCGGACAGTCCGAAGACAAAGTGTTTTTCACCGGCTCGCGTGGCAGCTCATATGCAAGGCTGCTGGCCGAAATCAGCAACCGACAAAACAAAGAAATAATTTTCCTTGGTGAAGCTGAGGCTGTTGATGCAGGCGGAATTGTGATTGTATAATCAATGCTTCAAAAAAGCATCAGTACACGGTAACCTGCATTTTAGCCAGATCGCCCATTTCGCTCGCATTGGTTCCCTGCCGCTGAATTTTGTTCTCATCGACCGAACTGACCGGTTGCACATACACCATACCGCCATAAGAAACAACGTCGTTTGACGATTCAGGTATACAAGTGTCAGCCTGTGTTTCGGGATGAATATATACCGGAACTTCTTTGATCACCGTGTCGGTTTTTACCTCAGTGATCAAACGAGGAGAAACATCCGGAATAAGCATTGGAACCTCTTTCTGAGTGAAAGCCGGGAACCTGATCAGCCACGACAGAATCAGCGCAGCTGCCAGTCCTGCAGCCCACCAGATGGATATTGACCGGTTGAGCCCATGCGGTTTTTCGTTGATGTTATTTTGCATGACAAAGCGTGCCCAAACCTGTTCTGCGCCACCGGATGGCGGAGTCATTGTATTGCTCTCTGCTGCCATCGTTTGGCTTTGCTGCATCAACAAACGCATGGCACTGTATTCCTGCGGACCGGAGCAGTACATGAAAATAATATTTCTTTCAGCTTCATTCAGCTGCTCGTATTCTTTGCTTAATAGCAGTTTTTCAAAATCCTCAAACAAATCAGCACTTTTCATATCCATTCGTTTATTGTGTGTGGTTGCAGGTTTTCCGACATTTTTTTCATGGCATAAAACAAACGCGACTTTACGGTTCCTTCGGGACAACCGGTTGCACGCGCAATTTCCGGGATAGTAAGCTCTCCTGCATGCCGCAGAAGAAATATTGTTTTCACTTCAGGGTCGAGCTTTTCGAGATATTGATGAACCAGCTTTACTGAAGACTGTATTTCCATCTTACGGTCTGCAGCCGGCATTTCTACTGATGTTTCAGTAATGGCAGTTTCACGGAAATGCTGATCAAGTTTACGACGTCGCATGTCGTTTTTGTACAGATTGCAGGCAATGGTATACAACCATGGTGAAAAGTTTTGATCAGCATCAAACTTTTTTGCATGTTCAAGTACTTTCAGAAACGTATCTTGCGTGCGGTCATCCGCAGTATCGTAATCATAACCGTACAGGCGAAGAAAAAAATATCGGATCTTGCCGGCCCATCGGGTATACAGTTCGGTAAATGCAGCCTGATCGGCTCCGGCAACACGCTTCATGAGCTCGTTGTCGCCGGAGCCAACCAAAGTTGCCGCATGCCTACTCTCTGCCTGCATCTTTATTTTCTTTCAGATAATCTTCCACGTATTTCCGATACTCAGCATTGTCCGATGCTGTAACAATCTTTTCAAGGATGGATGCCAGCTGCACAGCTTTATCCTGTTCACCGCACAACCTGTAATGGTCGTACAGCTGAATGAATGCAGAAATATAATTCAGATTTGAATTGACAACGATAGCCCTGGAAACATCGGCCGAGATCGGAGCAACAATATAATCCAGCAACATGATCTGTTCATAGTTCCTTCGGATTACTGCAATATTGTCGTACCGTTCAGGACTGTATTTATACACAATGCCCTCCAGATATAAACTATCCTTCAATGATGCATAGTGTTCCTCCGGAACCGAATTACAGATGTATACCGGCCTTGTGCCACTGTTGCGGCATATATGTTCAACAATCAGCTGCGTGTAAGTCTGGTAATTGGATGAGTCAACGGCTGTTGAAAAAGGTGCAATACCCGTTTCTGCAAAAAGCCTGTTGCGGTACGATTCTATCATGATCAGACTGGTATTGATCACACGTACATCGGGTCTGATATTGTAAACCGCCTGCAAAGTCCATTTCTGATAAGTATCGTTGTCGCCACCGGTCAGCACAATCGCATTTTTTTCGAGTGTCGCCAGCGCATTGTAATTCCACGCCATCATTCCAGGCGATGAGGGTGCAATTTCCTGTTGATGTATCAGTACTTTTTCTTTGTCCGCATATTTCCCGTTCGTTTCGTAATAAACAATCAGGTCCGGATAAATTTCCCGGCGATCCGGATCAATTTCATATGCTTTAAGAAGATATTTGCTGTTCTCCGGATTATAGCCACTGTTGTAATACATCAGATAATTATATTCATACGAGCTGCCAACGCTTTTTTCCATGTCAGCAAGGATTTCATTAAACAGCTTGTAATCCTCTTCATCGAGCGAATACTGCGGCTCTCCACACATAATATGTTCGTATCGCGTTGCGAGATAATAATACATCCAGGCTGTTGCATTCTTTTTATTTTTCAGCGTTTCCTTTTTCCATAAGCCTGCCTGAGTCTGATACCAGCTGCATTCGTGAGGTTCAATTACAAACGATACAATTTTCTCCGGTTTCTGCGCCAGACCTGAGAATCCGTAAATTAAAACGGCTATTGCCAACATTAGTTTTTTCATAGTTCTGATTTTGATTCAGAAGATAATACACTTCAACCTGTCCGATCGTTCAAATATATTTTGTTTTATTTGATTATGCATGTACACATTGTGAAAAACGCTCATATTGCTTTTTATTATCTTTGTAAAAAAAATTATGTCGCCCAAAGTTGCTCCCTCCATCCTGTCGGCCGATTTTCTGAACCTCGGAAAAGACATCGAAATGCTCAACCGCAGCGAAGCTGACTGGATTCATGTGGATATTATGGACGGCGTTTTTGTACCCAATATTTCATTCGGATTTCCGGTGCTGGAAGCTGTAGCTTCTATCGCAAAAAAGCCACTCGATGTGCATCTGATGATCACTCAGCCCGAGCGCTACATTGAGCAATTTGTCAAAGCCGGCGCTCAATATCTCAGTATTCATTTCGAAGGAGCTATTCATCTCAACCGCACCATCCACCAGATTAAAGAACTGGGCGCCAAGGCAGGCGTGGTGCTCAATCCGCATACCAGCACCGATGTGCTGAAAGACATTCTGCCCGATCTCGATTTCGTTTTACTTATGTCAGTTAATCCGGGTTATGGCGGACAGAAATTCATTCCGGGAACCTTGAAAAAAATAGAATCACTGAACTTGTTGCGTCGTTCGCGAAATCAAAACTGTCTGATTGAAGTGGATGGCGGCGTGAATGAAAAAAATGCACAGGATATATTCGAAGCCGGCGCCGATGTTTTGGTGGCTGGTAATGCAGTATTTAAGGCTCCCGATCCGGAACAGATCATAAAAAATCTGAAACGTATTTCCTAATAATGATTGCTGGCCAGCATTACCAGTGTACAGGCTCTGAGACAAAGAATGCCTTTTTGAATGGCTTTCTGAAATAATGAATCGTTTTCGGCTCCCGGATTAAAAATAATCCGTTCCGGATTCAGCGACAAAATATAATCTTCCCATTCTTTCTGATGCCGCTCGCCCAGATACAGCGTAACTGTATGTACCGAAAGCTTCTCCGGCCTGTTTTGCAGTATATCATAATTCCCTATTTTCCCTTTTTTTATTCCTATCGGTATCACAGTATGCCCATGCTCCGATAATCTCAGCGTCGCCAGATATGAATACCGCGAAGGATTCGGGCTCGCCCCGAGTACAAGCGTTGGTTTATCACTGGTTTCCATGGGATTAAATTTTAATAATAAATTACACTACCAGCTTATATGATGCTTCAGCGATACTAAAGTTTAATGAAGTAATCTTGCAAGTAATTGCAAATACAATTTGTTGTATTTCTGCTTTTTACATCGTTTTATTCAATGTATTTTGAATTTTTCACCGACGAGCCCCTATATTTAACAATACGAATTGTCATAAATTTCTTTTCAAATCAGCCAAATTGTCATAAAAAACCAGCAATCATGGCATGGAAAGGAATTTGATGGCCCTTTTTAAAAATCATAAAAAATGAATTTGGAATCATTCACCATAAAAAGCCAGGAAATAATCGCTTCGGCATTTCAGAAAGCGTTCGAAAATAAAAACCAGGCCATCGAAGACGTTCATATTCTGAGTACGTTGCTGGAACAGGATCAGCAGGTAACCCCGTATTTATTGAAAAAAACCGGGGCAAATGCTGTTGTCATGCAGCAACTATGCAACAAGGAAATTGAATCGCGGCCCAAAGTCGAAGGTGGACAGCCCTATCTGACGCCTTCAGGAATGAAAACCATTCAGCAAGCCATGGCCAAACAAAAAGAACTGGGCGACGAGTTCGTAAGCCTCGAACATATTCTGCTTGGACTGGTTGAAAGCGATGGTGTTGCTGAGCGGATTCTGAAGGATGCCGGTGTTACCGAGAAAGATCTGAAAACCGCTATTTCCGATTTGCGCAAAGGCAGCAAAGTCACCAGTGCCGGTGCCGAAAGTCAGTATAATGCTTTGAATAAATATGCCCGCAATCTGAATGACCTGGCGCTGAAAGGCAAGCTGGATCCGGTAATCGGGCGCGACGAAGAAATACGCCGGCTGTTGCAGATTCTGACACGACGCACCAAAAACAATCCTATTCTGATTGGTGAACCGGGTGTTGGTAAAACCGCCATTGCCGAAGGTCTCGCGCACCGTATCATCAAAGGCGACGTGCCCGAAAACCTTCGCGACAAAGTAATTTATTCGCTCGATATGGGCGCGCTTATAGCCGGAGCCAAGTTCCAGGGCGAGTTTGAAGAACGTCTGAAAAGTGTCATCAAAGAAGTCATTGACAGCGAAGGGCAGATTATTCTGTTTATTGATGAAATCCACACACT